>Ga0172365_10002749_pt1 | contig 13062 bp, 10 predicted proteins | sample LakKivSesite48cm_FD_114535 | JGI IMG/M metagenome (GOLD analysis project Ga0172365, IMG submission 114535) | Sediment microbial communities from Lake Kivu, Rwanda - Sediment site 48cm | ecosystem: Environmental > Aquatic > Freshwater > Lake > Sediment | place: Rwanda: Western Province, Lake...
TAATTTCTTTTGCCCGCTATGATGCACCAAACTGGGTGATTACTACGATCGATTCTTATCCCTGTATACCGGGCACCTGGTATCCACAGGTATCACCGCCCAGCATTCGTATTGATGCAAATAATATAGTCCATATGGTTTATTCCGGAGTTCTTTATCTACCTGGTAAAGCCTATGTGATTTACAAGCGATTTGATGCATTCAATCCTTCTACCGGGACAATAATTATTGACTCAGCAGATGTGCCTGAAGATTGGGTGCCCTCGTCACCGAGTATAGACATCCAGTATGGTTATCCCCATATTGTCTATGACTTTCCACCTGAGGCGGGCGAACCTGTTCCTGAAATCTGGTATAAATGCCTGACTGAAACGGGTTGGACCGACCCGATAAACATCTCCAATTCTTATAACAATCCATCGCTCCATCCCTTTATTTCTCTTACTAATGAAAAGGCAATCGTTGTCTGGAGTGAAGAAGAGACACCGGGGAATGCAGAAACCAGGGAAATCTATAGGGCAGAGCGGTTTTTGAACCAACCACCTAATAGTTGGACAAAGTGGAAAGAGATTGAGACACCGAATCAGTCATCAGAATGGCCCGTGATTACTGCCAATGGCAATATCCTTGTCTGGAGTGAGCATCAATTTATTGGCGGCAAACAGAACTATGAGGTGCTTTACCATTCTGACCTGTATGGTGATGGCAATTTGAGCAATACACCCTATACCCAATCCCTTTATCCTTCTTGTGATTGGCGTCAGACTTTGAACGACCTCTACCTATACACTGCCTTTACAGAATACTACGAATCTGAAGCCAATCCTTACATCTTTGGGATTAAGACAAATCGCAAGAGCCTGCCATATATACCAATTCCTCTGTATACAATCTACGCGGGTGCTGAAACACCATCCCCTTACTTAATACAACGGGATGGCTACATTGCCTATGAGAATTATCCAGTTGATTATGATACAAATGAACTTGTTTACAGATTCACTGGATTGAATCCTGATTTGAAATATCGCCTTGATATAACTGCCTACCATGAATCAGGTGGTGAATGGCGTGAATGGGTAAAAATTGATAACACTGCCCAACATTTAATAAAATATGATGCAGGGATACCCAAGACTGTTGAACTTCCTGTGCCACCAGCCTCTTATATGAATGACGGTGAGATTATCGTCCGAATTCCAAAAATTTCAGGCGAATTTGCTACGGTTCATAAAGGAAATCTCTATGCATTTGAGGAAGAGCATAGTGGGGGACCGCAAACTGAGATGACCATTCCCCTAAATCCTGTCTTTGAAATGAATGTGCATCCTAATATTTTCGCCCATAATGCGCTCATTCAATATTCCATTCCGAATAAACAAGCCATCCGCTTAGACCTCTACGATATTGTTGGCAGGAAGATTAAGACGATTGCCGAAGGCATTGTTGAAACGGGCAGATATTCTTACAAATTAGATTCTTCCAATCTCAGTTCAGGTGTTTACTTCTTAATCCTGCAGGGTGAGAAAGAAACAAAAACACAAAAAATTCTAATTGTGAGATAAAAACTTATTAACTCAGGCTTCCTGTTTTACTCCGGAAGCCCGAGTACTGCAAAGGAGGCGAAATGGTACTATTTTTTCTTGGTCTCATAATATTCAGTGCTTGGAGTCGGGAATTAGTATACAGTGATTCTACATCCTATTTTCGTGAAGGCGTGATAGCAATTGATTCAGCCGGAAATCCCTATATCATTTTTATCAAGTATAGTCTTAATCCAAACGACTCAGTTTATTTTCTATTTTCATCTAAAACCACCGGCATCTGGCAGTCTGAAACCTTAGGTATAGCAACGAATTGGTACACGAACCATGATTTAGCGATTGATTCATTTCACCATCCATGCATTGCATATTCACTGCCAACCAGTCCTTATCATCTAATTTTTGCTTATAAAGACAATCAAGGTTGGCATAAAGACACAGCAGGAATAGTTTCAGTGCCACCGTGGGGTTTATCGCTTGCAATAGATGTTTATTCTTTTCCAATGCTTGTAACTGATGATAATGGGCAAGGTATCTTCATTTCTTTAGGCACTGATTCCATCTGGCACAGAGAGGTTTTTGACCCTACGTATGTTGATAAACCGTCCATTGATGTAGACCAGTTTAATCAACCTCACATCAGCTATCTTTATGGCGATGAAGACCTCTGGTATGCGAGAAAAGTTGACACTGTCTGGTATTGCCGTTTAGTGGACGATATATTTAGCTTAGCGATAGGGGGCAGAACATCTTTGCGTGTCGGGCCACATGGTGTAATAGGAATAGCATATAAGGGTGGTTATGAGAACGGCTATCCTTACCCGATTCAGTATGCAGAATTACAGGAGACACTGTGGATAATAGAATTTCCTGATACCCTTAATGAAGGAGGAGTTTGCTCATCCAAATCGTTAGATTTTAATTCTCAAGACAATCCATATATTGCTAATTATAATGTGCTACATTATAAGTCAATAGAGGGTTGGCAAACAGAAACTATTCCTGATGTAGTGAGTCTTTACTCGCTTAGAATTGATAGGAATGACATTATTCACATAGTAGCATCTAATAACTTGGGAGTTTGGTATATCTACGGCACACCGGAAGGAATTGAAGAGGGAGATAGGTTGAGGGCGAAAGGTGAGAGGTTAGAATTGGGGGTTTTACCAAATATTGTCAGAGACAATACCCGAATCCAATACTCAATTCCTGAAAAACAGGAAATTAGCCTGAACCTTTACGACATCGCTGGGAGAAGAATTACTGCAATCGCTAAGACGATTCTAGAACCCGGTATTTACTCCTACAACTTCAACACTACAGGGCTGTCGCATGGCATCTACTTCCTAGTTCTCGAAGGTAAAAGAGACTCACAAAAACAGAAAATTCTCGTTATTAGATAGGATTCAGAATCTCTGGCTTCCTGTTCTAATCAGGAAGCCAGAATGCCATAAACGAGGTAATATGTTACCCTGTTTGTTTTTTCTTTTTACCTCTTGGATTAGCGAAGTAGTTACCAATGAGACAGCACTAATCCCACCACGATTAGGGATTGATACATTTGGGAAACCTTATGTTCTTGTTGTAAAACGAAGAACTGGTGGCCCGGGACAAGTTACTCAATACTATTTGTTTTTGTTCCACAAAATGAATGGCAACTGGTGTGCTGACACTTTAGAATCGAATGCCGCTGGTGCTGGCCAAACGGACTTAACAATTGATAAATACGATCGTCCATGGGTTATTTATGAAACATATAACGAAATTGACTCAGTTTGGTTTTTGACTGTTGCTCGCAAGGATACCAGTGGCTGGACAAAGGATACAGTTGAGTCATCTACTTACCAACAAGCAAACAGTTTTGATTGGATTTCGATCGCAACTGACACTTCTGGAAGACCCCACGTTGCTTATGACGCTCATTATATGGAACTTCAAACTGCCGGTTATTATGCCTATCTCAATGACACAATCTGGTGCAAAGAAGTAGTTGATAGTATGTCACTACAGTTTAATTGTGCTATCGATCTTGATTCTCAAAACCAACCTCACATAAGTTATTTTCATCCTGCTGAAAATCTCTGGTATGCGAAAAAGAATGACAGTGTTTGGTATCGTGAAGAAATTGATCACATGATCCAATTCAGTTGGTGGACGACTTCAATAAGAATTGGTCCTAATAATTTACCAGGAATCGCCTATATGGACCCTTGGACTTATCAGATGAAATATGCCTGGTATGATGGTTCAATATGGTATATTGACACAGTTGATTCTTTTGGGTCCATAGATACTCCAAAGGCATTAGACATTGACTCTCTGGGCAAACCTTATTTCGTCTATAATAACAATGTTGCCTATAAAGAAGGCGGCGTCTGGCATATAGAACCTTTGCCTCCGCTCAATCCCCCGCTTACACTTTATGAACCAGGTTCATCGCGAATTGGACGCGATGGCGAAATCCATGTTTCACGACTTGTCTATAATGACGACTGGACAATTCGTGAAATTCATTATATTCATGGAACGATTGTCAGTGTTGAAGAAAAACTGACCGAACCTCGCAATTTGACCTTTAACCTCAGGATATTACCAAACATTCTTTCGCATACGACTCAATTAAAGTACTCAATTCCTGAAAAACAGCGCATCAGTCTGGAGCTCTATGACATTACTGGTCGTAGGGTTGAGAGGATTGCCCAGGGCGTTGTTGAGCCAGGCACTTATTCTTATAACTTTGATTCTTCTAAACTGAGTCAGGGTATCTATTTCTTGATTCTAAGTGGTGAAAAAGAGAAAAGGACACAGAAGGTTCTGGTGGTAAGGTAAGAAAGGTTGTGTAGGGGGCAGAGACATTTCTTTTTGTCTATGCCCCCTTTTGATAAGGAGGCTCAGAGTGTTATTTCTAATCTCATTTTTATTTAATTCCTGGACCCTTGAGATTGTGGCTTCAGATTCAGAGGGATGGATTCCTACTATTGCCCTTGATACACTTGATAATCCCCACATCCTTGCGATTGCTTATCGAACAGATGCCTCTCCCCGCCCGGTTTATGGCCTTGTGCTATATTCCCGTATAGATGGCAGCTGGGTCGTTGATACAGTGGAGAAGAATGGTGAGGAACCGATGCCTTATAATGGCGATTTGGCGATAGATAGGTCAAACAGGGTGTGGGCAATTTATCGTATCGGCTCCGGTTTTGACGCGGCCTTGGTGGTGGCAAGGAAGGATTCTGCGGGTTGGGCAAAGGATACTGTTAGCATCGGTGCTTGTGCGTATTTTGAGTATTCCATCGCTGTTGACCCTTCTGGTATCGCCCATATTGCATTAGAAGACACCGTCTCTTCTGGTAATCCTTGTGGTTTTTATGCATATTATGATACAATCTGGCATGAGGAACTTGTTGACAGTGAGACTTTTTATGGTGCTTATTGGTGTTCAATAGATGCAGACCAATCTGGCAAGCCCCACATCAGTTACTTTCATTATTGTTCCTTCTACTGGTATGAACTTTCACATGCCTTCAAAGAAAATGGGATTTGGTATCGCGAAGGAATTGATTCTATCGGCGATTTACCCTGGAAAACTACTTCAATAAGACTCAACAGGCACGGTATTCCTACAATTGTCTATACAGATGAGGTAACTTACCAGCCAAGATGTGCATATTACGATGAGGAGAATTGTTGTTGGCGAATTGATACTGTAGATGTTTTTGGTATGATTGAAAGTCAAAAGGCATTGGATGTGGATTCATTGGGCAGGCCACACTTTATTTACCATCGCAATTGGAGGTCCTGGTATGCGTATAAGACTGACTCGGGTTGGTGCAGGGAGATGCTGCCAATTACCCCGACAACCACCAAGGGCTTGGGTGGTTCGCTCCGTATTGGCAAGGATGGAACGATACATATTGCCCAATTTGCTACAAATGATGACTATAGCCATCGTGAGATTCACTATATCTACGGCACACCAGAAGGGGTTGAAGAAGGAAAAGGATTGCAGGTTGAAGGTGAAAGGGTGAAGCTGATGGTATCTCCGAATATTATCAGGGATAATGCCCGAATCCAATATACCATTCCTGAAAAACAGTGCGTAAGCCTAATCCTCTATGACATCACTGGCCGTAAGGTGGCAACGATTGCTGAAGGCGTTTTTGAGTCGGGTGTTTATTCCTACAACTTTGACTCGTCCAATTTGAGCGCGGGTGTCTACTTCTTGGTTCTTAAAGGGAAAAAGGATACAGTAGCACAGAAGGTCTTGATTTTAAAATAGACCGTTCTCCGTCCAGTTGAAACTGGACGCTACATTGGCACGTCCTTTCCGCTCCTTTTCAGTTTTTTCCATTTGACACTTTGACAATTGTAAAAGTGTTAAAGTGTGGATTTTGTCTTGAAGGCCTTTTAACATTTATCAGAAAAATGTAAAAATTAAAATGTAAAGCAGATGGGGATAGCATGCGACCCTGATTTTTATCCGCGTGGGCTTCAGTTGGGCGGAGAATTTCGTGAGATTCTTCGCCCGCCAAGAAGTGTGGCGGGCTCAGAATGAGAATGGATATTCAGATTGCCACACGCCTTAAGTATGAATAATGCAGGTTAAGGCTGTGTAAAATGATGTTATTCTTTTCTGAAGACTAAATTGATTGGACTATCAATTTTTGCTGGACTCAGGCTCAGGATAGAATCATAGGCAGCAATAAATCTAAAACCTGCCTTCTCTGCCATTTCAATCATTTCGTTTATGTAGTATATTCTCAACTTGATGTTGATTGTATCAATATATTCCAGATCCCTGCCAGTTTTTCTATAAAATATCCAATCCGAATCCATTATTTCATGGTGACGGTCAAATTTCTGCTTGTGTAATATGACATAATTCTTGCTTTCATCAACAGGGCTGGGATAGTAGTGGTTTGTAAGATAGTCCATTGACATTGTATTAAGAATCAGTAATAAGCCATTTTTCTTAAGCAGTTTATAGGAATCCATTAGTATTTTCTGGTCAGCCTTCTTATCATAATAGCCAAGTGATGTCCAGATACTGAGAATAACATCAAATCTTTGTTTTGTGTATCGTTTTAGATTTCTTATATCACCATTGATGAAATTGACCTTTACCTTATGTTTTTGCATTTTCTTTATGGCATCGGAGATGTAAAGGGGACTGATATCTATCCCCGTCATATCAAAGCCCTTATTTGCCATATAGATACAAATCCTGCCATTACCACAACCGAGTTCCAGAATTCTACCCTTTTTAATTCCATACTTTCTAAGAATTTTTATTATTGCTTTTACCGTGGGCTTTGCCCTTGCCCAGTTTGTATTCATCACATCAAGCCAGAGCTTGCCTTTGCTGTCAAAAAAATTCTTTGTCCAGTGTTTCATAGAGAATTATATATATTATGAGAAGCTTGTAAAGAATGACAATCTATTATTCATTCAATTTTCAGAATAAGATTAAACTCTTTTCAGTTATATTGCGTCATAGGAAGTAGAAAGGAGGAAAACATGAGACTCACTAAGGTCTTGGGTCTAATAGTTATTGCGCTACTGATTGTGGTAAACTGCAGTAAAAATGATGAGGCGGATGTTGAAGCTTTTCTTGATAGATGCTGGTTTGTTGGTGGTGAGGTGCAGACATCTGATGATAGCACAAATACACCAGCATTGGCAAGCGGTCCATTTATTACTACTGATACATTTCCATTTTATGTAAAATGGGTTAGATTTATTGAACGCCCGGTTGAAAGGCATTATGATATTGATGTGGTTGGTGATAGTGCATTTGTGACAATGACTTCATACCTACAGGGGACACCACCGGGTTATGGTTTTTTTGTAAGGAATGATACTACAAATCCAATGCTAATATATGACCGTGTAATCACAGACAGTATCATACGCAGGATAAAGTGTTATCGTGATGATGCAGGCTGGCATCTGGCAGGCATTACAGTTGCTGATATTTACACAGTAGGCACACAACATCCGGTGACGATAACCAAGGTTGAGGTAAGGGTCAGTGATTCATTGGTCTTTTCTGTTGACGACCCCAACACATACTTCACCAAAGAACAATTACCGACATTTTTACCCGGTGATACGGTTGAAGTGACAGTTTATTGTGAAGCACAGGACGATTCAACCTGGGCATTCTTGCATCATGGCGCAGGTCATAAACCTGGGATAGGTTTGAGAAGGCATTGGCGTCAGCCGTTCTATCGTGAAAATACAACAACATTTACCCGCACCTGGGTAATTGCTGATGACTCGGTTATTGTTACTCCTGCAGTTCGTCACAGTGCAGTGGATGTCCTTGGCTGGGAAACATTATTCGGTGATTCTACCGCAACTTATTATTCAAGGGCATGGGCATTACCATATATTGTAAAAAGTCCAACTGATACCCTACCTGACGATGCAGAGCCAGAATAGGTAGTTTTTAACAAACACCTCATTACTGGAGTCCCGGATAATCCCCCTTAATCTCCCTTTACTAAAGGGGGAGAGGGGGATTATAGAAGGGCCTTTCCCCCTATTTTTATTTTATTACAACCACTTTTTCAACCGTTGAAAATTTTTCAGTATTTAATTTTATAAAATAGACACCATTATCAAGAGAATCGGTTTTGATTTTTGCATAATGGGTACCTGTTTTTTGAATTCCTTCGGCGATTTTTCCGACTAACCTTCCGCTAACATCATAGATTGCTAAATTAATTCGCTCCTGTGCATTTAGGCAATACTGAATATAACATATATTAGTTGTTGGATTGGGAATACATCTCAGAGCAGTGCTTTGCAGTTCAATTGCGGATTCCTGGGTTCCACTGTAGATTGTTATGTAGCTACCGTAAATATCCCAATCAGAATTTCTATCCGTCTGCCAGAAAATCCATAGATAGCAGGGCCAACCATTTACCATAGTTGTAACTGGTAAAATATCCTGGGCGGGATTTATATCTACAGGGATTGTGTCGTAACCGCCTATCCAATAATGTCTGAGCGAGTAAATATCATAAGTTCCATTACGGTCAGTGCTGAAACCAACCAGAGTCGGTCCTATGTCACGAATAAATAACATATAGTCAAGTGGATTGGGAATAATGTCATTTGCATTGTTATATGTTACCCGATAGAAGATATTCATACTATCACATTCAGTTCGGTATATCTCAAAATTACCATCCCGGTTGCTTTGCCAGAATACCCAGACTTTTAAATATGCTGAACCATAACGCGCGCCGATAGCAATTTCTGGTAAAGTATCATTTGCAGAATGAGGCGCGATTGCCTGTGGGGTTTGCCAGGAGTTACTTATATATTCACTGTAATAAATGTCTCGGTCTCTTACCCAGACCACAAATGGATTATTGTGCCGATTATTGATTTTGGGATTATCATTCATTACTGAGATAGCATCATTAGTTACAGGAATCGGTGATGACCAGGATGTTCCATTATAATAACAGGAATAGATGTTATTGACTTTACGCCACACAACCCAGACATTATTGCCAATTACACAGACTGATGGTGATGCATCCGTATTTGAATCATTGGTTAGACGAACCGGCGTTGTCCATGAACCGTAAATAGTCTTGGATGATACATAGATTTCCCAATTGCTATCAGTATATCTTTGCCAAACACACCAGAAATAATTTCTTAAGGTATCATACGCCACACATGGATTAATGTCGGCACCAGCACCAGTTGGTATCCTTGCTGTGTCACTCCAGTTATTGGCAATTGTCCTTGAGAAAATATCCCAGGTGTTGTTTATATAGGCCTGCCAGACAAGACAGGTAGGACTTTCCCACAATTGCTCACGACAGGTCTGGGGATTCATATCATCAACACCGGGGATGCCGAGATTTACAGGATATGACCACTGGGATGAAATAAAAACGATCAATAATGAATGCATACATCTTCCTAATGATATTTTATATAGATTCTTGGGTTTGTCAAGCCTTCATTGTAAGCGGTACTGTCAATAATTTTGTGTAAATTCTTTTAACTCTTTCCATAAAGGTAATCCTTCCCATTTTTTTTATTATAGTTTATAATTGGGTATCTTATTTTGCCAAGCACGTTTCCATTCTTTAAACCGCAGCACGGCCTGCTGGTGGTTGGCCGCTAAGTAGATCTTACGCGCACACGCCAGGCACTTCCGCTGATCGCGCCGGGGCACATAACACGCCACATTCCGCAACTTATGCACCCAGCACCGCTGCCAGGCAACATGCGGGACTCGTGGGGTCGCATCTTTCCATTTTACATTAAAACTAACACTGCCAATGTGGTAATTGTACCATTGCTCAATTGCACCATTGCACATATGCACATATATCGATATTAAAACTTCATAGTTAATTCCAGAAAATTTACAAAAAAAAGCGGGTTTAGAATTAGTAAAGCTTATCTTCTCTTGGCATCAATGAAATTTTTTGTATTCTAAAGTTGGATGGGTAGTATGGAAATAAAACAATAGGAAAAACAAAACTATTGTGGGTGGTCAGAAATTAAGTAATTTTTAGCTATATTCCCTTTTGGGAATTGATCTTTCTTTGACAACTTAATAATGTGATCCCGGAAATAAATTCAGGGCAGGCTCTTAATCCTGATTTTCATCAGGACAGGTTTATCTCAGGATCTAATTACATCGCCCGGCACCGATAAAACTCAGGCGAAAATGGACTTAATCGGCTGCATCCATCTTTATTTTATGATACAAACTCTGCTTAAAATAGATTTTCCAGTAAAAAACGCAAATCTCTCCACGTATGCTAAAATCAAAACCTGATAAAAACAAGCTCTTAAGCGACCTTACGCTTCCTCAATCGCTCAGAATTTTTTGCTTTTTTTACCTGTGCAATCCGCCGACCTACTTCGCCAAGACAACAAAGCAGCACAAACAAACGGACTTTCACTAAACGCCGGAAATAAAAATTCTTCATTCCTCGATTGTTCTTCAAAATACCATTTTCGGCTTCGATCCGAGAACGCTTCCTGGCATACTCTTTCTTCCATGATTTCTTACCGCTTGTAGCAATACCCTGCAACCGATACTCGTTATCCTTGCCAATATAAAAACTCCGGCCATATTTACTCCGATTACACAGCGGGGCAAAAAGACAATCATCACCACTGACCGCAATCGGACAACGATACTTCACACGCTTGCGCTTCTTTTCTTGACCCCAATAAACTAATCTTCGGCCACTCAGACAGCACAAATGCCCCTCTTCATCAAGATAAACATTTTCGGTGAGAAAAGGATTCTCTTTCCCCCGAGTGTTAATGGCGATATATGGTTTTGCGGCTAAGTCGTCAATGACTTTCTTAAAATTTTCATTGGAATCAAATGCGGCATCACCAAAGACTTTCTTCACCTTAATCGTTGGGTGATAGTGTTTGAATTGGTCAATTACCTTAGGTGGTCTGCGGGGTCAAATCTTTGCATGTTACATCTTGATTTAAGGCATCGGAGGATCGGCGTGACAGGAGGATTCGTGCTGGTGGAAAGGCAGAGCGACAGAGCATTGGAATAGCAGATAACATTCTGGTTTTTCCAAAAAGCAGGTATTATCTCCACTCTTGACTGACTATGTCATTTTTGTATAATGTAGCATTAGGTAGGTAAATGAGATACTTTAGTATAAAGGTTTTTGCTGTTTAACAAGGAGCTACGAATGTCAAAAGACATAATTCCGCAAGAAATCATTGAGCAGAAGATTTTTATGATTCGGGGCCATAAAGTTATGTTGAGTCATCATCTGGCTCAGCTTTATGGTGTAGAAACCAGGGTACTGATTCAGGCGGTAAAGCGTAATATTGAGAGGTTTCCTGAAGATTTTATGTTTCAATTGTCCTGGAAAGAAGTGAAATCTTTAAGATCACAATTTGTGATTTTAAAAAAAGGCAATACATATTCAAAAAGGGGCAAACATATTAAATACTTACCCTATGCCTTTACTGAACAGGGTGTTGCGATGCTTTCAAGTGTTTTGAGGAGCAAGCGTGCTATTCAGGTTAACATTGCGATAATGCGGGCATTTGTTAGATTAAGGCAAATTCTTGCTACCCATAAAGAACTTGCGCATAAATTGTCTGAACTTGAGAAGAAGATTGAAAAACATGATGCAGAAATACAGGCGATCTTCGAAGCCATCAGACAGCTTATGACCCCATCCGAAAAACCAAAAAGAAAGATTGGATTTTTTTAAAGATGATGAATAGGAAGAGGGCACCAGGATAAAATCCAAATATTATAACAAACCGTTGTTAACTAAGAAATTAGTGCCTGGTTAATTGAAATTAGAGAATAATTTGGAAAAATGAAATTCGTTAACCAATTTGCACGCATAAGAAACAAAAGTAAAAAGAGATTCTTCCCTTTGTTCAGAATGACAGAAGAAAAAACGAAAAGAAAATAACAACCATTCTTGAAAAAGCAGGTACTGAATTTTACATTTGATTATTGACTTAAAATATTTTGTGAGTAAAATCTGTTATGGTTGTGGAGAAATTCAAACCTGTTAAAGAATGGCTAATACAAGCAGATTATGATTTTGGAACTGCTGAGGCGATGTTTAAAACTGGTAGATACATTTATGCAGTATTTATGTGCCACTTATCAATAGAAAAGGCACTAAAAGGGATCTATGCGCGTAAATTTCGCAAGGATCCTCAAAAAATTCATGATTTAGTCTATTTTGTCAAGAAAATAGAATTGATACTTCCCGAAAAACATAAGGATTTTTTGAATATTCTAAACGAACTAAGCGTTCCGACAAGATATCCAGATGAACTTAAGAAACTTCTAAGAGAATATAGAAAGCAAGAAACCCGAAAATTGCTGAATCAAACAAGGGAATTATTATTATGGCTAAAAAAGAAATTATAAAGATTAGAAATATCTTATCTGCATTGCTTGAGGAAAAAGGAATTCATGTTGATAAAATAGTTATTTTTGGTTCTTATGCCAAAGGGAAAAAACGAAAAGACAGTGATATTGATATTATTGTAGTATCAAGAAATTTTAGAAACAGAGGTATTTTTGAAAGAGTCAATCTCACCAAAGATATCCACTGGGAATTGGTAGAAAGGATATTGAAACCTTTTGATTTAATGTATTATTCGGACGAGGATTGGAAAAAAGGGAATTCACTTATCATAAATGCCGCAAAAAGAGAAGGTACAGTAATATACTGCTAAACGCAGAAGACACTTTTCATTATACTGCTTAACATTTTACACCTCCCCATATTTTTGCAGAGTAAGGGCTGTAAGAATGGGTATAGAAAAAGTATAGTTTATTTTTTTGTAGGGTACTGTCAATAATTTTGTGTAAATTCTTTTTATTGTTTCAATATTGGTGTTCCTTCCCATTTTTTATTATAACCGGAACAAAAGTCGGCTGCCATTAATTGTAAACCAGAGCGAATTTCCACAATTTTGTCAACTACTGGGAATTCTGTTTATTACCATATGTTCTGGCACA
>Ga0172365_10002750_pt1 | contig 13060 bp, 7 predicted proteins | sample LakKivSesite48cm_FD_114535 | JGI IMG/M metagenome (GOLD analysis project Ga0172365, IMG submission 114535) | Sediment microbial communities from Lake Kivu, Rwanda - Sediment site 48cm | ecosystem: Environmental > Aquatic > Freshwater > Lake > Sediment | place: Rwanda: Western Province, Lake Kivu...
TGTGCTGGCTGAGCTATCACCAAACTTCCATGACCAGGAAGTTATATTACCAGATGACTTGTCTGTGAATTGGACCGTTGCTCCAACTGTAGGACTGCTCGGGCTGAATGTAAAATCTGCTTGGGGCACCGGTCTAATGTTCAATGTCTTACTCGCTGTCTTTGTCTCCTTGCTATCTGCTATGATAAGGGTAACAGTATAATTCCCATCAGTTGTATAAGCATGTGACGGATTTTGGACGCTGGAACTAGAACCGTCACCAAAATCCCATTGCCATGAACTCGGGTTTCCCAGAGAATTATCAGAAAACTGAATAATCTCGCCCGCGTATGGAGAAGCAGGACTATAAGAAAAAGAAGCTGTCAGCTCCTGGTTTCCTGAATTACTTGAACTCGATGTTGATTTTGCGGCATATACCTTTATCCTGCGAGTTGCCTTACTTGAAGATCCGTTTCGGCTAATTATAAGAGAGACATTATAAACACCTGAATCCAAATAAGCATGCGAAGGATTCTTTTCATAACTTAGAGTCCCATCGCCAAATTCCCATAACCATGAATCAGGCTTTCCCTTCGAAGTATCAATGAACCTTACTGACCTGCCAGCCACAGGTATTATCGGGCTATAGCTAAAAGACGCTTTGAGCTTCCCGGAAACCAATGAAAAAACATTTGTCAGTTGAGAATAATAATTCTGAGCATTTAGAAATGTTGGATTTACAAACAAAATGATGGAAAACCCGATAAATAAAATCTTAAAATATCTTCTTTTTAACCTATAAATGAGTTGCCTCATCTTAGTGGCTCCTTAAGAAAAGTCGGCTATAAGGGCTCTCATTTAATCTCATTAAATGAGTCGCGGCCGCTTCGTACCGGGGATCACCATATGCGGTGAATATGAAGGGGATTCTTGCTCCTAAAAAGGTGAGGATTGGGGGTGATATTTTAATACGTCTGATAAGAGCTTAAGCTCTAGTCTGATCATAATCTAAAATTAATCAATTACACCCATAATAGTTAACGAACGTTGGTATATCTCAAGTGGGAAATGACTGATTATCCTCTCTTAACGTTATCTGCTCAAGAAATTGAATAACCTCTAGAAAAAGAAATTCTAATTTTGAGTCAACGACTCAAATTATATCCTGGAGTACTTTGACAAGGATAAATAAATCGCATAGCATTAATTTATGAGCGATTTTGTATTATGTTTAAAAAAACACGATTTGTCTAAACCTGAAGACCTTTTGTTTTCAGAAAAGTTGGGGCCGACTGAAGGGTGTATTTTAAATGTCTATGGTTCACAAAAAACGTTTTCTATTATTCGTAAATCCCAGGATTGGCTATGCTCAATCGGCTACACCTGTTTCCACAATATGCCATCCATGAATGACACCCTTAACAGGATTCTGCTCTCATTTGACGAAAAAAAGATAGGTGATATTAAAAGACAGCTTGTCGGACAATATATATTGATTATAAGAAAGGATAAGCACCTCTTCATATTCTCAGATTTTCTTGGCGCCCGCAATATTTTTTACAGCAAGGATAGTGATATTTTTTGCTCTTCATTTTCTTTTCTTGAAAGATCCATTGGCATAGATCCAAACGATTTGAACCGATACAAATTGATCGAGTATTTTGCTGTAAGAGAAGTTCTGTATCCTTGCTGGCTTGGCCGCGAAACAATAAACAAAAAAATAAATTGGCTTCTTCCCTACGAATATATAAAAATTAATATTGATAACTATGATAGTAAAATAAATTTCTTAAATCACTTTATTAATAATAAAAAGGAATCTGATGTACAAGTACTCTCCGAAAAACTAATAGACAGCTTGGAATTAGCTATATACAGAGAAGAGTTCAAGAATTCAGTCGTTTGTTCTTCTATAACGGGAGGCAGGGACAGCCGACTAGTGGCAACAATGGTAGCGAGAAAATATCCTCGTTGTAATTATCGGATCGCCATTTCTTCCATTAATAAAAACTCCTTAAAAGATTTCGAGGTCGCAAAAAAGATTTGTAAAATTAATAATATATCCCTTGATATTTATGAATTAAATTTGCCCGATGATGAAAAGATATTCAAAAAGATAACTGAAAACTTCACGCCAGCATTTAATATCATCATGACTCCTATTTTTACTAACGCTTATAAGTATGCTCTCGGCTTTGGTGGAGTCTACGGAACCGAATTATTTACTCCCATCGAACACAAAAATATGGGTGAATACTTAACAAGGGTAATTGCCAAGACAAGAAAAGTTTTGACAGTCAATGAACATTTTTGGCCATATTTTAGCTCATCTTTATCAGATCAGATAAAAGAAATAAAAGCGCATTATTATTTTGAAAACGATGATGACAGAGACTACATTCGATTATTGCATCTGCTCATAACAGCAAGGTATAGCTCTTTTATTATCTCGGCTTTCAATCAGTTTGGTTATCATTTAGAACCATTTGGTTCATTCCCCGTTATTGAGCTTGCTTTCAAAATTAGCCCTGAGCTTTGGGGAAACAAAAGAAGCATTGTCGGAGATGCTTTAATTGAGAGGGCGGCTCAATCAAAGCTATCACCAAGAGCTGCCCGTGTTATTGCATATTCAAGCTATCGCCCTGCAACCCCCTTTTCGATATGGTCGAGCCCTATATATCTTTGGGGCTATGCACGTCACCTCAGCGCATGGGTTGCCAGCAAGATAGTTTCTACTAATAAGAAGGAACCCAAGGAGATTATGCCGGGGATGTTTTATGCATCAGATGGATGGGAAAGATATTACTTAGAAAAAGCCAAAGCATACTTCTAGACTAGTATTATAGAAAGCAAGAAAAATAAATATCGTCATCACTCATAATTTTTTTCAAAAAAAGAAGAGATTGAAATCTGCGGAGAAATTTCTTTAATCAAATGAGTTTAGGATCTCTGAAGATCGCGGGGCTGGGAGAAAAGACATCGGCCCAAATCAACATATCGTTTGTATAAGCTTAGTTAAAAAAAATAACGAACATGATATAATAATTGTTAATAAATAATAACTAATAAAAGTAAAAGTTGAACAAAGCTGGCTAAGGCGAGAAAAGATCCCATTTGACTTTATTCGGGGAAAAAAATATCATTCTATATAGAAAAAATTAAGCTTTTTAAGTATTATGCCAGAAAAAGAACGGATCTAGTTTGACTCCTCAATTAGCATTTATCTTAGCCTCTCTCTTTGTTGGGTTCGCTTTATATATCGAGCACAAGGGTTCAGACGATACCAGTATGGCTACATGGATACCATCACTCTGGCTTCTTTATTCGGCCAGCAAACAGCTGGGGACTTGGCTGAACATAACCACTACTATAGAAGCCGGAAGTCTCCCAGATAGATATTTTTTGCTAACTCTCGGCGCGTTAGGAACTTTGGTGCTGTTAAGAAGGCATTTCTCCTGGTCTGGGGCTCTTAAAAAAAATAATCTTTTAATCTTAGTCGTTTCATACATGCTACTCAGCGCTATCTGGTCTAGAGTGCCAGGAATCTCTTTAAGGCGTTGGGGCAGAGAGGCGATCGCCGTAATAATGGCGAGCCTACTGGCGTCAGAACAATTCCCTATCAAGGCATTTTTCAGTACCCTAAGGAGAGCAATATACATAGCCTTACCTTATTCCCTATTGCTTATTAAGTATTTCCCGCTCTATGGCCGTCAATATAATAGATGGACAGGAGAACTCACTTGGGTTGGGGTGGCGAGCCAGAAAAATGGTTTGGCCTTATTATGTGCATTTTCAGCTGTATTTTTAATTTGGTCATTATGGGAGAGTTTATTGAAATGGAACTTATTAGTATCAAAGTTGCCTGTATTGATTAACATTCTTATGCTCTCCCTGTCCCTCTTCCTTATGATGGGCCCCGGGAGAACCTTTAAATATTCTGCCACGTCCTTTCTATCGTTATTAACCGGCCTCATCATATTGATCTTTCTAAGAATAGCAGTTATAAAAGGAATTGGAATAAAAGGTATAATAATATCGGTGGCCATAGCAGTGATATTTATAGGAACTTTTATGCCTTTTTCAGGAAAAGTTCCAATTAAAGAGATACCCATGATGCTGGGTCGGGATCCAACCTTGACAGGGAGGATTCAAATCTGGAATGCTCTTGTACCCTACGCTATCAAAAAGATTATTTTAGGTCACGGCTTCGGAGGCTTCTGGACAACGTCGTTAAGGGAACAGATTGCCAGCCACGCCCATAACGGCTATTTAGATACCATACTTGACCTTGGTTTCACTGGACTAATACTTTTTTCAATTTTTCTGATCTCAATAACTGTAAAGTGCATTAAATCGATAAACATCAAGCCGGATTTCTCTTTACTCTGCCTCTCAATAATAATAATGTTCTTGATTCATAATGTTGGAGAAGTTTCTTTAGGGAATATCTCTTCCTTTCCCTGTTCTTTGATTGTTTTGTTTTCTTTTTTAATTCATGACAAAAAAAACGAAATAAAAATAAACTCGAGGGGGATAGATAGTTAACTCTTTTATGATTTTCCTTTAAATTGAGCGAGAATATATTAACTAATTGGAAAAAGATAATATGAAAGACTTCATATCAATCTGCGTCTGCACATTTAAAAGAACAGAAATGCTAACAAATTTATTGGCAGCCCTTCGGAATCAATTGACAGAGAACTTATTCACCTACTCAATAATAGTTGTCGACAACGATAAAACCCGCTCAGCAGAAAAAGTTGTTGCCGATTTTAAAATAAATTCTCTTATTGAAACCACTTATGTTGTAGAAGAAAGACAAAACATTTCTCTGGCCCGGAACAGGGCAATCAATCATACAAGAGGAGACCTTATTGCCTTTATTGATGACGACGAGATTCCCAAAGAACGGTGGCTTTTAACATTATACAAAGCGATGAAGAAGTTTCAGGCGGATGCTGTGATGGGACCTGTTTTTCCCATGTATAGGGTTCAGCCGCCCGCTTGGGTTATTAATGGAAAATTCCATTGGCGACCGACCCATAAAACAGGAACGCTTATTGATTGGAGAATGGGCAGGACCGGTAACCTTCTTATCAAGAAACATTTATTTGATTCAACAGGCATATATTTTGATCCAAAGTTCGGTCAAGGGGGAGAGGATCAAGATCTAACTAGGCGAATGCTGAAAAAAGGCTTTAAATTCATATGGTGCAACGAGGCTGACGTCCATGAAATCATTACGCCGTCAAGATGGAATCTAAAAAGTATGCTAAAAAAAGCAATTATAAGAGGGAAAATGTCCTCACACTATCCCGGCTCGAAGACGCTAATGCTGATCAAGTCCTCATTAGCCGTCTTAATTTATTTGTTGGCCCTGCCCTTTCTGTTAATAATTGGATATCATTTATTTGTAGAATATTTAATAAAAATGTTCGATCATATCGGGAGGATAAATGCAATCTTAAATTTACACTTTATATGACAACTAAACTCTACAATAAAGCCGCAAAGCAAGAGGAAAACGTTCGTTACGTGCTTTCCTTTGCAAGTTACGAACATAATAGGAAAGAGAGATACAAAACTTGATTGCGAAGGATCTTTCCTAAAAGCATTTCTCTATGAAAAAGAATGCGAGTACATATGAAGGAAGACTTGACGGTCTGATACTATTTCGATTTGGACTTATACTCAAACAGGGAGGAGGAATAGAAGAGCACCTTAACAGTGTCGATCGTCTGTTGTTAGAACGGAATGATATGATAATAATAAGAGCTTTCATAAACGAGCTGCATGAAAACGCATCAATAAATATCGACTGCTTCGGCAGGGGTCGTCTGTTGTGGGTGCCTGTTGAGCCAATTGAGCCAAGTAGCTCTATGAAGCCCACTAATATCTCTCCGTTTCTTCGTCTCCTTTTCCCAAGCCTTGCCCACAACTTGAATAGCTTGTTCTCAAGAATATTATATGCCAGTATGAAAAAATCCGGTTTTCGTAAAAAAGCCTGGCTTTATAATCAATGTCAGGGTCTGATCTCTCAACTTCGGCTTTTGCATGAGAAATATCGAATTCAGCTTGTGGTGTTACATACATTATTTGGCGTAGATGAAGCTGAAATAATAAATGAATCTATAAAATTAGGTATACCCTTTTCTGTAATCTACCATTTTGAGAGCAAAAGATTAACGCATCCTGTTGAAAGAATGATGATAAAAAGGTCGGTGGCCATTGGAGTGGTCAGCAACATAGGAATACCCGAGAAACTTCGAAATCGTGTTTACACCATAATCGAGGGAGTGGATGGCGATTACTTTCAGCTTGAGAAGTCCTCCAATGTTGGTTTTCGCAAAGAAAACAAATTAATTTTTATGCCTGGACGTATTCACCCTTTAAAGGGTCAAGCCGATGCAGTACGTGCTTTAGAAATTATCAGCCAAAAGAACATAAAAGTTGTCTTAGCCTTGGCAGGAAGAGTTTCGTCTGAGGCAGCTTACAGCGAACTTAATAATGTTATTAACCGAATCAAATCTTCCAAACAGGTCCTCTTATTGGGAGAACTCGATAAAGAAAAACTTAGAGATTGGTACGCTGCCTCAGACTTGGTCATCCTTCCTTCATACTCTGAAGCAGTAGGGAGGACTCTAATTGAGGCTCAACTCATGAAAAGGCCGGTAATTGCATATAATACTGGTGGTGTTTCGGGTGCTATGATTGACGGCATTACTGGATTCTTAGTTGAAAAAGGCAACATTAATGAACTTGCACTGAGGATTGAACAGCTACTTAATGATGAATCGCTAAGAAACAAAATGGGAGAGGCGGGCCGTGATTTCGCAATCAAGAATTATAGCCTTCAAGAAATGGTTGAATCGCATGAAGAGCTCTATCTCCAGGCAATCACTAATCAAGAACTGAAAACAAAAAAACCTGATACTAAGACAAGATTTACAAAGGCGGGCTAAACAAATAATAGGTTCTTGTGGCTGTATCAATATTTGGTATAAAGGAATGCTCTTACAATAATGAGGCAATCGAACCGAATATCATTTCCTTTATATAGCAATAAAGAATTCAATTCTTCATATAGCCGACGATTTTATATCGGTTCTGACTTGTCCTTGTTTCCCAAGGCGATATTAAGTTAAAAATTTGATTGATAACACAACTTATTGCATTATATGAGAGAAGGATATCACGATGAATCCACCTTGTTTCTCAGTTATCGTGCCCTGTTATAATGTTGAACTCTATGTTGGCGAAACAATGAACAGCATATTAGGGCAGACATTTAAAGATTGGGAAGCAATCATTGTTAATGATGGTTCTACTGACGGCACAGAGAAGATCATTACCGAATTTGCCAAAAGAGACCCAAGAATTCATTATTTTTCTAAGCCTAATGAAGGGGTCTCTCCTACGTGGAATTTTGCACTTAAAAAGGCTTGTGGTAAATTTATCGCATTATTGGGCGCGGACGATGTCTGGATGTCGGATTATTTAGAACTCCAAGCCCAATATTTACAAAAATTAGACGATAACCATGTTTTCTTATATACCAATGCCTATATAATTAAAGAAAACAAAAAGACCAAAACAAAATATTACCCCCATATAATTGATTATCACCCTTCCACAATAAAAATCATCTCGCTGAAAGATTTGATTACCCGTAATAGAATCTTCGGCATGGTAGTATTCCCGAGATCTATGTTCCATGAGATAGGAGGGTTTGATCCAAACCTAAGAGTGGGGGAAGATTATGATTTCTGGCTTAGAGCTTTGAATAAAGGATACAAACCTGTCTTCAATCCTATGGTCAGAGCCTATTATCGAATACGCCAAGATAGTTTATCTAATGATCGAGAGAAAGTTCTCGAATCGCATTTCATTATTTATAATAAAATCCTTAATTCCTTTAGATTATCCCCTGTTGAAAGAAGAGCCACCATTATGGCTATATGTAGAAATCGAAGAGAACGGCTGATAGATCTTATAAAATGTAAAATCGAATCAGGTCAGGCAATTCAAAATGAGCTTATAGAATTGTGCAATCTCAATTGCGATAAGAAGATATTGTTTATCAGAGCACTAATGAAATTAAAACGAATCTGGGCCGAGAAATTAATAAGGCTTTATTTCAGCCTGAAAAGCTGAGAGTTTATCCTTACTCCCCGCTGTTCTAAATTCCTTTATTACATGTTCTCAATAGAATCTATCAATCCAATTTGAAAAGTTTGTTATCGCAGACCATCAAAACTATATCAAATAATGATATCATTTGCTTCGGCGAACTAAATTAGGAATGAGATCAAGAATATTCTTCACAGGCTCGAGACTCCTGTAAAGCATTATTAAGAATAACAAATATAAGATTCCATAAAAAAGAAGAGAAACAAAAAGTCGAATCCATATGTTGAATGCCGAAAGCAGCGGTATTACAAAGAATAAAGGAATGCAAGAGGCACCTGTACTTAATAAACATCGCCATAAATGACGTAGAAAGGAATCTAATCTTAATCCGATGGGCCTTCCTGCATATAAGATGCTCGGGATAGCCAGCACGCCCAAGACAATAGCATAAGATGCAGCAACTGCCTTTGTCCCCCAATTCAGCGCAACAAAATAGGCAATAATTAAAATCGGAGTGGATATTAACCCCCACTTAAACCACCTATCTGTTCTTCCCAAAGATACGTGAAGCCAGCCATGAGTTCCGTACATTATGCTAGCCCAGATGCTGATGCTAAGTATTTTGAATAAATGAGCAGTTTGACCCCAATTAGGCCCCAATAAAAGAAGTACAATATCATTGCTCATCAAAAAAAGAAAAGCTGATATTGGAAGCCCAAAGAAGGTGAGTATTTTCAATGAATTAATATAATATTTAGAATACTCGGTTGGTTCATGCTTAAGTTTGCTCAAGGTAGACACGGCTACTGCGTGAAGGGGCATAGCAAGTAAAGACACCGGCATCACAGAAAGTTGAAAAGCTCTATCATAATAACCCAATGAATCAGCCCCGAGCCGCCAACCTATTAAAGTTTTGTCCATATTGTGCGCCAGATAATTAACAATAAAAAAGCCTACTATGTTCAGGCCCATCTTTATCATTTGCCAGATCTCACGGGTGAAGGAAGGAAGACCTGGCCTCCAAGAAAGGAAAAGCCACGCGCCGATGGCTGTACATAATGCTAACACAATCTGCTTGGCTACAATTGCCCAATAACCAAAACCAAGGAGTGCTAAGATTATCGCAGACATTACACCCAAGACTGTACTGGAAATGCCGATAATAGCTATCTGACCAAAACGCATATATCTTTTCATTAAAGCGATATGCTGAGTGGAAAGGCCTATGAATATAAAACTAAAAGAATAGAGGATTGTTATACCCGAAAGCTTTTGCTCCTTATAAAACATTGCCAAGAGCGGCGAACAGGCAATAAGGACCAATGCAATCCCGCCGTTAAAGATACTATTAACCCAAAATAGAGTGCTTGCCTGACTATGACTGATTTCAGAAGCCTGAACTGTGACATCGCTTAGACCAAGATCTCGAAGTATTCCAAAAACGCCTGCTATTGAGGCAACCATGGCTACAAGACCAAAATCCCGGGGAGTCAAAAGACGGGCTAATATGATAATGCTAATAGTATTTAATCCATATTCTGAGATACGTTCAAATATGGTAATCCCCGCGCTCCGAATAGCTCTCCCTTTCAGATCCTTCTTTAAATCCTCTTGTTTTAAAATCAGCTCACGATCTGAATAGTTATGCGTCTTTGATAGCATCATCTTTACTATTTACCTTACAAGTTCTTTCTCATTTTTTGAATTATAATATAAAAAGGATGATTTTTAAAAAAACCGATAATGCACTTCTTCATCTCAGGCAAAATATAATCTCGTTACTTTTTGAATAATCTTAATAACCTTTGACATTCGCTGCTTTTAATTATTATCATTCAAAAGCAGGAAGAAATTAATATGCCTGGAATAATGGGGATACTCACCAAACTTCCAACTGGGGAGGAACAAGAGCTAGTCTCGGCCATGCTAAAGTCAACGCTCCATGAACCCTTTTACACGTACGGTATGTATCAGAATAAAGCTCAAGGTTTCTTTATAGGTTATTCAGCGATTGAAAAATCATTTGCAGATTGTATGCCCATATTCAATGAGACAAAGGATATCGTTCTTTTTCTTACGGGTGAATGTTATGATGACCCTAGTATTGCCAATCAATTGAAGAGAGAAGGTCATGATTTCCAAGAGGGTGATGCCACCTATCTTATTCACCGATATGAAGACCTGGGAGATAATTTGTTTAAAGAGCTTAATGGCTGGTTTAATGGTATCATACTCAACCTTCGTGATGCGAAGGCTATATTGTTCAATGACCGATATGGAATAAGACGCCTTTATTTATACGAATGTCCAGACTTTTTAGCCTTTGCTTCTGAGGCTAAAGCGTTATTAAAAGCCTTCCCAGGACTCCGTCAAATTTCTTTCAAAAGTGTAGGGGAATTCCTTACTTATGATTGTGTTCTTCAGAATAAAACGTATTTTCCAGACATATCTCTTTTACCGCCAGGGTCAAGCTGCACGTTTAAAAAAGGTCGAATTGAGAAGAAACGTTATTTTGACATTGGCAAATTCGAGGCTCTACCTAAGCTTGGCCTGAGCCAATTTACTGAGGAACTTGAAGCGAATTTTAAACGAATATTACCACGCTATTTTGCTGGAGGACCCGTCGCTTTGAGTTTAACAGGAGGCCTAGACACAAGGCTCATAATTGCGTGTCTCAATGCGCAACCCGGAGAACTTCCTTGCTATACTTTCACTGGTAGCTACAAGGACATATTAGACACAAGAATCGCGCTGAGGATCGCGGAGATTTGCAAGCAGAGACATGAAAAGATAGTCCTTGAAGATGCAAAACTCATCAGGGAATATCCAGTACAAGTAGAGAGAGCAACTTACATTTCTGACGGCCTTGAAGGAACCGACAAGGCAGATGTTCTTTATTTTAACCATATGGCCAGGGAAATAGCACCAGTAAGAATGACAGGTAAATATGGAAGTCAAGTCTTAAAAGGGATCTTTGGGTTCAGACCCAGACCTCCTAATCTGGATATCGTTAACGAAGATTTTAAACAGTATCTTAGGCAGGCTCAATCAACTGCTTCTGAATTTCAACGATATCATCAATTAACGTTTCTACTTCAAGGAGCGATTCCCTGGTGGTGGAACTCTTTCATTGCACTTGAAACTTCCCAGATTGAGGTCCGCAGTCCTTTTCTAGACAACGATCTAATAAACATTTTATATAGAGCGCCATCGCTCAAATCTAATTACGGAATCAAATTTGAGCTTCAAGTGATTGCCAGAAACAAGCCAGAATTGTTGAATATTTCGACAACAGGAACTCATGGAGGAAAAGGATTATGGCCAATTCCCCAGATCAGGAAATCGTTTATTAGAATGATGATGCTGCTGGATAAGGCGTATAATGCAGAAAGATTGCCCTCTAATATGACTCATCTTATGGCTAGACTTGATAAAATGTTGATATCTCCAGTGCACATGGATCATCTCCTTTTCGGAAGTGTAGAATTTCGGAGATATCGCCGGTGGTTCAGAGATGACCTGGCCGGTTATATAAGAGAAACCTTGCTTAGCGAAACGGCTTTAAAGAGGCCATACTGGAATCGTGCCAACTTAATTAGAATTGTGAATGACCATATCAAGGGGAAGGGAAATTATTTGCGCGAGATCCGCAAGGTGCTTCAAATTGAATTAGTACATCGTGTCCTCTTAAAAAAGCTTTCTTAGTTCTAAAGGAATAAAAATCAAGGTTTTCAAAACAAATAGAAGCATTCTGGCTACATTATTCTGGGCCCGACTTTCCTGCATCAAAAATGATTTAATTGCCTGAAATATTTTGTCTTGACAACCCAGTATCAATCTCCTAAAATACAGCCAGAATATCTGGGAGGAAGAAACTTAAGGCCCGAGCGGCTGTCATTTTAAAACCATTATAATGTCGAGGAACAGGGGCATGAAGTTATAAGGAGGGGCCAGGTCATGAGAACTATATTAAAATTCATAAGGTCTATCCTTATCTTGGGAATTCTGTTCAATATGGCATCATTGGCATGTTTATTTGCTCTGTCAACCGACGATGAAACTGTTCTGGCAGTAGCTATCCATGTATCAGAATATACCAAGAACAAGGGCTTGTCACTCGAAAAGGGAGGGTATGAAGATTATCCATGGCATTACTATCAGATCTACTCATTACTAGAAGAGACCCTTCTATCTGACGGCACTCCTTTTGTGGAGGTAAGCGACGCTACTATCGAAGCTGGAGGTCTACTGACCTCAAATGGAAACCCAAAATATCCAATATTTATCAGCCTTGCCGCCGAATGTATTTCAGACCACGAAGCGGCTGCCATTAGTGCTTATGTAAGTAGTGGAGGATTTGCCTATGTTGGCTCTTCAGCCTGGACAAGGTATCAAAACGGAAGCTTCAGGCCCAACTTCGCTCTGGGCACTGAAATGGGAATTTCAAATAGCAGCCCTGGCGGGCCAAACTGGGTCTATATTGGAGATGAGGGAGCACGTATTCAGAGGGTTTCCGATCATCGACTTGTAGACCACATAATACCAGGAGAGCTTATTAAATGGGCCTTGCCAGAATCTTATTTCGATACCTATAAATTTTTCATTAATGATTCTTCAGCATCTCATCTGGCCTGGTCAACATATTGCACAAATGCCATCCCTTTAGCGATAATCGAAGGCAGCGGCGCACCTCTACTGGCAATAAAAAATTCTGGGAAGGGCTGGTATATTTACCATGCAGAGATATCACCCCTGGCTGGTTGGGGAGAAGGCCATGTAGTTCTCTTGGAATACGGATTCTTAAGGAAAGCCATTGAATGGGCATTTGAAACGCAAGGATTACCCCTCGTCCGAGTTTCTCCATGGCCCTATCCGTACCAATCTGCATTCATTATGAGACACGATGATATTTCCACGCCTCCTCTATCTCTAATCTTAGAAGAGGAAGCAA
>Ga0172365_10002758_pt1 | contig 13036 bp, 7 predicted proteins | sample LakKivSesite48cm_FD_114535 | JGI IMG/M metagenome (GOLD analysis project Ga0172365, IMG submission 114535) | Sediment microbial communities from Lake Kivu, Rwanda - Sediment site 48cm | ecosystem: Environmental > Aquatic > Freshwater > Lake > Sediment | place: Rwanda: Western Province, Lake Kivu...
CTGGACAAGCTCGTGGAGAAACAAAAAGTCACCGCCGATAACGAAAAGACGATGCTGGGCAATATCACGACCTTTGTTGATATTGCCGAGTCTGTTAAGGACGCTGATTTCGTCATTGAGGCAGTCCCCGAGATTATGGACCTTAAGAAGCAGGTCTTCCAGGCACTGGACAAAGCCGCTCCCAAGCATGCCATACTGGCTTCCAACACCTCCAATATGAGCATCACGGAGATCGCCGCGGCTACCAAGAGGCCCCAGCAGGTCGTCGGTTTTCATTTTTTCAACCCGGCGGTCCTCATGAAGCTCGTTGAAGTCACAAAGGGAGAGAAAACGAGCGAAGAGACAATGCAGGTGGCATATAATCTGGCGCTGAAGATGAACAAGGCGCCGATCAGGGTTGAGAAGGACTCTATCGGGTTTGTCTATAACCGGATCCAGGCGCCGACTGCGGTGCTACTTGACCTCATCTTGGAGAGACACGAGGCTACCCCTATGGAAATCGATGCCAAGATGAGAAAGATGGGCATGCCTATGGGACCGTACGAGCTGATGGACTACGTGGGGTTGGATGTTGCCTATCACAGCGCTCTTTACTTTGCCGAGAAACTCTCTAAAGACTACGCGCCGCCCAGCTGGCTGAAGGCAAAGATTGATGCTGGTACACTCGGAAAGAAGACAGGCAAGGGCATCTTTGACTGGTCTAAGGGCAGACCGGAGATAGACCTGTCCAAGGCGAAAGAGGATTTTGACCCCAGCGCTTTGATTGCCCTGCAGGTTAACGAGGCGACGAAGCTGCTCGAGGGCGGGGTAGTCAAGAGTGCGGACGAAATTGACAAGGCCATGGTTAACGGGGGTGGTGCCATGTTCGGTCCTTTCCAGCTTGGCAAGAGCATAGGATATGATAAACTGGCTAAGATATGTCAGAACCTTGCCAGGAAGTATGGCATCAAAGCATTCGAGCCTACTGAAACATTGAAGAAGGGAAAGATCTGATAGCAAAGGCAGGCTAAAGCGAGTTGAGTTGAGCCGGGGCTGCCTCACGTGGATTGCTTCTCCTGTGATGCGGCCCCGGTTTTGCTGTTGTGTCGACCTTCTTCATAACCTGGCTTGACGTCTCTCTGAGGTTGAGCTTGTTTGGTAATCGCTTCTGTCATCCTGAAGCCGTCTCGGACAAATCCTGAAAATGACTGGCAGTATGGAGATGATATACTGTGAGTGATATGGGGCAGTGTTAGAGATGAAAAACGGAAGAGAATTCCTGCTGTTCTTAATACTGGCTCTTGTTGGTGTACTGCTCTTTAGCTCCGTCCCTGCTTCGGCCGGTGAAAATCCTAGTCGGGGAAGGTCACTAGCAGAGGCCAGAAAAGCTCTAGAGCAAGAGCTTTTGCCTGCGGCTAAAGACGGATTTGTTGGCATCGCCGATTCTGAAGCTGGAGGTGAAGTCATCGTCTTTGTCGAAGATGAACAGGCCAGGCGAATGGTGCCTCGCTCCTTCGAAGGCTACACGGTTCAGACGGAGGTTACGGGGAAAATACAGGCATTTTCTACTCAGGTAGCGGAGCCCCTGACTCAGGTCAGCGCCGAAAGACAAGGCGAGGTCAGTCCTCTGGTGGGCGGGATTAGCCTGTCGGCCTACGTCAGGAGAGGGATGGGAATATACCCGTATGCCGGCACCCTAGGCATGGTCACCTATGACAACAAGATTCTGTCTAATGCTCATGTCATCGCTATAAATGAGAACACGGGCGGGTTTCTCAACACAGGGACACCCATCATCCAACCGGGAAGTTACGATGGAGGAACGCTGGACGATCGGGTGGGAGCACTCGAGGCCTACATACCAATTGACTTTACGCCCAACGCCAAGAACTACGCTGACGCCGCTATAGGCAGTATTGATGACGGTGTCGAAGCGTCTCCTGGCGGGCAGTTTTATGAAGGGGGTAATTATTGGATTGAAGGGTGGACCGAGGTCTCCAGAGGAGATATCGTAAGGAAATCTGGGTACACGACTGGACTCACCGGCGGCCAGGTCAGTCGCACCAATGCCTCTGTCGTGGTGTGGTATGGTGACAAATCGGCTTACTTCGTGGACCAGATTGTGGTGACTCAAGATAATTGGTCCTTCGCAGCGCCGGGCGATTCAGGCTCTGCCGTGGATAGAGATGGAGAGTTCATCGGGCTGCTTTTCGCTGGCTCCGAAAACAGCGCAGTCATCAACAAGGCCAGGCACATTATTGACGGCCTTGGTATCGCTGTCGAGCCTCCGACAGGTCAGTATAGTCTCACCGTAACCAGTACCCCTGGCGGTTCGGTAACTGAGCCTGCCCAGGGGATGTCCATCTACGTTGTGGGACAAGTAGTCCTCCTCGTTGCTCAACCTGATGAACACTGGCACTTCGTGAAATGGACTGGCGATGTGGACACCATCGCCGATGTTCTTGCCGCCCAGACCACTATCACCATGCACGATTCCTACTCCATCACCGCTAACTTCGAAATAGACGATGGCTGGTGTAGCCTGACCACCTCCAGCACCGAAGGCGGCTCGGTAACCGAACCTGGTGAGGGAACATATGTTTATGAAGCCAATAAGGCGGTGAGCCTTGCCGCTCAGGCTGATGAGCACTACCACTTTGTCGGGTGGACTGGCGATATGACTGCCATCGGCAACCCCCAGGCTGCCTCGACTAATATCACCATGTACGATTCCTACTCTATCACCGCCGACTTTGAACTGGACCCAGGCTGGTATAGCCTCACCATCGCCACTACCTCCGGCGGCTCGGTAACCAGACCTGGCCAGGGCGTTTTTGTGTATCAAGATGGCGATATCGTGGAGCTTATTGCTCAACCTGATGAAGGCTACGAGTTTGTCAAGTGGACTGGGGATGTAGATACTATCGCCGATGTCGACGCCGCGCAGACCACCATCACAATGAATAGCTCGTCTTCCGTCACTGCCAATTTTGAGTCGTGGCATCCCGAACCCGTGGCGTTATTGTTGGTGTCAAGCACCCAAGGCGGGTCGGTGGTCAGCCCTGGTGAAGGCCCATTCACGTGTGTTCTGGGCAGCATGGTCATCCTTATGGCTGAGGCAAATAGCGGCTATCAATTCTCCAGCTGGTCAGGAGACGTGGATACCATAGCTGACGTTTACTCTGCCACGACCACCATTACCATGGATAGCTCCTACTCCGTCAGTGCCGATTTTCAGGCGACTTCCTCGCCGTGCTGTACCGTTACGGCAGCCTACGGCACACCTATGGCCAAGGAACTTGGAGTTCTCCGTCAATTCAGAGATGAATGCCTGCTCACCAACCCGCTGGGGAGAACTCTGGCCGACTTCTACTACGGGCTCAGCCCGCCCATAGCCGAGCTTATAACCGAGCATCCCGGATTGAAGCCGATAGTGAGAATTGGGCTGACACCTGCTGTGGCTATGAGCACAGTGGCTGTCAGCACTTCTCGGGCCGAGAAGGTCGCCATAGCCGGCTTACTCGTGCTGTTTTCGTCGGCACTGGCTGTATGGCTAGCCAGACGGCAAGGGAGAGGGCCAGAATATATCTGAAGCCAGAATTAAGCATCGTTTTGCGAGGCTGACCGAAGTCAACTTCGCAATTTCTATAACTAAATCCGAAATCCTTATTTCTAAACTCGGAGCAAATCCAGATCCCAAACTGTTTCGGTCATCAGGCGAGGATAAACCTCACCACTACATCTGTTGAACCCTGAATGCTTACTTCTAAACTCGAAACAAGTCCTAGCAAACATCAAAAATCGAAGATAAGAAACTAAAACCACAATTCAGAATGCAAAAGGACCTTACTAAACTGACTCTTGAGTTTTAGCCTGTCATTTTGCATTTTTGCTTTTGCCTCTTGCATTTCTTCCAGGATTTCGTGCTTTGAGTTTAGGATTTGAGCTGGAGATTGACAGGCCCCTGCGTCGAAGGGCTGGCAACGACGAAGGGGTTTGAGGGGAAAGGGAAACGTTTTCAGGAAAGTCAATTTTTTGCTACAATTGAACGCCGAGCAATGGGTTACTATTTAGGCGTAGATATCGGTTCTGTCAATGCGAAGCTGGCGGTCATAGACGGGAAGGGCGGGGTCGTTCAGTTCGACACCGAGAAGGTGACCTCCAGCCCCAGGGCCGCAGTCAATTCCCTTATCGCCAGGCTGGGCGAGAGGCTCGATCTCAAGGAGATTGCCGCCGCTGGCGTATCAGGCTCAGGGAAGTCCGTCATCCCCGAAGAGCTGGGCTGGACGGAATACAGCAGCTCGCTGGCGATTGCCTCAGGTTTGCTACATCGTCACCCCGACGTCAAAACCATCGTACAAATCGGCGGTCAGAGCACCCTGGTGATAGAACTAGAAGACGGCTTGAAAAAGCCGTGGAAGGTGGCGTCCAATCCCCTTTGCGCTGCCGGCACAGGCAGGTTCCTGGAGCAACAGGCGTATCGAATTGGCATCAGCATGGAGGACTTTGCCAGCCTGGCCCTGAAGTTCAAGGGAGTCGCTCCCAGGATAGCCGCCCGGTGTAGCGTCTTTGCCAAGACCGACCTCATCCATCTCCAACAGAAGGGCGCTCCGCTGGATGCCATGCTGTATGCACTGTGCGAGAGTGTGGCCCGGATGGTGGCCTCTCTAAAGAAGGGAACGTTCCAGGAGCCTGTGTATTTTGTAGGTGGCGTCGCTGCCAATCTGGCTGTGGCCAAAGCCCTTAATGAAATGATTTCTGCCAGGAACGGGCATCCCGTGGAGGTAATCATTCCCGAGAACTACCTTCACATGGAATCCCTGGGTTCGGCGTTGCTTTCGATAGGGAAAACCTCCCACGGTGTTATGCTGTCGGAAACAGAGGTCAAGCAACGCTATTTTGAAATGCCCAAGCTGGATGTCGTTGCGGCTCAGCAAAGAAAAGATGGCCAGAGGATAGAAAAACAATGCGTCGGCTACGTCGGGGTTGATGTAGGCTCCACCAGCACCAAAGCTGTGATAATGGATGAATCAGGGACGCGGTTGCTGGCGAAGAACTACCTGATGACTGCGGGACGGCCGGTCGAGGCTGTCAGGCAGGTTTTCAGGAACTTGCTGCAGCAAGGCGCAGACAAGGTCAGGGTGGCCGGAGTCGGGGTCACTGGCTCGGGCCGGTATCTGGTGGGTGGCTTCATCGGGGCAGACCTGATTAAGAACGAGATAACAGCACAGACCAGAGCAGCAGCCGAGATAGACTCCGAGGCCGACATAATCGAGATCGGCGGACAGGACTCTAAGCTGGTCATTAAGAGAAACGGCGTTGTCGTCGACTATCACATGAACAAGGCCTGTGCTGCGGGGACAGGAAGCTTTATTGACGAGCTGGCCGAGATGCTGGGAGTCTCGGTGACCGATGGTCAATTTGCCGACCTGGCATTTGACGCCTCTCATACCATCGATTTAGGGACCAGGTGTGCAGCCTTCATGGGCCAGGCGGTGGCTTCGGCACAGCAGGATGGAGTACCGCTGGAAATAATCACGGCCAGTTTGGCCAACTCCATAGCCAAGAACTATCTCTCCAAGGTGGTAGAACACAGAAAGCTGGGCGACAAGGTTATACTCACGGGAGCAGTATTCTACAATCAGGCTGTAGTGTCTGCCTTCCACCATCAGCTCGAAGGTAAGAAACTGACTGTCCCCGAGCACAAAGAGGTCAGCGGCGCCATAGGCGCAGCCCTGCTGGCCAAAGAGGCCATGGCTGGACAAAAATCGAAATTCAAAGGCTTTCGAGAGGTCGTGGATAGAGAGTGCAAGCTCACTACCTTCGTGTGTAAAGGCTGCGACAACAACTGCACTATTACCCGCATGGAGACGCCTGGCGAAGAGCCTAGTTTCTATGGTAGCCGGTGCGACAAGTACGATGCCATAGCCAGCCACGCCAGGAGAGAGACGTTCTTCGATAAGAGAGAGCAATTGCTGTTTCGAGAGTACAAGAGAGATTCCGGCACAGGGCCGAAGGTGGGCATTCCCAGAGGACTCCTGGTGTACGACTACGCTCCGTTGCTCATCGGTTTTCTTAACGCCCTGGATGGCAAAGTTGTCCTTTCAAGTCAGACAAACAATGAAATTATGGAGCAGGCCATTGAGCTAGGCTACACCGACAGTTGTTTTCCTGTGAAGCTTGTCCATGGACATGCCGCCATGCTCAAGGACGTGGACTACATTCTTTACCCCTGCGCCATTCGGCTCGGCAGGAAAGATGGGGATGAGAGCCAAAAATACTCGTGTCCCCTTGTTCAGGCCTCGCCGTTCATAATCCGTAATGTGCTGGGCCTTGGGGAACGGCTGTTGATACCCATAATTGACTTCAGCCGGGGCGATGGAGAAGTGATAAAGAATCTTGCGAATGTGGCCGTGAAAATGGGTTTCAGTAGAAAGAAAGGTCAAGAAGCAGCCCTGGCAGGCATCGAATCTCAACGGAAGTTCGAGGCTGATCAGGCAGCGCTGGGTCAGGAGCTATTGAAGCAACTGCACCAGGGAGACAAGTTGGGAGTGGTTCTCCTTGCCAGATCCTACATGTCGCAAGATGCCGGGGCGAATCTAGGCATAGCAGAGAAGCTCGCTCAGCTTGGAGTGGTGCCCATACCACTGGACTTCTTGGCCCTGAAGTCGGTGAATGCCAAGGATTATTCCGACCGGCCTTACTGGTACTACGAGAACAAGTATATAGCTGGCGCGGCTATAACTGCTTCAGACCCGCAGCTCTATGGGCTGTGGCTGAGCAATTTCGGATGCGGGCCCAACTCTTTCATAATCCATATCGTGGAAGATATCATGGGGGGCAAGCCTCTGGGACAGTTGGAGATAGACGAGCATGCTGCTGAGGCCGGCATAGTCACGCGCCTGGAAGCCTTTGTTGACACGATTAACGGATTTGCCCGTTCGGCCGGGAAACTTGAAGCGCCACGGAAAGAAGATGTCTATCGACAAGCATTTCCGCCCGTAATTGATGCCACCAAGACCTTTGTTATTCCCAGGATGGCGCCGCACATTGAGCTTGTAGCTGCGCTTCTGGAAGGGAGCGGTTTCAGGGCATTCGTGCTTCCTGAAGCCAATGAGCGCAATCTATTGTATGCCGATAAGATAACATCGGGCGTGGAGTGCTTGCCCTATCGGGTGACTTTGGGCGACTTTCTGAGATTCTGCTACGAGGACGGGGCCGATTTGAAGAATGTCGAGGCAGTCATGGCCAGCGCTTATGGCCCTTGCCGCTTTGGGAAATATGCGCTGGAGCAGATCAAGATACTCAAAGAGGTGGGCTTCGACCTTCCCATAAGGACCACCATATCGAACAACGCGTACCGAGATAGTGACATCAGCCCTCGCTTTGCCCGCCTCGCCTGGAAGGGCTGCGTGGCTATTGACAGCCTCCAGAGGTTGCTCTGGCGCAGCCGCCCATATGAAAAGCGGCCAGGCTCGGCAGACGAATTGTTTGACGGATACCTTGAGAGGGTTGTCGGTCGCGTCCGTAAGAGAGAAGGTTTCGACGATATCCTGCGCCAGGCTACTCCTGACTTCAAGGCTGTCATCGACCCGGAATTGCCCCGTAGACCTGTGGTGGGCATTAACGGCGAGATCTTTCTGCGCTCCAACAGATTCAGCAACCAGGACCTGGTCAGGGAATGCGAGAGAGTTGGGCTGGAGGTCGTCGTTTCCTCCATTGGGGAGTGGATGAAATATATTTTCTACCGGCACGTTGAAGATGCTATCAGGGACCGCAAATTCCTGAAGGCAATTGCTAGCTACGCGATAAAGCGTGCCTGGGAGCATGACGAGCACAAGGTAATCAGATATTTCCGGGAGCTGATTGATGAGGAAGAGCCTTCGACGGGAGAGTTACTGACCCAGACAAGCCATTGGCTCTCTCCGAGATGCGGAAGTGAGGCCGTTCTCAGCATAGGTAGTGGCATCGAATGGATGGAGAGTCCTGAGTTTGCCGGCGTGATATCGGTAATGCCGCACGGCTGTATGCCCGGTGGAATTGTGGCTGCGATGTCAGAAAAGTTCAGTGCCTCATATCGGAAACCCTGGATTAATCTCACCTATGATGGCTTTGTGGAAAGCACCAACCGCACGAAAATAGGCAATTTTGCCGAGATCCTCAGATTTTGCAGCCAGGAAGGAAAGAAACGCTCGTAGTAGTTGCTCGGCAGCTGCATGACACATTATGTAGGTCGAATACAGAGGCATCTATTCTGGGCCCTTCATCTAGATCACAGGATGCTTTGATTTTCCAGAAATGATATACTAAGAAGGTTATGTCTCGGTCTTATGTCTATCAATCACTGCGGGGCGTTGTGGAGCCCTTGCTGCTCTTCATTATAGGCGAATTGTTGCCCATACATGGCTATGAGATTGCCAGAGAGCTGGAGCGCAGGAGCGAAGGTTATTTCAATCTTACAGCAAGCACTCTTTACTCCGCATTGCGGCGTTTGGAGAGCAGAGGACTTGTAGCAAGTACGTGGCAGCAGATTTCGAAGCAAAGGCGGCGATGTTATGAGTTGACCGAGAAAGGTCGGCAGATTCTGGCTGAAGAATTAGCTCAATGGCAGAAATTTCTTGGTGCTACCGAGCGGATAATAGACAGCCAGTGAAGTGGAGATCCAGGTCCTAGGTGCCCATCTAACTGAGGTAAAAGGGGCACGGTTAACATCCCTACTAATTGACGGTGTTCTGGCCGTAGATGCTGGCGGACTCACCTCTGCCCTTTCCCTGCCGGAACAGAAGAAGATAGAAACCGTTTTGCTTACGCATCACCATTTCGACCACACCCGTGACCTCGTTACCCTGGCAGCCAACGCCGGGTACTACTGGCGAAAGCAACTGGCAGTCTACGCTCTGCGGTATACGCTTGATATTGTCACCAGCTGCCTTCTCGATGGTAAGATATATACCAATTTTTTTGAATATCCAAGTAACGAGAAGCCGACTCTCATAGTTGGGGCCATTGAGCCTTATAGCAAAAAAGCCATCGCCGGCTATGATGTTTTGGCAGTGCCCGCGAAGCATTCCGTGCCCGCAGTTGGCTATCAAATCACCTCTTCGGATGGGAAAAGCTTTTTCTACACCGGCGATACCACGACGGGAATATCCGATTGCTGGCAGCATGTTTCTCCTCAGTTGCTTATTACTGAGGTTGCCGGACCTAATAAGTATGGAGACTGGCTCAAGAAGGCTGGCCATCTTTGTGCTAGGTTTCTAAAAGAGGAGCTAATACAATTTCGCCAGCTAAAGGGTTATTTGCCTCGCGTCATTGTTATTCATATCGGCAACCCTTATGAGCAGGAGATCAAGGAAGAAGTAGCTCAAGTGGCCCAGGAACTGGAAGCTGACATAAGCCTGGGCTACGAAGACCTGAAAATCACCCTGTAATCGCCACTCAGGGCGCTGCTGCTATTCTCTATGTGCCGGCAAATGTCTATGGTTTGTGACTCAGGGCTGGTGCCATGGCGACCTCTCATCATGGCACCAGCTATTTCCTTCAGGGTACCTTGGGCAATTCAAGTTGAGCCTTCCTTACTTCTTCCTCAGGATAGTCATAATCCTGAAGTTTATCCGATAAGTAGGCATCATAGGCAGCCAGGTCGAAGTGCCCGTGTCCGCTGTGAGCTATCAGGATGGTCTTTGACTTGCCTTCTTTCTTACACTTGAGAGCTTCATCAATAGCTACTTTGATATTGTGGCAGGGCTCAGGACCGCTGATGATGCCCTCGGTGCGGGCAAACTGTACTCCTGCCGCAAAGGCCTTGGTCTGAGGCACAGCTACAGCTTCAACTAATCCCAACCTGTGAAGGTGGCATATAGTAGGTGCCATGCCATGATAACGCAGCCCACCGGCGTGAATCGGTGGCGGGACGAATCCATGCCCCAGGGTGTACATTTTGATCAGGGGAGTCATACCGACCATATCACCAAAATCATACGCATACAGTCCTTTGGTTATACTGGGACAGCTTTGTGGCTCACAACAGATAATGCGCATGTCCTTCTTTTTGCCGCTGAACTTATCCCGAATCCAGGGGAAGAACTGCCCGGCGAAGTTTGAGCCACCGCCAACGTTGCCTACAATAATGTCAGGATAGGCGTCTGCCATCTCCATCTGTTTCCGGCATTCCTCCCCGATGATTGTCTGATGAAGCAGGACATGGTTGAGCACGCTGCCAATCGAATACCTATAGTCTGGACGGCTTGCCATGTACTCTATTGCCTCGCTAATAGCCAGACCTAAGCTACCAGGACAGTCAGGCCATTTATCCAGCATAGCTTTGCCTGATTTGGTCTCCGTGCTCGGGCTGGGGACACAGCTGGCTCCCCAGGTCTCCATGGCGATGCGCCGATATGGCTTTTGCCGGTAACTGATACTGACCATGAACACCTTGATCTCCAGGCCAAAGAATGCCCCTGCCAAGCTCAGGGCGCTCCCCCACTGCCCGGCGCCAGTTTCAGTACTTAGGCCCTTGAGGCCTTGTTTCTTAGCGTAATATGCCTGAGCCGTGGCGGTGTTAGGCTTATGGCTGCCAGCCTGGTTCGTCCCTTCATACTTATAGAAGATCTTGGCTGGTGTATCCAGAGCCTTCTCCAGCCGATATGCCCGATGCAGCACCGTTGGTCTCCAGGTGCGGTAAATCGACTGCAGTTCCTCAGGAATTTCAATCCAGCGGTCTTTCCTGTTTAGTTCCTGCTCGGCGCACGCTCTGGGGAATAGCCCGGCTGCATCTTCTACAGTTGCTGGTTTTCCAGTTCCCGGATGCAGTACGTACGGCATATCCCCGGGCATATCAGCCATAATGTTATACCAGTGAGTGGGCATATCCTTTTGGTCAAGAAAATACATTCCCTTTTCCATTTTTCCTCCTTTCGATTTCTTGTTCGGCCATGATTTCAGACTGAATATCCTACATGTCAACCTCCTTCTGCAATAAAGCTTCTCTCAGGCATTCAATAAAAGAGCAGGCATTCTTGAGCGATTTATCCTCGTCGAGTAGCTGTATAATGCGGCTGCCCACAATGACGCCATCAGCCACCCTGGCTACTCTTCGAGCTTGCTCAACTGTAGAGACACCAAAGCCTACGCAGAGAGGTTTTTCAGTCCTCTTTCTCACGCTGGCTACGAAGCTTTCTAGTTCCTCGGGCAGTCTATCCCTGGTGCCCGTGACACCGGTCAGCGAAACTAAGTAGATAAAACCTCTGGACCTGCTGGCCACCAGCCTGATGCGTTCTTCAGTGCTGGCCGGACTGAGAAGATAGATGACATCAAGGCCGTGCTTTCTGGCTGACTTCTCCAGCTGTTTTCCCTCCTCGGGCGGAAGGTCGGGCATAATCAACCCATCAATCCCCGCATCGGCGCACTTTGAGCAGAATCTGTTCAAACCGAACTTGAGCACAGGATTGTAGTAGGTCATAAACACCAAGGGGGTTTCCACTTGCCGTCTTAGCTCCTGAGCTACTTCAAGGCAGACCCTGAGGGTAACCCCCTGTCTGAGCGCCTGATAGCTTGCCCGCTGGATGGTGGCGCCATCGGCCAGGGGATCGGAAAAGGGGATGCCCAGCTCGATGATATCGCATCCGGCGCTGGCGAAAAGAGGCACCGCCCTCAGGGTTGCTTCAACAGTGGGATAACCTACTGTGACGTAGGGAATAAGAGCAGTATGATTTGCCCCGGCAAAAACTGAGGCGATACGGCTCATCCCGATTATCATCGGGGCACCCCCAGCGCTTTACTGACAATATCCATATCCTTGTCGCCATGCCCGCTCAGGCTGACCACAACAATGTGCTTCTTATCCAGAGAGCCTGCCAACTTGGCCGCGTAGGATATGGCGTGAGCTGGTTCGAGCGCGGGAATAATACCTTCGGTCTGGCACAGAAGCTGGAAGGCTTTCAATGCCTCTTTATCATTTACTGCCACGTAGGTGGCGCGGCCAATACTCTTGTAGTAGCTATGCTCAGGTCCTACTCCAGGATAATCCAGTCCGGCGGCGATGCTGTGAGTTCCCAGAATCTGTCCAGCATCATCCTGAAGGACATAGGACTTCGCTCCATGCAAAACCCCGACTGTACCGGCAGCCAAGGTGGCGGCATGTTTTCCTGTCCTGATTCCCTTTCCGGCGGCTTCTACCCCGATAAGCTTGACGTCTTTATCATTCACAAAGGGATGGAAAATCCCGATGGAGTTGCTGCCTCCGCCCACACAGGCGACGACATAGTCGGGCAACCGACCGCACTGAGCTAAAATCTGTTCTCTGGCTTCTTTGCCTATGACTGATTGAAAATCGCGCACTATCATCGGGTAGGGATGAGGGCCCACTACTGACCCCAGAAGGTAGTAGGTGTCTCTCACATTGCTCACCCAATCTCTAATCGCTTCATTGATGGCATCTTTCAGCGTTCTGGTACCCGAAGAGACAGGGCGGAGCTCGGCACCGAGCAGCTTCATTCGGAAGACATTGAGAGCCTGACGCTGCACATCTTCCTCACCCATATAGACAATACAGTCCAGCCCCAACTTGGCGCATATGGTGGCAGCGGCTACCCCGTGCTGTCCCGCGCCAGTCTCAGCGATAATCCTTCGTTTCTTCATCCTCCTGGCCAGGAGACCCTGCCCCAGAGCATTGTTTATCTTGTGGGCTCCGGTATGAAGGAGGTCCTCCCGTTTAAGGAGGATTTGCGCCCCCCTACAATGCGTTGTAAGCCTTTCCGCGAGATAAAGCGGTGTTGGCCTTCCCGAGTAGCCGTGGGACAGGGAATCAAATGCGGCCCAGAAGGATGGATCGTGCTTTGCCTTTTGGTAGGCTATTTCCAGTTCGTCCAAAGCCGGCATTAGAGTCTCAGGGACAAACCTGCCACCGAACTGTCCGAAATAGCCATGGACATCAGGTAGTCGCTTATCTTTTCTCATCGGCCTTCCTTACTGATTCAATGAATGCTTTTATTTTGGCTGTATCCTTGACTCCCGCCGTCTCTACTCCAGATGAGACATCCACCCCCCAGGGTGCCAC
>Ga0172365_10002759_pt1 | contig 13035 bp, 13 predicted proteins | sample LakKivSesite48cm_FD_114535 | JGI IMG/M metagenome (GOLD analysis project Ga0172365, IMG submission 114535) | Sediment microbial communities from Lake Kivu, Rwanda - Sediment site 48cm | ecosystem: Environmental > Aquatic > Freshwater > Lake > Sediment | place: Rwanda: Western Province, Lake...
AAGTGAAAGTTAAAGAGATCAAGGATTACTGGCTGGACTTCGGAAACCCTGCCGACATTATGAAACTTTCAAGATTCCTGAAAAGCGCAAAATTCAAATCTCAAAATGAAAATTGAAGAAATCGTTGAGGTTATCAAGAATGGGGGCGTTGTTGTTTGCCCCACCGATACAGTTTACGGTCTTTTGGCTGATGCCGCAAATAAAAAAGCGGTTGAAAAAGTGTTTCAGATAAAAAAGAGGTCCAAAACAAAGCCGCTGCCGATTTTTGTAAAAGATATCAAAGCTGCAAAAAAATTTGCCTATATTAGCGAAGAGCAAAAAAAAATTTTAAAAGACAAATGGCCCGGAAAATTCACTTTTGTTTTAAAAAAGCGGAAAGAAAAAATTTTCGGGGCTGATAAAAAGACAATCGCCTTGCGCGTTCCAAATTATAAACTGATAAATATTTTGTTGGAAGAACTGAATAGGCCGTTGACCGGCACTTCCGCCAATATCTCCGGCCAGCCGGCGTCAACAAAAATAAAAGAAGTATTGTCTCAGTTCAAAAATCAGAAAATAAAACCAGATTTAATTTTAGATGCAGGCGATCTACCGGAAAGTTTTCCTTCTGCGATTATTGATTTGACAGGCAAAACGCCTAAAATTATAAGAGGAGAAAAAAACAATAAATAAAATGGAAATTCAAAAAACTGATCCCGAAATTGCGGAAATAATGGAAAAGGAAAAAGAAAGACAAGAGACCACGCTTGAGATGATTCCTTCGGAAAATCATACTTCGCCGTCGGTGCGCGAGGCCTTGGGTTCAATCTTGACTGACAAGTACGCCGAAGGTTATCCGGGCAAAAGATATTATTCCGGTTTGGAATTCTATGACCAGTTGGAAACTTTATGCCAGGAAAGGGCGAAAAAATTATTCGGGGTTCCGCATGCCAACGTTCAGCCGTATTCCGGCTCTCCGGCAAATCACGCTGTTTATTTTGCGGTTTGCAATCCCGGAGACACTGTGATGGGATTGAATTTGACCCACGGCGGACATTTAACGCATGGCTGGAAAGTTAATTTTTCCGCGAAGTATTACAATTCAATTCAATATGGCATTGAAGAAAGCACAGGCAGATTTGATTATGAGAAAATAAAAAAGCAAGTTGAGGAAGCAAAGCCAAAACTAATTTGGGTGGGAGCAACAGCTTATCCTCGGATTTTTGAATGGGAAAAGTTTGCGGAAATTGCCGATTCGGTCGGCGCTTATTTGGCGGCTGATGTTTCGCATATTGCCGGTTTAATTGTGGCTGGCGCGCATCCTTCTCCTGTTCCTTTTGTGCATATCATTACAACTACAACCCACAAAACCTTGCGCGGACCGCGGGGCGGAATGATTATGGTTACAGAAAGGGGTCTGAAAAAAGACCCGGAACTTTCTCAGAAAATTGATAAAGCGGTTTTTCCGGGTCTGCAAGGTGGGCCGCACGAGCACCAAATTGCGGCAATTGCTGTATGTTTGAAAGAGGCATCGTCCCTGGCCTTTAAAGAATATGGAAAACAGATTGTGAAAAACTGCAAGGTTTTAGCAGAAGAGCTTTTGAAATTCGGATTCATCCTTTTCACTGGCGGAACAGATAATCATTTAGTTTTGGTGGATTTGCGCAATAAAGGAATTTCCGGAAAAGCCGCGGCAGATAGGTTGGAAAAAGCCGGTATCACAGTTAATAAGAATACAATACCTTTTGATCCGAATCCTCCTTTTAAGCCATCGGGCATTCGTATGGGAACGCCGGCAATAACAACGCGAGGAATGAAAGAAAATGAAATGCGACAGATTGCCAAATGGATAAACGAAGTGATTTCGGATGAAAGGACGTGTACAAAAGCTAGGGAAGAGATTAGAGAGTTTTGTAAGAGATTTCCGTTACCCTAATTTATAACAATGTTAACTCAAAACGCAAAACTTCAGCTCAAAACTTAAAACTATTTTTAGTTTTGAATTTTAAGTTGTAGTTTTGACTTTTGACATTTGAGTTTTGAGTTTAATTATGTCAATCATTATTGATGGGAAAAAATTATCAGATAAAATTTTAGATGATTTAAAGCAGCGGATTGATAAATCCGAGCTGAAATTAAAGTTGGCTGTTATTATGGTGGGCGAAGATTTGGTTTCCGAAATTTATATCAAGCAGAAGAAAAAGGCCTGCGAATATGTGGGCATTGATTTTGATTTGTTTAAATTTCCTTCGGAAATTAGTGTTGCTGATTTAAAAAGCAAAATACAGAAGATTGCTTGGAATCCGGAGGTTGCCGGAGTTGTCATCCAGCTTCCTTTGCCTGAAAAATTTAGAGCCCAGGATTTTCTAAACCTTATTCCTCTGGAAAAAGATGTTGACGTTTTATCGGAGAACGGCATCGCCAAATTTTACAGCGGAAATTCGGTTGTTTTTCCACCGACGGTTTGCGCGATTTCCCAACTTTTAGAAAAGCGCAAAATATCTTTGAAGGGAAAAGATATTGTTGTCATCGGAGCGGGCCGGCTTATTGGTTTGCCTTTAACTTTATGGCTTTTGCGGGAGAGCGCGACCGTTTCCGTGCTTAATAGCTTCACAAAAGACATTGAATCTTTTTGTAAAAAAGCTGACATTATAATTTCTGGAGCGGGCAAACAGAATTTAATTACAGGGAAAATGGTCAAAGAGGGGGTTGTGATTATAGACGCCGGCTCTTCCTCTGAGGCGGGAAAAACAAAAGGCGATATTGATTTTGAAAGCGTTTCCAAAAAAGCAAGCTATATCACGCCGGTGCCCGGAGGAGTGGGCCCGATGACCGTTGCCTGCTTATTGAAAAATATTGTTGAGCTTTATAAAGTCCATAACAAGTTAAGAATATAATGGACTTATATCTTTTTCGTTTAATAAACGGATTGGCCCTGCAGGGGTTGTGGCTGGACACGCTTGGAATCTTCTTTGCCGGATACTTTGAGTTTGTTTTATTGACCTGCCTGTTTTTATTTTTAATTGTTAACTGGAGGAAATACTGGCCAATGGTAATTGAAGCGACCGCAGCCGCTGTTTTGGCGAGATTGGTGATTGTAAATTTCATACGGCTGATTTTGCCGCGATTAAGGCCGTTTGTTGAAAATAATGTCAATTTGCTTTTATCCAGCGGCGAATCGTCTTTTCCATCTGGGCATGCAGCGTTTTATTTCGCCATCGCCACGGTTGTATTTTTTCATAATAAAAAAGCAGGCATTGCTTTTTTGGCTGTCGCTTTTCTGATTAGCTTGGCCAGAGTTTTTGTCGGCATTCACTGGCCGTCAGATATTCTGGCTGGAGCCGCGGTTGGAATTTTTTCCGGCTGGCTGATTAACGTAGTTTCAAAGAGTTATCTATTAAAAAAAGCCCCTTAATTTTTTAAGGGGTTTTGACTTTTAACCGTTCCAGTTTTAGCTGGTCTGACTCTGCTGGTGGGATTTTTCAATCTTCCACCATTCGCGAAACAATCGTTCCACGAATTTGGTTCTTGCCCGCCAAAGCGCCATTTTGTGAATGTGCGCTGGCGTGAACCGCTTCTTGCCGTTCGTGGTTTCCACCTCAGGATGGACTTGCCGGAAATGCTCTTTGTATTGAAGTAATTTTTGTCCCCATTCAGAATCAGGCCGGCGGTTGAATTGGTCGCCCAGGAGGAAAAGGGCTTGCCTTGCTTCTGGGCTCCAGTTTGCGCGTTCGCCAGTTCTTTTTCTTGGGAAGCGGCCGTCTTCCAAGATGTGCACTCCGCAGAATGCCTTGAGTTTGGCTTTAGTCGGGAACAGGCGAATATCCTTTGCCGCGCAGATGAGCCGGGCCGCGATCAGAGGACCTACGCCCTCAATCGGCTCAAAGATTTCCCGGTAAATCGGAATCTTGAGGAGATGAGAAATCAAGTCTTTCTCTCTTCTTTTTTCTTCGGCTATCGCGGCGTTGAGGATGGCGTCGTTTGCTTTTTCTTTGCTGAACTGTTCTTCAATGGTGCCTGCCAAGTCAGCGCCGGTTGCCCGGAAAACTCTTCCCAGCATCATCTGGCGCATCCTCTGCTCGCAGGCAATTCTCTCTTTCATCGCTTCTGTTCTGGCCTCAAGAAGTTCTTCAAGCCAAATAAGGTCACGGTCTGCGGGTCGAACAGCGTAGAATAGTTCTCTTTGATCTTTAGCCATTTCAGCTAAAGTAAGAGCGTCTTGGTCCTTGGTTCTGCCTAGAGATTCTCTCTTTTCCTTCAGTCGGTAAGCCGGAATTCTGAAAACGGAGCCGGAAGCTCCAACTTCGCTGGCTCTCGCTGCCAAGCCGCCAGTCAGATAATTTCCGCTGCCACCCATTATCACTGCCACTATGTCGCCCGACATCAAGCCGTCGTAGGCGATCGGCACTTTCAAAGCCAGAAGAACATCTTTGCCTTGTTTAAGCAGAAGATTTTGGGGGAGGTGGTCTGGATTTTCATCCTTTTTGAGTTTCCGCCAGACAATATGTCTGGCAAGGAAATGATTAATGTCTTCTTCCGGTTCAACTGTTCGGTACTCAATCGGGAAAATTCCCCGAACCCAGTCCAGCTCTGCCATCTCGTCAGCCAAATCATAAGTGTGGACATAGGTCGTGAATGGGCTGCTTGGGTTTTCTGCAAGCTTCCCAAGGATAGCCACTTGGGTTGGCCTAGCTTCTTCGCTTTTGGTTTTCTTGGTCCTGTGCCTGATGCCAATGATTCTGCCTGTCGTTTCAGCCATATTTTTCCTTTCTTTATTTCTGGCCAAAACATTCGTTCATTTCGTTCCGCTTAAGCGAAACACGCTTTTATTAAAATCTCAAAGAGCTGATTTCAAAGATTTGGCAGACAAACACAAACTCGTCTTTGAACATTCTTGGCTTCGTCCGCCAAATCTTGGGGAGAGTACAAGGCTCAGATCGTTTTCGTGAACATTATAATCGTCGTACTCTCTTCAAGATCGTCAATTGAAAATTGGGAACAGGATACTTCCAATTGATTTCCTTGAAGAGAGGGCGAGACAATTAGTAGAGCGTTTTGCTAACGCAAAACAACATACGGATCGTCTCGCCCTTGATTTTTCTCTGCGGAGGACAATGTCCATATCGTTCGTTTTGAACACTCGTACCCTCGTCCGCCGCAGAAAGAGGAGGGGCGAAACAATCCGGATTGGCGTGCGACGAAAAAGACATTACCACAAGTAATGTCGCTCTCACTGACTGTTTCGCCCCTTCAATTATATTGATCTCAAAGAACTTTTTAAAATGGCGGACGCAGATTCACTCGTTCTTTCGAACAGCCATCAATTCGTCCGCCAAATCTTGGGGAGAGTACATTCCGAAAATCGTTCTTGTGAACAACCGTCCTCTCGTACTCTTTTCAAGAACATCAAATTCCTAAATACTTAATAAATTAAGACAGACCGGATTTTCTAGAAATACCTGGATCTTTTTTTGGGCAATTTAATATTCTTGAAGAGAGGGCGAAGCACCCCTCTTATCGTCTTTTTGGGAAGACAAGAGAGCAATCGCTTCGCCCTTGATTTTTTTCTGCGGAGGACACTCGTCTACTCGTTCGTTTTAAACAAGACAATTCTCGTCCGCCGCAGAAAGAAAAGAGGGAAGCGGAACATTGGCAATATAACATATATCTATATTTTTGTCAATAAAAAAGCAGGACAAACATGTTCTCGTTATGAACACAGCCGAATTCGTCCTGCTTTGAAAGTCCAAGGCAAGGCCATTTAAATGGCGCGCGGCATTTTAGCGCAGCCAAGTTATTAAATTGCCCTGCCCCTGGCAAAACATAGGATCACCGTCGTTTAATAACAGTTCTTGATACGTTTCGCCTTTTTGTCTTTGAAGGAACTTTGACTTGTGCCTGGGGAGGGAGTTGAACCCTCACGAGCCGAAGCCCATATGATTTTGAGTCATACGCGTATGCCAATTCCGCCACCCAGGCATATTCAATTTTTTATTCTGTCACTTTTTGGCTGAATTTACAATCCTTATTTGAGCATTTAATCTGTTTCCTCCTTGCTTCCACTATCAAAGAGCCGCACTTTAAGCACTTGTCTCCGGTGGGTTTATCCCACAAGGCAAAGTCGCATTTAGGGAAGCGATTGCATCCATAGAAAATTGAACCCTTCTTTGTTCTTTTTTCAACTAATTCGCCGATGCCGCATTTCGGGCATTTTATCCCTAAAACATTTTTTTCCAGCGGGGCTGTATATCTGCATTTCGGAAAGGCGGAGCAGGCGTAGAACTTGCCAAATCTGCCGAGCCGGACAACGAGCGGGCTTTTGCATTCCGGGCATTGTTTTCCGGTTTTTTGCTCGGTGAATTCTTTTTTGGAAACTTCTTTGTATTTTTTCTCAAGATGCCTGGCAAAGGGCGTGTAAAAATCTTTGCATACCTGCGTCCAGTTTATTTTTCCTTCAGCGATTCCGTCAAGCTCCTCCTCCATTTTGGCGGTAAAGCCGATGTCAACAATTTCGGGAAAGTGTTTCACCAAAATATCGTTGACAACCATCCCGATTTCAGTTGGCTGAAATCTTTTTTCTTCGTTTTTGGCAATATAGTTTCTTTCCTGAATTGTGGAGAGAATCGGCGCGTAAGTTGACGGGCGGCCAATGCTGTTTTGTTCTAACGCTTTAATCAAAGTTGCTTCATTATATCTTGCCGGCGGTTGGGTAAAATGTTGGGAAGGGCTTAATTTAATCAGGTCAAGAATCTCTTTTTCCGCAACTTCGGGCAAGGTAATTTCTTGGAATAGCAAAGAATAGATTTTTAAAAATCCGTCAAACTTTAAAATCTGGCCGTTGGCTCTGAAAGTATATTTGCCCGCTTTAACATCAATTGAAGACGAATCAAAAACAGCAGGAGACATCTGGCAGGCAATAAATCTACGCCAAATCAAGCCGTAAAGTTTGGCCGCGGCGTCGTCCTTTGCCGAAGGCGCGTTGGGCTCTCTTGAAGGGTCTGTGGGCCTGATTGCTTCATGGGCCTCTTGAGTTCTGCCCTTCGCTTTGTATTTTCTGAAAGAACCAGCCCAATAATTTTTCCCATATTTTTTTTCAATGAAATTTTTTGCCGTAAGCAATGACTGTTCGGAGAGATTTACCGAATCGGTTCTGTGGTAGGTGATGTAGCCATTTTCGTAAAGTTTTTGGGCCAAAGACATCGTGAACTTTGCCGGAAATCTAAGCCGCCTCCAGGCCTCCTGCTGAAGCACGCTGGTTGTGAACGGCGGCAAAGGATTTTTTTTCGTTTCCTGTCTTTCAACTTCCGTAACTTGATATCCCGCGCCCTGCAATTCTTTCACAATTTTTTCCGCGTCTTCCGCCGATTTAATCGCAAGCCTATCTATTGTTTTATCATTTTTTTTAATGAGCGCTGCCGGAAATTTGATGTCAGATTTTTGTTTTTTAAGCAATGCCTCAATCGTCCAGTACTCGGTTGGTTTGAATTTTTCAATCTCTCTTTCTCTCTCAACCACAAGCCGGACTGCTACCGACTGGACCCTTCCGGCAGAAAGGCCTCGCGCCACCTTTTTCCACAGAAATGGGGAGAGTTTGTAGCCGACAATTCTGTCTAAAATTCTTCTGGCTTGTTGGGCGTCAACCAAGTCCAGATCAATCTTGCGGGGATTTTTCAGAGCTTCTTCAATCGCGGATTTGGTTATTTCGTGGAAAACAATCCTTTCCGGAGTTCCTAAATCTAAAACTTTTGAAAGATGCCAAGCGATTGATTCTCCTTCTCTGTCTTCATCGGTCGCGAGAATTACGCCTTTTGCTTTTTTTGCTTCTTTTTTTAATTCGGAAACCACTCTTTTAGATTTTAAGGGCACAATGTACTTTGGATTGAAATTTTTTTCAATATCAATTCCCAGTTCTGTTTTGGGCAGGTCGCGCACATGCCCGAAAGAAGACCGCACATTGTAGTCGGTTCCCAAAAATTGCTGTATTGTTTTTGCTTTTGTCGGGCTTTCAACAATAACTAAATTCATATTTTTGCGTAGACATTTCCTCCTAAATTTCTTATTTTTCCGCTGGCCTCCAAAATGGTGATGCAACCGGCTACTTTTGCCGCATTCAGCTTTGTTCTTTCGATTATATTATCAATGTATAATGGCTCTTCTTTCAGCGTTTCTAGAATTAATATTTCTTCCGGAGTTCCGGCTAAAAGCTCGTTTTTGGTTTGGACAGAAAAGTTAAACAAATCTAATTCTTGCAATATATCGGTGAAGTTGTCAAGTAGTTTGGCTCCTTTTTTGATTAAAAGATGTGGCCCGCGGGAATTCAAAGAATGAATAGGGCCCGGCACCGCAAACAATTTTTTTCCTTGTTTTATGGCGTAATTTGCAGTGATTAAAGAGCCGCTTTTTTCTTTTGCTTCTATAACCGCAACTGCTTGCGATAAACCGGAAATTATTCGGTTCCGCTGGGGAAAGGTGAAATTATTTCCCGGCGTTCCCGGCGGATATTCGGAAATAAGGCAACCGCCGCGCTCAACAATTTCTCTGGCAAGGCCGATGTTTTCGCCAGGATAAATGCTTTTTTCGTCAACGCCGGTTCCCAGCACCGCAATTGTCCGTTTCCCTCTTTCAACCGCCGCTTTGTGGCTGCAAGTGTCTATGCCTGGAGCTAGCCCGCTTACAATTGTTATGCCAGCTTCAGCTAAACCACCAGCGATTTCCATAGCAACTTGTTTGCCGTAAGGAGAACAGCGCCGCGTTCCGACAATTGCCACTGCCGGCTCTTTCGCTCTAATTTCGCCTCTAAAATAAATAACCTTGGGCGGGTTTTTTATTTGCCTAAGGATTTCCGGATAATCTTTATTTTCTATTCCGATTTTTTTTATTTCTTCTGCCGCTCTTGATTCCATCGCTTATTATTTATATAATACAATAAGTGGTGGTTCTTTCCAAAATCAATAAGGTTTGTTCCGAAGACACTAAAGAGAAAGGAGGTGCGGAATGACAGAGATTTTAAAAGGTCTCCAGGGCGTTGCTGAATTTGATGGGGATACTCCTATCGTCATTATTAAAGATGAGATTGAATTTATTCTTCCTCATCGCGACACAATGTTGCTTCTTGATCGGGTTACCATTGATAAAGAAACAGTTGCCGGAGAATTTGAGGTGACGGACGCGGTTTGCAAGGGCCACGCTGTTGCAGCCGGCGGAAAAATTGTAATGAGAGGTTCTGACCTTTTTGATATGGCAGCTCAGCTTCTTGGAGTTTGGGCATCGCAGAACCCCGCGATCACAAAGCACCCTGCGGTCAAATATGGCGGATGCCTTGTGAGAGAATATGGCGGCGCCAAGTTCAAAGAAGCGATTTTACCGAAATATCATTTGATTATGGAGGTAAAGATCACTGATTTGGAAGCGAAAGTTTCCGAAAAAATAGTTGTCATTACGGGCAGCAATTTTACCGCAGAAGTCAACGCAGACGTTATGGCTGTTATCAATTTCGTGAAACTTGTGGCTTCTGTCTCCGCTGCTTCTGAAGAATCCAGGAAACCGGAACAAAATAGTTCGTAAGGGCTTGGTTAAAACTAACTAAGCTCTTTTTTATTATTTTGGTTAATACCTTAATCTTTCCACTGCATCGGAAAGCATTTGGCAATACAAGTTCAAACCAACTTTGTTTATACTACCCGACTGCTCTTGACCTAAGATATTGCCAGCTCCGCGAATTTCCAAATCCCGCAAAGCCACTCTATAGCCCGAGCCCAATTCTTCTGCTTCTTTTAAAGCATTCATCCGTAACTGCGCCTTTTCTGAAAGATGCTTTCCGTGGAGGAAATAAGCGAATGCTTTAATGTGCGACCGGCCTATTCTTCCTCTTATCTGGTATGCCTGTGACAAACCCAGCCGGCTGGCGTCGTCAACAACCAGTGTATTTACATTCGGAAAATCTAAGCCGTTTTCAATGATAGTTGTGGCAATCAAAACATCAATTCTTTTATTCTGGAAATTTTCCATTATTTTTATTAAATCTTTTTCAGGCATCCTGCCGTGAATTATTCCTATTTTGGCCGAAGGTGTAAGCTGCTGGATTTTTCTTCTGATGATCTCAATTGTTTCCACTTTATTGTATAAATAATAAATTTGGCCTTTGCGGGACAACTCGTTTTCAATTGCGCTTCTAATAATTTTTGAAGATTTTGGCAAAATAAAAGTTTTTACCGGAAGGCGGCCGGCTGGAGGAGTTTGGATTAAGCTGACATTTTTTAAAGACGACAAAACTAAATGCAAAGTTCTCGGAATCGGCGTTGCGGAAAGAGACAAAATATCTATTTTACTTCTTAGTTGTTTTAATTTTTCTTTTTGCTTAACTCCGAATCTTTGTTCGTCGTCAATAACCAGCAGGCCTTTTCCTTCTTTTTGAAACAAATGCGAGGCGACATCTTCTGACAGAAGGCGGTGAGTTCCGATAACAATGTCAATTTTATTTTCTTTAAGTTTTTCAACTATTTCCCGCTGTTCATTTTCCGTTTGCAACCGAGTCAATATTTCCATTTTAATTGGCATTTTTTCCAGCCGATTTCTGAAATTTTGGAAATGCTGGTTTGCTAATATGGTGGTGGGGCAAAGCATAATCGCCTGATAGCCAGATTTAACAACCTTCATCATCGCCCTTAACGCGACTTCAGTTTTACCGAATCCCACATCTCCGCAAACAATTCTATCCATTGGTTTTGTTTTCTCTAAATCTTTTTTAATATCTTCAATAGCTTCATTTTGGTCGGGGGTTTCTTCATATTTGAAGCTGGAAGCCAGCTGAAAATCAAATTCGTCGTCCGGCAGGTAGGGCGATCTTGCCGCGACTTGCCTGCGAGCGTAGATTTCCAAAAGCTCTTTTGCCAGTTTCTCCGCCTCTTCCTTGATTTTCTTTTTGGTTGTTTGCCAAAATGGCGAACTTAATCTGGAAATATGCGGTTCGCTAAAACCAACATAGCGGGAAAGTTTTCTTTCCAACCCAAAAGGAACGTAAAGTTTATCTCCGGCGTCGTATTCTAAGATGTAATAATCCTTTTCAGAATCTTGAAATTGAAACCTCTGGTTTCCGCAAAACCGGCCGATTCCGTGATCTAAATGCACCAAGTAATCGCCGGATTTTAGGCCTTTCAAATCGGAAAATAATTTTTGCGATTTTAATTTTTTCTTTAAAATTTCGCGGGATTTTTTTTCATCCCCGATTTTAACATCAATTTTTTCAATCGCATCAATTTTATTCCCTAAAAAATCAAAACGAATGGCTTGGAGTAAGTTAATCGGGAAAACATCAATCACGCCGCCTTGCTGGGAAAATTCTCCGGGCAATTCAGCTGTCTGGACTTTTTCGTAGCCCATTTCGTCTAACCTTCTCAAAAAGTTGGAAAGATTAAACGATTGGTTTTTTTCCACGTATAAAACATTATCCTGGAAAAATGACTGAGTTCTCTGCGCTTCAAGGATTTTGTTTAGATTTTCTTGAAACCAAAAACAGTCCCTTTCCAAAAAGTAGGGGGTGATGCTGACAATTAAAGCTCTTGACAAACTTTCCATCTTAGATTATAATATAAGCCATAATACGTTGATTGTCAACGTATTGCTCTTTTCAGGGAAGAAACATCAGAGAAAAGAAAGGATTGGATTATGTGGCAGTCAAATATCCAGGTGGACATCTATGGGTTTAACGTGATGGAAGACGAACACTTTGTGTACTTGGACTATCTTGGTTCTCGGGTGGAGAAGTTCTCTGCCGCCGGGACAAGCAAGAGCCAGCTTACACGGGCAGCGGAGGCGCACCTTCGCAAAATCGCCAAGAAATGAAAGGAGAAAAAAGGTGCTTGATGCCAACGTGGAGAATTTCAAGAGAGTTGTCTGTATCAGAGGGGTAAGAGAAACCAATGAGGTTTTCTTCTACACCTCTTTCAGTGGAAGTCCAGATGACCTTCTTGAAATGGGATCCAGTGGCCCGCTTCCTACGCCATGCCATTTGGATGATTTCGTGGCTACCTTGTGCCTCTTCATATGTCGGGTTTTCTCTGTTCGATTTTGCCGAGTGGCAGACGACGGGAAAGCAATTTACTACGTAAGAAGCGACAAGGTAACAGAATTCACACAGCGGCTGGCAGCAGGGCAACAAGCCGGCAAAAATTAGCTCTTTGTAAAAGCCAAAGCCGAGGGAGAAGGGTACTAGCACGGTAGAATCCGTGGCAGTGTCTGAAATAAAAAGTTCTCTCCTCGGCTTTTTATTTATTAAAATCATTCATCGCTTTTTCCAATCCTTTTTTAGCTGCGGTTTCTAACGCCAAATAAGCATTATTGATGGCGTAATCTATTTTTTCTTTCTCCTTTTTATCAAAGCCCTTTAAAACTAATTCAAGGGCTTTTTTTGTTTTGTCTTCGGGCTCAATTCCAATTCTTATTCTGGAAAAATTATTCGTGCCCAGCTCTCTGATGATGGATTCAATTCCCTTGTGGCCGGCTGAACCTCGGCCAGCAGAGATTTTAATTTTTCCGGTTTCCAAATCTATATCGTCGTGAACAACGATTAAATTTCCGATATCCAACTTCCAATATCCAATTATTTTCTTTATCGCGCCGCCGGATTCGTTCATGTATGTTTGGGGTTTCGCTAAAATAACTTCTTCTTCGTTTAAGAGTCCTTCAGAAATTTCGGCATTAAACTTTTTAGAAAGTTTAAAATCGGGAAAATTGTTTTTTTCCTTAAATTTATCTACAGCTTGAAACCCGACATTATGCCTAGTATCTTTAAATTTTGGGCCGGGATTGCCAAGGCCAACAATAATGATCATCCCCAGTATATCAACTTCCAGAGCCAAACGCCGTTTTGTAAGGTGTTAAGCACTGCAAGTTTTAATTTTAATGTTGTTTATAAGTTTGCCCAGTAATTTTTCTCGGCGTTTGGCTTAGCATGTTCTTCCAATCTTCTTTTGAGATTGCTGGTATAACCAATATAACGTTCCTTATCTTTTGAGCTTTCTAATACATACACATAGTGGAAGAACATTCTGGAAGTTG
>Ga0172365_10002763_pt1 | contig 13024 bp, 9 predicted proteins | sample LakKivSesite48cm_FD_114535 | JGI IMG/M metagenome (GOLD analysis project Ga0172365, IMG submission 114535) | Sediment microbial communities from Lake Kivu, Rwanda - Sediment site 48cm | ecosystem: Environmental > Aquatic > Freshwater > Lake > Sediment | place: Rwanda: Western Province, Lake Kivu...
CTGATTTGTTATAATATTTTAAGTGTAAAATATTTCCAAGTAAGGAGGTGAAAAAATGACTCGGAGATACTGTATTGTCTGTGGTGAGGATGTAAAGAAGGATAAGTATGTTACCGAATATGATGGGGTAGAGTATTATTTCTGTTCAGCAGAGTGTCTGGAAGAGTTTGAAAATAATCCGGAGGAATACGTAGAAACCAACGAAGAGGACTGGAATTAAATTTTGGGGGAAAATCAGGTAAAATAGTACTTATTACTATTTTTTAAAATAAGATATTATATGCCAAAAGTCAGGGAATAATTTAGGGAAGGACTTTTGGCATATTTATTTTATTCTTATCGATTTTTTAAAAATAAAATATAAATAGATCCCTCAATAAAAACGATTACTTTTAATTAGTCAGAGAAACTTTTAACCCAATCCGGAAGGGGTGGAGGATTAGAATCCAATATTTCTCTCCACTCCTCATCAGTTAGTCTTTTATCCATAGGTTGTTTGAATTCATAGTAACTGAATACTGGTCCGACACCCAGCTCTAGAAGTCCTTTGGGAGTATGATAAGCCACAATCATGGTTTTGATATATCCTACTCCTTCTTCTAAAACCTTTTTGGTATTACCATCAGTATGAACATCTGCGATCAGAACAGTCTTTAATCCTTCTGAATCAACCTCTCCGCCAGAAACTATTTTAATTAAGCTTTCTGAGATATCACCAAAATTCTGAATAAAATCATATTCCTCTTTCTCTAAGGTAATATTTTCTATTTCTTTCTGGGAGATCTCTTTCAACCTGGTCAATATTTTAATGAATTCCTCCAGGCCAAATCTGATCATTAAAGAATCTAATTCCTCAGCGGGGATTAATTTTTCTAACCCTTGTAGAGTCAAATCGGTGAGGGAGAGGAGTCGAGAGTAAAACTGGGGTACCGGTTCTATATAACCCCATACTGGTGGTTCTTCAAACATTCCACCTTTTTCGGCCATAGTGTAACTCTGCTTGACATATAAAATAGTATCATGTCTTAATTCTGTCCAGGAAGCAAGAGCAGTATTTAGTTCCTTATCTTGCCAGGCAGTAGTTTGCATAAAGGTAGGATAACCTGTCTTAACTTCTGTCCATAAAGAAGCTAAAACATAAAGCCAGTTCATATATAGATTTTGATACCATTCTTCTTTACCCAGAGAGTGGAAATAATTTTTCAGCACAGAAAAAGTCTTTTCGAAGTCAGTATACTGGGTATCTCCTAAAGCCTCTAGAATTTTCCAAGCCCTCTCTGAACCCAGGCAAGCCATTAAATCTAATCCCCGGGGGAATCCCCTTACTTCTCTGGTTGCGGGAGGAGGACAGCTGGTTACCTCAGTCTTTACCCAGGTGAAGGGACGATTTTTTCTAAACTCTAAATATTGATCATCCCAACTAAAGGTAAATGGTTTTTCTTCAGTAGGGAGAGGAAGTTGTGGTCCATAGTATTCCCCACTATAGGGAGAGACAGTTTCGGAAAATAACCAGGAATCCAGGGTAAATCTCTGTCCCATTAATCTGAAGCCTTTGGTTTTTTGAAGAAGTTTTTGGGCTTGAACCTTAAGATTTTGTATCTCTTCTTCTTCCAGAGGTGGGCAGGGCATTAATAATTCACAAGCTCCTAATCCGCTATAAATTTTGGGATGGGAAGGGAAATCTATCATGGTTTGTTTGAGTTCTAAGATATTTTTTTCCATCTCTTGAGGCGTAAGATCTTGACCGAGTATCTCGTTTAGAGCTTGATAATATTCGTAAGGTCCTAAATCATCTGAGAATCCCACCAGGAAAGAGGTGATGGCATAAATTCTATTCCATCTTTCCACCAGGTCTTGGTCTTGAAGAAGATGACTAGTAAGTAAAAAAGCTTGCCGGGTCTGGATCTGGGCATCATATTCAGAGATTATTCCTCCTATATTACCACTGCAACTGGATTCTCCAGGAGCAAAGGAAGAAGAACCTTCCAGGAGAGCAGTCATTCTTCCATACCACATTAAAGCCTTAAAATAATTTTTTAATTTTTCTGACTTGGTATAATGACCACGAGGAATATACTGCGAATAATCTTCTTTATAAATAAAGATAGGTGAATATTCCCAACCTTCGTGTCTTTCAATTAAATTAATTTCTTTTTGCACCAACTCTTTTACTAGCACGGGGATTTCAAAATGATATTTTTCCAGCTCTCTTTCATCAAAATATTGATAGCTAGCCTTCTCACCATAAACATTTTTTATTCCTTCAATCATCAGATTACAAATCTCTTCATCCATTTCGGGAGGACAATATTCCTTTTTGAGGATTTGGTCATTGGCGATCTGATTATCTTTTGGTTTGAGTAATTCTAAAGCCACTGAGAGATAGGCAATATTTCTTCTAGCTGCCTCTTTTAGCTCACCGCTATTTTGATAGTAGATTTTCATTGATTCTTCCAGAAGTTTCTCACTGATTACCCATATATCCTGATAAAATACCTCTCTTTCTAATCTCATTAAGGTAGTATCAAAGAAAATATGATAGAAATGTAAAAGAGAGTCAGTAGTAATAAAAATAGGTAAATCTTTTTCTTTAATAGCTTTATAGTAAGCTACAAAATCATCTTTAGGGTAAGCAATCTGGCTGAAAGATTCTAAAAATACTTCTCTTTCCCCTATATCTGCCGGGGTGGGGATAATGGTAAAGCTATTTGCTTGCAATAAACGAATAGCCGAGGAAGAAAGTTTGATTTTTTGAGATAGATCTGGATAGTTAGATATAGTGTCCAGTTGGAGAGGTAGAGAATAAGGCGGTACACCAGGATTTAAGTCTAATTCTTCCGTCATGAAAAGTTCCTTTTCGTTCAGAAGCTGCTTGCTTATTATGGTAGCTTCTGAGACAGAGAAACTGCTCGAGAAAAAAAAGACCATAGTTAGAGCAATAAAAGTAATCACTACTTTGCCTAAGCCAGGATTATTCTTTTTTAAGAAGATATTCAAATCTAATTTTGGGGAGAATTTTAACATCATCTTTCACCTCTTTACTCTTATTATACCATTCTCTATATCTTCGGATATCTCTCTATCTGAGCGACTGGCTAATTCTTTTAAGAAATCTTTTGCGACTTTATTTTCCATTAAAGCAGGCTGGCCTTGTTTGATCTGGAAGGGAAAAAGCCGATAAATTACTTTATCGGAATAAATCTCTCCTCCGACAGCTAAACCCTTCTGAGTTGCAGCTGAAAAATACTGGTCAAAGATAAAATTTCCCAGGGAATAAAAAATTAATTTGCCTTGATAGATTTCAATATCCTGAACTACATGGGGATGGTGCCCGATAATTAAATCTACTCCTTTGTCAATTAATCGACGAGCCAGGGTTTGCTGGTGGGGAGTAGATAAAAGGGTATATTCCTCACCCCAATGGAACATCACCATTATAAATTTATCAGGATTGTAGAAATTGGCCTTTTCTACTATTTTAATTATCTCTTCTTCTTTGATTGGATAAGGAGGAATTAGATTAAAGGCTAAAATAATCAGGTCATCATCAATAAAAGAGGAATCATTAATATCCAGATCATTCTGGAGAGGATTGCCCACAAAATTTATTCCATATTTCTTCAGCCATTTTTTGGTTTCTTCTAAACCTTCTTTACTCCTATCCAGAATATGATTATTAGCCAGGGAAAAGAGATGGAAATTACTCCAGGTAGCACCCTGCATAGTCCGGGGAGAAAAGGAGAATCTTAAGGGATGGGGGGAGAATTTAAAAGAATCTTCCACCAGTGGGCCCTCTAAATTCCCCACTACTATATCTATCCCTTTTAAGAGCGGATATATTTTTTGGAAGGGGTAATAGATACCATTTTGTCTAATTAATTCTTCTACTCCTCGGTCCAGCATTACATCTCCCACTATAAGTATGGTTTTGACTTTACTATCTTCATCTTTCCCTGGTGAATTAAAGATGCTTTCTTCTCTCTTTGTTTCTCCAAATACTGCACTATAATAGGAGGTGGTTCTCTCCGATTCCCCAGGTAGGAAATCAGCTGAGTTTTGGTGAGCTAGGAGAACAAATTCTTCCCTCTGACGTAAGTGAGCAAAGTATCTTATCCCGTATAAAGCTTGCCAGCAATCCACATCCATACTATTAAAATAGTCTTTTTCCCAGTTTATTATCACCCGAATACTTCTTAAATCATGAAAATCGGCCGCTCGCCGGGGTAAAAAATGAGAAAAATCCACACTGGCGATCATCATAACCGGATAATCGGCTCGAAGGTTAATGGTTTCTACTAATTGTTCTATTTCTTCTCGGGTAATTTTTGCCGGTACCAAGAGCGGCAGAATCATGGTATCAGGGAGATATTTTTCGAGATAAGGAATTAAAGCCATTACCCCATGTTCAGCAAGTATTGCCGAGTGATTAGAATTGATTCGGTTATCCTGCCTTAATTTTCTTCCTAAATCTACATCCACTTCTACTTGCTTCAATTCTGAAGAAGGAGAATTTAATTCGGGAGCGAGAAAAGAATTTCCTTCCTCCAGGATTCCGCTTAAAAAGTGGTCCGGGCTTAAAATAACTATAGTATGAGGATGATCTTGCCCAGAAAGATAGCGAAAAAAATAGTCTATCATAGGATTGGCCAGGAGATGATGGGGAACTATACCGGAAACAATACTCTGTTTTTCAAATCTTTCCGAGGAAAAACCGCAGAGTTCAATTTTCTCTATCAGTAGGAGTAACAGGAATAACCAAGTGAAAAAAACCAAATTTTTTGATTTCATAGTTTAGCCTTCCCGAGAAGATTAATACTGACCATTCCAGCCAGATATATTAGCCCGGCTAATAGGCTAACTACTTTAAAACCAAAGGATAAAGCAATAATTACTGCTGAAACCGAAGCGAGAATAGAACAAAAACTGTTAGTAGCCCATAGCCAAGGGATAATTTCCTTTCCCTGTTTTAATGAACTTATCAATTTTATTCCTAAAGGAAAAGGCATCCCCATTAAAAATCCTAAAGGAGAAATTAAGAGGATGGCGATCAATATCTTGAGGGATAGGGAATACTTTAAGCTCACACTAAAAAGGTAGGATAAAAGTAATTGGTATAGTATCAAGATAAAAAATAATAAGATTATTACTCTTTTGAGTATATGAAGATAATCTTTCTCCATTTTTCGGGAATAAAAACTCCCCCATCCCGAAAATAAGAGGAAAGAAAAGATAACCAGCGAAGTGGCATAACTGGGATGATGGAGATAAAGAATAAATTTCTGCAGGAAGGATATTTCTAAAAGCATATATCCAAAGCCCAAACAGGCAAAATAAAAGAGAGAAGGAAATTTTATCCTCTTAGGGATAGCGGGAAATCTTTTAAAAAGAAGGGGTAAAAATATAAAGATAATGCTGAAGATTATTCCCTGCACAAAGGTAGCAAAAATAATCAGGTTCCCCCATTCTATTAAAGGCTGCCAGTTATCGGTAGTTTTTATAACCCGGGGAATATTTTTCCACTTTAAAGTATAAAAAAAATAAGGCCGATCATCAGTAACCGGGGTTACATTAAAAAAGTAACTATTATAATAATCTTTTTGTTTTTTTTCTGAAAAGCTTTTTACCAGTTGATTTATTTCTTGATAGTAGTAGTCTTTTTCCAGCACATGATGGATATTGGTCTCTTCTTCTTTTACTCCAGGAAAATATACTATATCAAAACCCCTTTTATTACAAAAATCTTTAGTTATGTTTATTTCTTTCCAAGTTATTTCTTTCTTACTAATAATAAAGGTGATGGTCGCCCAGCTGCGGATTATAATTAAATGGTTTTCCGGTCTTTCTATCCCTACCTGATGCAGTGCTTCTAAACCGATGCTACATAGACGTAAGATTTCTCGCGGAGGAAATTGTATCCAGCGAGTAATGTTTATCATCCCCTCAGTGGTAAGTTTTTTCCAGAATTCTTTTATTCCTTCTACAGTGTACAGATAGTTTTCCGAAATACTGTAGAATCCACCGGAGGCAGTGTTAGAAGAGCCAATTAAAGAGATTTGCAGGAGATCAAATTTTTCTTCTAATCCAGTTAAAATACTCCTTCCCTCGCCGGTCAATATTTTTACTTCCGGGCGAAGATAAATATTTCCCGAATAACTGGCAAAATTATTTTGCATCACCGTTTTAACTTCTGGATTCATTTCAATACCCCAGATTTCCTCTATATGATGATATATTGCTCCTAGAATATCCAATCCTCCCCCCGGACCGATAATCATAATTTTATTCTGATTTTCTTTATCTTTTAGGAGATGAAAACCCAGCGCAGAAGAGATATAATCGGCAAACTCTATTTTTTTAGACCACTCCAGTTCACTTATTCCCTCCAGCTTAGTAATGGCGCTCAATCCATCGCCATCGGTTACCATTCCCAACTGTTCTGGTATTTCTCCTGAGAACTTCAGGCTTAATCCCGGGGCGTATTTTACTCCTTTACTTTCTACTATTTCTAAACGAGCAAGACTATTCTCCCTTTTTTCGATTATTTTAGACTGAGGATAACGCAGTAAGGCAAATAAGCTCTTATAAGGATTTACTGGAAAAGAATAGAAACCTTCTGCCTGGCTAAATAAGAAAATAAAAAGGATTAAACCAAAAGAATAGACTAATAATTTCTTTATATTTTTTATTTTTAAGGAGAAGAAGAAAGAGGCAAGAAAAGAAAGCAAAGAAGGGATTATCAATACCTTACTCAGGCTTATATAAGAAGCAAGGAAGAGGAAAGAGATACATCCCAGGGAAGCCCCTCCTAAGTCACTAAAATAGATTTTGTTTACTTTTTCCGGTAAACTGGATATAGCTAAGGAGATACAAATTCCTGCCCAGAAAAAAGGAATGGCTATCGCCAGATAATAAATAATCAAGTAGATGATTTGATCTCTATCCATTATTAAGCGATAAAGGTCAAAGGGTATTTTCAAGATAATTAATACAGAGAATAGGGAACTGCCGGAAAAAAGAAGGGAAGACCAGATGAGATAGGGGAAAAGATTTCCTTCCTCTGCCTTTTTTCGCCAGCTGGAGAAGACAGATAAAAAAGTCCCACTTGCTCCATATCCTAAAAAGGCAAGGCTAATAATCATAAAAGCCAGGTAATTCCATTGTAGAATGGAGAATACTCGAGTTAAAGAAAGTTCAAAGAGTAATACTGAAGCAGAGAATAAGAAAATACCACTAAATAAGAAAAAATCACTCTCTTTTTTTACCCTCATAATTTTCCGTCCCCAGGATAAGATATTTAATTACTTCAATAAATATCTTCCTATCTTTGGTGGATAAAAAAATTTATTCCTCTTTTTGTCTTTGCTTTAATTTTCTCTTAATTGCTTTTTTAATTTGAGGAAGGACAGCCAGGGTGGCTTCCTGGCCTGCCTTAATACATTGGTCAGTCTTATTAAATTCAAAGAGTCCAATTTTTTCTATTTCCGAAGGAATAATTACTATATCTGCCTGACCCAGATTTAAAGAAGCAATCTCTTTTTCCATAATATCTAAGGATTTACTGATTATTTCTATCAAGTGAGGTCCTTCCAATTTTTTCTTCACCCCGGTTATCTTCTGTCCTAACGAGGTTACCTCTTTTTCTACCAGAGAAGCAATCTTTTTGGCATTCTTCAGCCGGGGTAGTTCCTTCAGGTTTATTTTGACCTTCCTTATATTACTCACGGTATTAAGATTCCCGGTTTCCTGATCGATCATCATTATTTTTGGTCGGGGATTTCTTTCGGTTAGGCTAACTGCGATAATGAAATCAGCTCCCATCTTTTCCACTACATCCACCGGTACGGGGTCTACTATCCCTCCATCCACTAAATAACTTTCGTGAAATTTTACGGGAATAAAGATTCCGGGTATGGAAATACTAGCTCTTACCGCCTTTAATACACTACCCTGATTTAAAATTACTTTCGCTCCGCTGGTTAAATCAGTAGAAATAGCGGCAAAAGCAATCTTTAAATCTGAGAAGTCTTTATTTTTCAGGGCAATCCTGTTTAGCATCTCATCTATTCGCTTACCACTTATTAAGCCAGAAAAGGGAAGGGTGGGATCAAAGATAATAAGAGGAGCTCGCTTTTTAACCTGCCTGGCTATTCTTTTTATCTTTTTTATGGAGACACCACTGGCATATAACGAACCAATGAGTGCCCCAATACTGGTACCGGCAATCATATCAATAGGAATATGATAAGCTTCCAGTACCTCAATTACTCCTATATGAGCCATCCCCCGAGCAGACCCACTACCTAGAGCTAACCCGAACTTTAATCCCCTTTTTTTGCTTTGCTCTAATAGCTCTTCTAATTCCTGGTCTGGTTCCCCTTTAAATTTTATCATTTCTTTACCTCTGGGATGCAGAAAAATATCAGTTTAAAATACCTTTTTAGAATAAAGTAATTTAACTTGGGAAGAAGTAATTTTTACGGATATCCTATAAATTAATATATTATTCGCCGCGGAAGACAAAAAATCCTTTTTCTTTGCCCTCTCTTTTACTGAGGAAAGGAGAAGTTTAGAGCAGGGGTAAATATCTTCAGGTTATCCAGGAAGGGAGCATTAATTTTCTCAGCAATTAACCGTCTAAAGCTATCACCCCCCCTCCTAGGGTTTGATAACCTAGATACTAGGTCAAATCGTTATCTTTCATAATTATCCTGTCATAGAAAGTGTTTCTTTCTTGCATTATCCTGATTTAATTATTTCATAACTGAGGACTGGTAAATATTCATCAATCACCACATTAATCTAAAAAGTAACAATTCTAATTTTAAAATAAAAATTAAGTTAACTAGATTTAGGCTTTCATCGACATTATAATTAAAACTTAAGCAACTACCAAGTAGAAGATATAGTATTAATAATAAAATAATAAAGTTTTATTCATAAAACATATCTCCTTACCAGAGACATTCGATGGAAAAAATAGTACTGTACATTATTGTTTTATCCTGGTTTATAATCGAGATAGAGAAACTATATACCAACCTCAGGGACTATTGTCTTATTATATTTATAGAAGTTAAATGGTATTGAATTTATGTTATTAATTTGCTATAATATAAAATATGTAAGAACATTTTCAATCTTTTTTTCATACCAATAGTCACACCATTTAAATAAAATAGTCTGCTCAAGATTAATTACCTACCAAAGTTTATTTTATTATGAATATAATACATTTGAAATATAAAGAGAGGTATTGTATTTCATAAGATAGAATACTTCATAACATATTAATACCCTTTTTAGAATCACCAATCAATATAAATAATTTAATTAGATTAGATAAAGATTAAGGTGGTATCTAAAAATTAGCCCATAAAAAATTATAGTTTCTAAATATATATAGGAATCAACTAATAGGAAATGAACAATCTAAAGAAGAAGATTAATATTTAGGGAATGAAAAAAGATTCTTATTTGTTGATCTAAAATATTTGAATTTTGGGGATATAAGTAGATTTGAGGTATTCCGATTTTTAAGTATACGGTTGATTGCATATTAGGAATAAAAAATAAAAGGAGGTTCAAAATGGAAGAGAAAGAACTTAATTTAGATGTTTTAGATATAAAATTTAGAAAATTAAAAAAAACTGTCAATGAATCAGTTAATCTAATCATTTGTGGATTAAACTTTTCTAATCAATTTGATTTCGCAAATGCTAATCAACTCTATGCTTTATATTTCTTAAATATATCATTGGGTTTTGAGCTATTAATGAAAAGCATGATATGTTACAAAGAATATAAAGATAAAGAGAATTTTGAAATAAATTTAAAAGATTATGGCCATGACTTGATTAAATTAAGGAATAAAATTTTAGAAAATTATAAAACCTTATCACAAGGGAGAAATCCTCAAGAAGAAAGAATGATATCTGAGCTTAAAGAAGATTGTAAATTTATCCATGAAGACAACGAACTTACTAAAATACTAGAAATTTTATCCTGGTATGGATTAGGTGGTCGCTATTATAACTTAGACTATATTACATCAAAAAAGATTGAAAAAAATAAAAAAAATCCAGAATTTGAAATGGATGAATTGATACTACTAGAATTTTTAAGCAAAAAAGATAAGAATCTATACAATAAATTTACTAAACCTAAAGATGAAGATAAAGATTTATCAAATACAACTGAGGTTTGGAGAGAAGTAATCCAATAATACATTAATCCAAAATTGAAAGATTTTTTAGGAGCGTTATCTCGTCAACTTTCATATGGTGTATTAGGGAATAGAGCAAGAGAATGCCGGGAAATTGATGATTTTGCTTATAATTTTAAAATCAAAAAGATAATTTGAAAAGGGAATCCCGGGATATCTTTTTAACCGGTTCAAAGTCGAGAGTCTTAAAAAATGAATATTACTGGACATAAAGGCCATAAAGAAATTTATACTAGAATATCAGGCATTGATTGATAAAGATATTAAGTCTGGTTGACCAGACGGGAGGTATAAATGAAAAAGATTTGTCCATTGTGTGAAACTGAAAATGAGGAAGATGCTAGGTTTTGTAAAGAATGTAATATACCACTTTACAATATTAAGACTACAGAGCAAAAAGAGCAAATAAAAGAAGACGAATGGATACCAGGTAATAATAAAAATTTTAGCAGTAAGGCAGAGGAAGAGCTTTTAATATCAGAAAATGAGAAAGAAGGAGCATTACCCATAATAGACTTGCATTCAGAAGGTCTTTACGGAGTAGTTCTGAAAAAAGGTGAAGTTGTTCATTGGGGCGAAGGAGCAGTCTTAAAAGAAGTAAAGAGAATTAATTTAGGCTATCAAGGTGGGTCACAAGGTTTTAGTATTCCAATTTTTAAAGGGCTTCGTTATAGGATGGGTTTCCACAGGGGACATGTTGTGAAAGAAGATAAGCTTGTTGAATCCTCGCGGGGAATCTTGTTTGTTACAAGTCACAGGCTTCTTTTGCATCCTATTCCCGGATGCAAACCTGTAAGCATTCCATTAAATAAAATAATATCTTACCATTGCTCTAATAATGATATCGAAGTATATAAAGAAGGTAGAGAAAAAGGTTATTTATTTTCTTTACTTAATAAAGTCTCTTCCAATTCTATGGAAAAATTTGAGTTTTGCCTTAGTCGTCTATTGAGTTAGTAAAGTACAGATATAAATTATTAGAATAGATACTAAAACTAATTTTTAAGTATGGAAATCTAAAGCATAGAAAATCATAGCTAAGTGAATATTTAGATTTAGAAGATGTTTTAAATTAATAAGGAGTTGATGAAAAGGAAAGTAATTTTTTTAGGGTTTTTTGCAATTATCCTTTTGATATCGTTAATGACATTAATGGATTGTAGTGGTAAAAAAGAAGTTGATTATAGTTGAGTTGAGCCAACGAGTAATAGCCAAATAGAAAAAATAAAGTATAGAATAAAAAAAGAAACAAGTACAGAAATTTGGGAAGTCTATAATATTAAAAGTAAAGATTTTGAGAATGATCATTTTTGTGCAACTAAATTATCAGGGCTAGGTATAACTGATGATTGTATTGGAGTTTGGGCTATTTCTGGAGATAAAAATAATCCAAGTATGGTTTTTTCGGTTAATTGGGTTGCTAAGGAATTTTCAGATTAATCTGATGGTAGTAGGTCTCGGGTAAATGTGACAATGGCCTTTGATGGCGCTGAATTAATGGAAAGTTATATAACTAATAAGAAACCATAGCTTAAATCTAATAAAGATAAAATTATAAAAAAATACCAAGTACATTCTATAGATACTAAAGCTTCAGGTCGGTAAATTCTCTAGGAAAGATTATTCTCGAAATTTCAGCAGTTGATTAATAAGGATGAGAAGTCAAATCGGTTAGACAAAGTTCAGTATTTGTATGGGGTAAAAATTAAGTGAGGTGTTATTTCAATTTTTAACAGAAAGAAGGAAGTCAATTTAGAAGGTTTTTGTCGTATTATAAAAAAAGATTTACTTATTTTGCTTCTTGGTGGGAAGTGATGTTCTGGGACTATCAAAATATAAAGCTATATATTGTTTGTATTAATATTTTATCTTTAGTGTTAGAGGACTAATATGAAGAAAATAGATAATTTTGAAATAGTTTCTGGTCTAAATAATATCCAGAAAGAAATTTCTATTTGGGAAGCAAGGCTGTCAGAAAAAGAAAAAAAAGTTTCTGATTTATCAATACAAATCCAAAATTTAAAAATTGCTCTAAATCTATTTTTGGGTGAATATAATTCAAAAGTTGGTATACTTTATATAAATCTTGATAAAATCAAGCTAAGAATAAAAGAATATCAGCGAAGAATTAATCTTGTCAAAGGTAAAAAGCTATCTCTAGATGATTTAAATGATATTGAAAAGGAAGTAAGGGGGAATTTTTTTCAAGAAAGAAGCAAGATCGATATTTTAGAAAGTGAGACATCCGATTCTTCTGAAGAATATAATAAAAATTTAGAAAAAGGAAAGGAGAAATATTTAGATCGTAAATTTCCAGAAAAACTTAAAGAACTTTACCGTAAGCTTGCTTTAAAGTTTCATCCAGATAGAGCTACGAATGAAAAACAGCGAGAAAAATTCAACAAAATATTCCCCGAAATAAATAAAGCATATCAAAATGGCGATTTAGACACTCTTGAAAAATATATAAAACAAGTAGAACGAGAAGAGCAGATAGCTAAGGAAACTCCTGAAGAAAAACTTGCAAGATTAAAGAAAGATTATCAGGTTATTTTGGGTATTATATTAAAAATGAATAGAGAACTAAAAGATTTGAAAGCAAGCGAGACGTATAAATTAAAAGAGAAAGTTGATCAAGCCAAAGAAAAAGGAAGAGACCTACTCAAAGAGCTTGCTACCAATATAAAGCTCGAGATATCCAAGAATCAAAAAATACTCGACCAACTTATTGCTCAATATAAAGAGATAATCGGAGGGATAATATAGTAGTATGACTGAAAATAAAAAACTAATTATTAAAAA
>Ga0172365_10002766_pt1 | contig 13020 bp, 10 predicted proteins | sample LakKivSesite48cm_FD_114535 | JGI IMG/M metagenome (GOLD analysis project Ga0172365, IMG submission 114535) | Sediment microbial communities from Lake Kivu, Rwanda - Sediment site 48cm | ecosystem: Environmental > Aquatic > Freshwater > Lake > Sediment | place: Rwanda: Western Province, Lake...
GAGCTACATCCGGGAGGACAAGGCGCTTGGATCTTTGGACCGGCTCCATGAGTTGATGGCTCAAGCGGCTAACTGAAGTGAGTTATGATGGCCCCGAAGTTGCGAACAAAACTTGACATGACCAGCGACGATGCCCGTTACTCCACATGGGATAGTTCTTCCCGGTATGTAGAAAGGCCCCTAACGCCAGAGAAAAGTGAGATGGATGATTTTATTTATTAATTAATCCACTTGTGCTTGATATTATGCAAACTTAGCAGGAACAGCACTACACAAAACGCTCCAAGAATTGCGAAGTCAAGTGTGTAAGACATCGTATGCTCGCCATTCACTGCGCCGTGGAGAATATCAACGCCGTAGGTTACAGGCAATATATAAGAAAGCCAGCGGATGAATATAGGCAGCGACAAGATAGGAAAGAACAATCCACACAGGAATATCATCGGAAAACGGAAGAAGTTGGAAAAAGTCTGGGCTTCAAATACCTCGCTTGCAGATACAGAGATAAAAAGTCCAAGGAAAGTCGATACAATTCCAATTAATATGATAGCCGGCACAACCAAAGACCATACAATTCCCGACATGTCCGCAAGGAACGCTGCAATTACTATAGGGATAAACGCGTTGACAATACCAAAGAGAATAGCCCCGGAGGTCTTGGCCATCATAAGTAATTCCAGAGAGATTGGGGCTAAAATCAGCCTTTCAAACGACCGGCTGCGCCTCTCGAAGGTAAGAGTAACCGATAGCAGCGAAGTAGTACCGAACAGTATTGAGATAGTCACCACGCCCGGCAAGAGCTCCAGTACACTTTCCAGCCCCAGCCCAGACCTGATAAAAAACATTCCTGTCCAGGCCAGTGGAAAGATAATGCCCCAGCTGACGTTAGGGGGCTTGAGGTAATAAGCCCGCATATCCTTGGTAAAGATGTTCGAGAAAGCGATCCAGCGTTTCATTAGTCCCCTCCCCCGCCTCCGGCTTTCTCTTTATCCTTTCGCATCAACTCCGCTTCAATGCCCGTAACCCGAATGAAAATATCCTCTAGCGATGGCAAATGCCGGCGGGCTTCGATAACCTGAAACCCTCGCTCTTCCAGAAACCGTATCAGCGGGCCAACATTGACCGGCTCCTCTGATTCGATACGTACCTGTCCCGGGGTGGGAAATTGGAACTGATACTGCGGGAAAGCTGAGGCCATTTCTCCGGCTAAGCTGGCCCTAGAATTAGAGATAGAAAGAAACAGTACGTTTCTGCCTTTAACAGGCTGTAGCAGGTTTACCGTGAGGTCAGTTTGGACAATTCTCCCGTTTACGATGAAGGCGATCCGCTCGCAGAGCCGCTCGGCCTCCTCGATGTAGTGGGTGGTGAGAAAGATACTGGTTCCTCTGCGGTGGAGGCCGGCGATTATCTGCCTTACCTGGCGGGCACTGGCGACGTCAATCCCCGTGGTAGGCTCGTCGAGAAACAGGATAGGCGGCTGATGAATAATGCCGGCAGCGAATGTAAGCTTGCGCTTCATTCCTTTGGAGTAGCCGTTGAACTTTCGGTTGGCGGCATCGCTGAGACCGAATGTATTCAGGAGTTCCCATGCCCGCTCTTGACGTTCCTTTTTACGCATCCCGTATAGTGCCGCACAAAAGCAGAGGTTCTCGAAGCCGGTCAGCTCGGAATAGAGGTTGCTTTCATCCGGGACCACGCCCACCAGGTGCTGTGCCGCCTTTGGGTTACGTGTACACTCAATACCACCGATGTTGATTGCCCCTGTGTCTGGCCTCGCCAGACCGATAAGCATATTTATTGTTGTGGTCTTGCCGGCGCCGTTGGGCCCTAAAAAGCCGAAAAGCTCACCCTGGTTTACCTGAAAACTTATATCATCTACGGCAAGAACCTCGCCGTAGCGCTTGGTAAGGTGTGCCACTTCCAGAGCTGATGAGTTATCCCTCTTCATTATTCCATTTTCCCCGGGCTATTTCCATCAGTTGCCTCTTCTTCAAGGCGAAGGGCACTGGATACTTGCTGCTGGGCCTGAATTAATGTTTCCTTATTGATGAAGTAGTGGATACGATAGCCACGCCTTTCGCCTTTAATCAGCCCCGCGTATTTGAGTACTCTAAGGTGCTGGGATACGGCTGACTGTGTTACGCCCAGCTGGTAGGCAAGCGCATTCACGCAGAGAGCATTCGGCTTCCGCTGCTGAGCCAGGAGTCTTAGCAACTTCAGTCGGGTTGGGTCGGATAATACACCAAATAGCGCGGCCTGTTCATCAAAGCTCGTCATTTTACTGCCCGGCTATAATAAATATAAGTATTCACTAATAGACTTATTGTAGCATAGTAATATGATGAACGGGAACTACAAGTAAAGGTAGCAAACACCCAGATTGTTATACGTAGATGTGTTTGTCTCGCCCTCTCATTGAAAATAGGATTGCTGAACCGGAAATAGTCAAGAAGGCGCTATATCCGAAACCGGCTGCTGGCGAGATAGCAGTCCAGAGCAAACCCACAGCGGAGCTTGAAGCAAAATCCCCAATCCCATTGACAGTTGCCAGCGTTCCGTATCCGGTCCCCCGCAAGTTCTCCGGCAGCAGGTCAGCGGCTACCGTCCGTTCCATCGCATCCGTGATGGCAATAGCTATTCCAGCCACGACGAAAAGCAGCCCCAGGTAGAAGATATTGTCTATGGTGAAAATAAAGCCTACCGAACTCAGACCGGTGAGAAGGTATCCAAAAACTAGTATTTTTCTCTTCCCAATCTTATCTGCCAGGACTCCTATCGGGAAGGAAAGTGCAGCGTAAAAAACATTGTGAATCGTATACAGGAGAATAGCCAGGCTGCCCGCTACTAAGGCACCGTTGACGGGAGACAAAATCTCGGTAGCCCTGAGTATCAGCATAGAGTCAGCGAAGTTGCCCATCCCAAACACTCCTACCGCTATCAGGAAAAAACGAAAATTCCGGGGAAGACCCTTAATGCTAACCAGAAAATGGGTATGCTCTTCGTGGTTGCTTTTCTTAATCTCTTTGACAAGGAGGGCGATGGTCAGGAAAGCCAGGGCACTCGGTATTAAAGCCACCAGGAAGATGGAGTGGAGTGCCATTCTGTTGACCAGGAAAAAGGCGATGGCCGGGCCAGCAATGGCTCCCAGTGTATCCATACCCCGGTGAAAGCCGAACACCCTGCCGTGAAACTCCGGTTTGGTCGAATCAACCAGCAGAGCATCCCTGGGAGGCTCCCTGGTTCCTCTGCCCAGCCAGGCGATGGCACGGCTCAAAAGTACATAGGGCCAGGAAAATGCCAGAGAAAAAGAGCCGACTCCGATAGCGGTTAAAAGATATCCGGCTACGGCGAACGGCTTTCTCTTACCGATGTAATCGCTGTACCAGCCGGAGAGGAGCTTCATGCCGCTGATGGAAGCATCGGCTATTCCTTCGATAAACCCCAGCAGTGCGGCTGACCCCCCCACCGATACCAGGAAAGCCGGCAGGATAGCCGTTGCCATTTCGTGACCGAAGTCGGAAAAGAAGCTGGTCAGGCCCATAGCCAAGATATTTCTATTCAGCCATCTGTTCTTACTTTCTTCCATAGGCCTGCCCTTTATAGCGCTATTCTACTATACTAGCCAGGGCAAAACAGGCAGCGATGATGATTACAGCAAAAACAGCGTTATTTTACAGAGTGTGACTTTTTGACATACTTAATTGATAAGGCGATGAAGCTCGCCTGGGGGTAATGCCCCGAAAAGCCCATAGAGGGACGGTAGCCTCTGATAGTGTTGCTGGTAGAGGCTTTTTTAATGTGGTCAGATATGGATGGTGCTACCTTAAAATCAGGTTTTCTCGGCGAACATGAAACCCGCCACGGATTTGGCCGTCATTTCACACGTCAGGTGGTCAGCTACATCGAGAAGTGCCATATGGAAAACGGCGGCTACTTCTTTGCCCGCATCCCACCATCCAGCCGCCTGAATACCTACTTCGCCGTTAAGAGCCCATCCCTCTTGGGCGTAAAACGGAACTACCCCGAGGCTATTGCCAGCTCTTTCCTAGACAATGTTGGGGAGAGTACGCTGGGTGGTATTACCGGTATCTTTGCTGCCGTGGAGCTTTTGAATGAGTTAGGCCGGATGACTGATGAAATCAGGAATTATGTTCAACCACGAATAATGTCTCGCCAGAATAAAGCCGGAGGCTTCGGTGCCCTGGAAAACATTGACATAGAAGTGCCTTCAGAATTAGAGAACACCTACCGGGCAGTCAGGGTTGTCAAAACCATCGGTGCTGAATTTGATGAACGCAGAATTGCTGGTCTTGTTCTTGGCGAACTTAATATTGATGGCGGATATGGCAGAGAAGGACGCTCAACGCTGGCTTCGACTTTATACGCTACAGAGATTCACAAGCTTCTGGGGAATGATACTGAAAAGCCTGCTGCCACCCGCGATTACCTCAGGAAAAGAAAATATAAGAATTTTGTTTTCAGCTGCGGTAGCTGGGTGCGCATCACAATCGCCGTTTTCCCCTCCAACCATCGCAGAGAAATATAAATCGCAACAAAATGGATGTCAAAGAAAATTGCAAGTCTTTGCTGGTGGGCGAAAGCGCATCACAAGACGCAGACAAGCCCGGAAAATGCCGAAAACCAGCCGGACTTCTGCCTGATCAAAGAGAAAATCATGAAAAATAATCGGCTGAAGCCTCCGGGTCCATCAAGAATTCCGCTCTTCATTTCAACTGCCCCCGTCCTCGACTTAATGCCAGTATGGATATTCAAATTAAACCTGAACGTTGGTTTACCCTACAATCGCCATTTTGCGGCTAAATGTAGGGTAATTCATTCCAGCAGATAGCGGAGCCGCTCGATGATGCCCTTTTCCAGCGGCACAATGTCTGGGGCTTGTAACAATGATCTTCTTATTTTCGCTTTCCATCCTTTAGACAGGGCGGCCCACAGTTCTACCAGTTTGGCCGTCTCCGTTTTTTCGGCGAGCACGAAGTTGGCCGTATAAACGGCCTGGCGAACATCTTTTTCCTTTTTGTTGCGTCGCGCTGGACGCGTCGCAATCGCTAATTTATGGAGAAGGAAAGCTGACGGATCTGGAACCTTGGCCTGGATCCCTCGGGCGATTCTTAGGATCATCGGCTTGATAAACAGGATATCCAGGAATTTCAATTCCTGCGGGGTAACGGAGATTTCTTTTATATAACGATGGGGTTGGGACGCCTCTCTTCGTTCTCGAGTCAAGAATTCCACCTTAAGCCGGTTTCCGGTGAAGAACATGGAACCGTCCGGATGGAAGTGCTGGCTAAAGCCCAGGCGCTGCAGATAAGCGGCAAAATCATAGGGCTTCCCTTTAAAAGGCCATGGGACGAGGATATCGAGGTCTTCTGTCCTCATCGGATATTTCTTCATCGGCAAATGCTGTTGATAGAGAAGAAAACACCAACTGCCGATGATTTCTAATCCGGCATCCCATAATCCTTTTTCTGTCAGTTTGCGAAGTATCGCAAGCAACGGCTCTGTCAGGTCTGTCTCGGGGCTTCTACCCGACCTTAATAACTTCAACCCCTCCCGGACACGGCCTAGCTCTTTCTGCAGACGCTCTCTCTCGGACAGACTGTCATGAAGCGAGGCGGGGACTTCTTTGCCGATATAATCGGTTTTCACCGCCTGGTTCTTGCGATATTGGAGATAATAATAAGTCTCTTGTCCGATCTTTTTCAGCCGGATTCGCCCCTTGGGCAGCAGAGCCAAGCGGGCCGAAATTTCCCTTTCTTCTTCCCGCAGGAACTCCTCATTTTCCTTCAAAGTATTTTTCAAATCCTGCATAAGATGTTTTTACCCTACATTTTGGTCGAAGTCAACAAATCGCAGGGTAGATGTCCCAGCCGATCAACCAACAGGTTAAGCCCCGCCAGACTCCTCCCGGTATCTTTGACTTCAGGCAGGCCGGGGTCGCCGTCCTTCCAACTTGGGCTCAATTTGACATCTCATCTCTTCGCGATTTATCGTCTCAAACGATTGGATAATGCAAAACCAATGGCATCGCCACGAGCCGCTGCAGGTCGAATTTCCGAACCGACCATACTGAATTAAAATTTACATCTGAAGGAAATTGCGTTAAGCTCTGATCGCGTGAAGACCAATGGATTTCCCCGAGAAGGTTCCGCTGGGTGTCATATCTATCGCTGTGATCATGTTTTTTGTTGCGTTGGCCACGGATATTTTCTGGATCGGAAGGCTGGTTCTGGGCGCCTTCCCATCGACGATGCCAATCGAGGGCCACGTTTACAATGCTTTTGCCGCCCCGGACATCATCCTGTCAGTCTTTCTCTACATCGGCGCCTGCGGGATTCTCCGGCTGAGAAAATTCGGTTTCGTCGCAGCTTTTTTCGCTATGGGCATGTGGCTTTTCGACTCCGCCTTCGTACTCGGCATTACTAAGCTTTCTCGGATCACGATCATCGGCCCGAGCCTGTTTTTCGTCATATTTGCACTGATCTACCTGTGGAACAAACGAAACCTTTTCCATTAGCTTCGGCGACGCCGGCATATGATACGAGCTTTCGTCTTTTCTCGGCGGCAACGGTTATAATAATGCTTTTGTTCGGGTACCTGGCGGCGGCTAAGGCACCTCAAGCGGTAGATTTTGCCGCTCCCGGAATGGGAATATTGGAGTGCATATCCTACTATTCCTATTTGCTCTGGATAGCGGTATTTGCGATTCTCCTGCTTAGCAGAAAAGTCCAGCCTCTCCGCATCGCGAGAAGGATAGAATCCGCGCGTCCGGCCTGAAAACATCAACAATCGCTCCTGGCCACAGTTAGGACACCTGATACGGGCAAACCGGCAGCGGGGGTTCTCCCCCGCTAACCCAGACCATCACAATTCCCGAAAGGATCTATCAAGAATCAGCCTCTTCGATTCTCTCTTTTCTGTGGGTTTCTTGTTGACCGGGCAGATTTTTTGTGGGTATCATAATCTACGAGATCTTTTAAAGGGTGGAAATTCGATGAAACTAAAGGGATCATCACCGTGGCTTTTTACTGAATAATAACGGCTGGAACGGAATTATTCTAAAGGGGGTCATCAATGGATCAAAAAAATCCAGAAAAGATCATAAAGGAATTACTTGATACCGCCGGAATTGCGGTTAACGGTTCTCAACCTTTTGATATCCGGGTTCATGATCCCCGGTTCTACTCCCGGGCATTGAGAGAGCACATTCTCGGTTTGGGCGAGTCTTACATGGAGGGCTGGTGGGATTGTGAATCCCTGGACGAATTGATTGAAAAAGTATTAAGGGCAAAGCTCGAGGAAAAAGTAAAGAAAAACCTGAAATATAGCTGGTACGTTTTGAAGTCAAGACTGTTTAATCTTCAAAAAATCAGCCGCGCCTACCAAGTTGCCGAGGAGCATTATGATATTGGCAACGATCTGTATCAAGCGATGTTGGACAGGCGGATGAACTATACCTGCGCCTACTGGAAAGACGCCGGGAATCTTGATGAGGCCCAGGAGGCAAAGCTCGATTTGATCTGCCGGAAAATGGAACTTAAAGAAGGGATGAAAATCCTGGAATTGGGCTGCGGTTTCGGTTCATTTGCCAAATATGCTGCGGAAAAATATGGCGTTTCAGTTACGGGAATCAATGTATCCAGGGAACAATTGGATTTTGCTCGGCGTTCCTGTCAGGGTTTACCCGTAAAATTCATTCTGGATGATTACCGTAGTGCCAGAGGAACCTATGATCGAGTCGTTTCTATCGGGCTGATGGAGCATGTCGGTTATAGAAATTATCCCACCTACATGAAAGTGGTCAACCGGGCCTTATCTGACGACGGGATAGGATTCATCCATACTATCGGCAGCAACAAAAGTGAAACCTGCAGCAATCCCTGGACCACAAAGTATATCTTCCCAAACGGGATGCTGCCTTCCATTGCCCAGATTAGTTCAGCCATGGAGGACTACTTCATTGTCGAAGATTTGCAAAACATGGGTCCGGACTATGATTTAACCTTAATGGCCTGGTATCAAAATTTCGAAAAAGCTTGGCCTGAACTAAAGATGAAGTATGATGAGCGGTTTTACCGGATGTGGAGGTTTTATCTCCTGAGCTCAGCGGGCGGGTTCAGGAGCCGGGTTACTCAGCTGTGGCAAATCGTGATGACCCGGAGGGGTCGCAAACAGCCCGATTGCCGGTTGACTTGATAAGATGGAAGATGCTGATGTCATTATTGTCGGCGGCGGGCCGGCAGGCTCTACCTGCGCCTGGAAGCTTCAAGAATCAGGGCTAAAAGTTATCATCCTGGACAAGCAGCTCTTCCCCAGAAACAAATTATGTGCTGGCTGGATTACCCCAAAAGTGGTCCATGATCTAAATATAGATAGGCATTCCTATCCTTACTCCATTACCAAGTTCAACAGGCTGCATATTCATATTTATGGCCGCCATTTTCCCATCAAAACCGTCCAGTATGCGATCAGACGGGAAGAATTTGATTTTTGGCTTATGCAGCGATCTCATACTCCCCTTATTCACCATGCGGTCAAATATATCCGGGAAGAAAATAAACACTATATCATTGACGAGGCCTTCCGGTGCCGAGCATTAGTGGGCGCCGGCGGCACTCACTGTCCTGTTTATCACACCTTTTTTAAAGACAATGTCCAAAGACCTCAAAAAAAAGCCATTATCGCCCTGGAAACAGAATTTCACTATGATGTTTCGGATCCCAATTGTTATCTTTGGTTTTTCGAAAACAAGTTCCCCGGCTATTCATGGTATGTGCCCAAAGATAACTTTTTAAACATCGGAATTGGCGGCAAACAATCGGTCCTGCAAGCCCGAAACGAAACCATCGTAGAGCATTGGGATTATTTTCTGGGCAAGCTCAAGAAACATTCATTGATAAGCAATATCGATCCTAAGCCCACAGGCTATCTATATTATCTTCGCGATGACCAGATTAAACCGCAAAAAGGGAACCTCTACCTGATCGGTGACGCGCTGGGGCTGGCGACTCTCGACATGGGCGAAGGTATCGGGCCGGCTGTTGAAAGCGGTCTTAGAGCCGCTGCGGCCATCCGCTCCGGAAAAGAAATGTCCTTGAAATCAATCAGGAGATATAGCTTTTTTCAGATTGTACTCGCCGGCCTCCGCTTTTCGAAAGCAGATCAGCGACCTTAATTATTTTAATATTTTAATCCTTTATTTTTTATTTTATTAATTATTTTGGCTAAATATATTTATATATTTAATATTTTTGCTCTGTAAAATTAATTTTATTAATTACTATATTTGAAAATTAAATCCCAGAAGCTCAAGACGGCAGCACAAAAACCGCGCTTGGTTATACACGCTGTCAGTGGCTGCCATCCTTATCCCTCATTACTTTTAAGTTTGAGTTTCATCATTATGTCCGTCTGCTCGTCGTTGCCTAATTTGAAAATATGCTTGTCAAACTCTTCGAAGCCATCCCTCTGATAGAACTTAATCGCTTTCGAGTTTTTCTCCCAAACTCCTAACCAAAGAAAATCGGCTCTTCTCTGTCGCGCAATTTGTAACGCCTGGTCGTAAATATTTAAAGGCCTTGTAATGTGACAGATACAGATCAATCATCTGTATCAGCTTATCTGATAGATGATTGTCTTGCTGAAATTTGTAGACTGAGGTTTCTTGCAGAAGGGGATAAAAAGAAATTCCCGTATTTTTTTATGAGTTCTTCGTGGCTTATTTTTGCCCCGGCCACAATCTCCTTGAACCGCGGATCATCGCGGAGATTCTTATATACGGGATCATGAATCAAGTCGAGGTACGGGAATCGCGTGCCATCCGATATGGCCTTCCGCATCGTCTGGATGGCCTCGTCTTTCATCCCCAGAAGAGAATAGACTTCCGCGCTCCTGTCAAGACTCAAGGCCTTTTCTTTTTCTTCCCTGGCGGCATAAAACCTGGCCTTGTATTCGGGAAGAAAAATCAGGTTGGGATCCACACTCTCGAGTTCCGCAAGGAGTTTCCCGGCTTCATCGTATTTTCCCACCCGGATCAGACAATCCGACAGGCGGGCCAGAGAAAACGGATTCCTGGGGTTGAGATTCAACGCTTCTCTAAGATATCCCTCCGCTTTCTCGAACTCGCCCAGTCCCTGATAACACAAGGCCAGGATGGTCTTGGTAAAGATGTAAAATGGAGCGAGTTCTGTTCCTTTCAACAGGAAAGGGATGGCCTGTTCGTGCAATCCAAAATAATTATAGGAGTACCCAATGGCAGCGCAAATCATAAGATCGTTGGGATCCTTTTCATAAGCAATGCGGTACTTCTCGAAGGCCCTGTCGTATTCGCCGTTCAGGAAATGGACAAACCCTTTGGCCATGTTTGACTCGGCAATATCGGGGCCAAGTCGATAGCCTTTCTCGGCGTTCACAACGACCTGCTTCAAGTCTTCTGCCTGGAGTGTGATCGAGTATCTGTGCCAGTACGCCCAGGCGAGCCCGAGGTAAGTCCACGCATAGCCGGGGTCGATTTTCTTGGCTTCTTCGAGCATCTGCAAGGCCTTGATGAAATCCTCTTCCCGGTACAAAAGGACATACCTGCTGTTGACGAAATACATGCCCTGGAGATAAATTTCGTAGAGTTTCATGTTCTCGGGCCGCCCTGCTTTGAGAGCCTCCAGCGAATCCGCACTCAACTCGACCCTCAGGGCATCAGCGATGGCTTGCGAGATTTCGTCTTGAATGGCGAAAATACCGGCCAGCTTCCGGTCGTATTTCGCCGACCAGATTTGGAAACCGCTTTCCGCATCGATCAGCTGAGCGTTGACCCGGATCGTTTCGCCTTCTCTCTGGATGCTCCCTTCGAGTATGTGAGCGACTCCCAATTCCCGGGCGATTTCTTTTATGGTCTTCTGCGTATTCCGGTAAAAAACGACCGAGGTGCGCGAGATGACCTTCAGATCTCTGATCCGGGAAAGCTGGCCGATGATATCTTCAGTCATCCCGTCGCACAAGTACTCCTGGTCCCTCTGGAGGCTCAGGTCGGTAAAAGGCAATACGGCGACCGAGTTGGACCATGTTCCCCCAATGGATGAGGACGGCCGGCCGGGAGGGGGCCCACCGGCTTCTTTTCTCGGAAGAACCTTCAAAAGAACAAATCCGATAACAAGAATAGCCATAAAAGCCAGCGCGGGAACGAGGAACTTTTTCACCCTGAAGGTGAAGGTGATCTCCCTCGACGTCAAAGGCTTTCGAGAGGCCCTCATTTCTGTCGTCGGAATTTCCTTTTCGACGGCTCGAAGGTCAGTCAGCAGTTCTTCTGCGGTCTGATACCTTCTTGCTTTATCTTTCTCCAGGCAACGGAGAACGAGACGGGCAAGCCCTTCGGGCACCTGGGAGTTTAAAATCTTCGGGTTTGGAGGCGCCTCGGTTTTTTGCTTCATGGCCACGCCGAGCGGCGTTTCACCCTCGAAGGGAACTCGGCCGGTCAACATTTCGAAAAGCAAAATTCCGAGAGAGTAAATGTCCGAGCGGTTGTCGACTTCCCTGGCCTCGGCCTGCTCGGGAGACATGTACTCCGGCGTTCCGATCATGACTCCTTCACCCGTGATGCCTTTCTCGGCGAGCGAGCGGGCGATCCCGAAGTCCAGGATCCGGGCGTTGCCCTCCCGGTCGATCATGATGTTTCCTGGCTTGAGATCGCGGTGGACAACCCCTAAGCGGTGGGCCTCTGCGAGCCCTTCGCAAATCTGTCTTGCTATGAAGAGGCATTTCCCGACCGGAAGCTGCCCGAACCTCCGGATGGCGCTTTTCAGGTCCTCGCCGGGCACGTACTCCATGGTGATGAAATGTGTCCCCTTCTCTTCCATGAGCTCGTACATCCGGCCGATGTTGCGGTGGCTGATCCGCCGGGCCGTTTTGAGCTCGTTCTGGAACCTTTCCAGTGTTTTGCTTTCCGCAGCGATTTCCGGCCGGATGAGCTTGAGCGCTACTTCCTCGTTGAGTTTCCTGTCGAGCGCCCGGTAAACCCGGCCCATGCCGCCTTTCCCTAGCTCTTCGATAATCTGGTAGCGGCCGGCAAACAGGGTGCCTGTGGCCAGCTCCTGGCCGGATACTTCAAGGGTTTCTGTCTGGGAATAATTAGTATTTTCAGGAAAGCGCAACTGTGCCCCACACGCCCCACAGAAATACGCCGTATCCGGGTTTTCAGAATTGCACCTCGGACATTTCATCTCTTCAATTTCTCCCTTGTTCTTGAGGGAACAATATCAAAGTGGGAGCCGAAAATCAACCTGGCCAGGGCTTATGCTTTGAATCTTTCTTGATTTCAGCGACAGTTCGTTGCAGCTTGACGATGATTTCTATCTTTTGCTCAAATGGAAGCTTCGCTAATTGGCGCCGGCGCTCGCGTTTCTTTGCAGGGCTTTTTCCATCAGCTTAAATATTATTACATTACGGCTTTATTATAAATAAAAAAAACCCGGCAACGACCTACTCTCCCACCAGGCTGCCCTGGCAGTACCATCGGCACGAACGGGCTTAACTTCCGTGTTCGGAATGGGAACGGGTGTGGCCCCGTCGTTATGGTCGCCGGGATTTAGATACAATACTCTAATTTAAGAAGGCGGCCGGCCTCACGGGCTTCATAACCCGAGAGCCGATTTTTGTCTTGATAAACTTTATGGTCAAGCCTCACGGTCTATTAGTACTGGTCAGCTCAACGCATTACTGCGCTTACACACCCAGCCTATCTACCTCGTAGTCTACGAGGGACCTTTAGCCCCTTGCGGGGAGGGAGATCTTATCTTGGGGCGTGCTTCCCGCTTATATGCTTTCAGCGGTTATCACTTCCGAACGTAGCTACCCAGCGCTGCGCCTGGCGGCACAACTGGTACACCAGAGGTTCGTCCATCCAGGTCCTTTCGTACTATGGACAGCCCCCCTCAAATCTCCTGCGCCTGCCGTGGATAGGGACCGAACTGTCTCGCGACGTTCTAAACCCAGCTCACGTACCCCTTTAAC
>Ga0172365_10002772_pt1 | contig 13011 bp, 11 predicted proteins | sample LakKivSesite48cm_FD_114535 | JGI IMG/M metagenome (GOLD analysis project Ga0172365, IMG submission 114535) | Sediment microbial communities from Lake Kivu, Rwanda - Sediment site 48cm | ecosystem: Environmental > Aquatic > Freshwater > Lake > Sediment | place: Rwanda: Western Province, Lake...
AGGCGCTTCCGGCGAAACAATGCCGCCAGCCTGGGCCTGCTCATAATAATCACGCTTGTCATCATCGCGATATTCGCGAACGTGCTTTCACCCTACCCAGACCCATCCCGGACGGTCAACTACGATCCCAATTATGCTTTGAAGCACTTGGAGGAACCCCCCTCCAAGGCTCACATCCTCGGTACAGACAGGAATGGCAGGGATATGCTTTCGGTTTTGATCTACGGGAGCAGGATCTCCCTTGCCCTGGGCCTATCCGTCGAATTAACCGCCTCCTTGATCGGGATCGCATTCGGATCGATCGCGGCCTACTACGGAGGTTGGACCGATAAATTGCTGAACGTCATAAACGACATCGTGATGGCGTTCCCATTCCTGCTCTTCGTCATCGTTCTGGTGTCGGTGTTCAGACAGGTGTACTTCACAATCAAGATTCCCTTCACCGGCATCGTCATATTCGATTCTGCAAAGATGTTCGCACTGTGGAACGGCCTTTTTCTGATATTCATCGCACTGGCCCTTCTGAACTGGAGCGGAGTCTACAGGGTGGTGAGGAGCCGGATTCTATCGGTCAAGGAGATGGAGTTCGTGGAGGCGGCAAGGGCGGTCGGGGCAAACGACCGGAGGATCATACTTCGTCACATCATCCCCAACGTCCTCTCCCCCATTATCGTGCTGGTGACCCTCGGCATAGCCGGGGTCATACTCACTGAAGCCGCCCTCTCCTACCTCGGTTTCGGCGCCGCCGAGGGAGCCGTCTCGTGGGGACGGGCCATATTCGAGGGGCGTGAGTATGCAACGACCTCGAAGGCTTTCCTGGTTTTCTTCCCCGGAATAGCCATAGTCATTTCGATCCTGGGATTCAACTCCCTGGGCGACGGCCTTCGGGATGCCTTCGACCCAAGGATGAAGAGGTAGGCTCCGCCATGCCGCTGCTTGACGTACAGGAACTCAAGACCTACTTCTTCACCGAGGACGGCGTTGTCCAGGCGGTGGATGGCGTATCGTTCGAGCTGGAGCCGGGCCAGAAGATGGGGTTGGTTGGCGAATCAGGGTGTGGGAAGAGCGTCACAGCCCTGTCGGTCATGCGACTGATCCCGGATCCTCCCGGCAGGATCGTTTCGGGCCGGATACTCTTCGATGGCATCGACCTTGTCCAGATCCCAAAGGACGAAATGAGGACGGTGAGAGGTCGCCAGATATCGATGATCTTCCAGGACCCCATGACCTCCCTCAATCCGGTATTCACCGTTGGCAGCCAGATAGACGAGGCCATCCAGCTTCACCAGGGCCTTGAAGCCGATGAGGCCAGGCAGAAGACGCTGCAGATGCTAGAAACCGTGAACATCGCCAACACCGACAGGGTGGCCAACTCCTACCCGCACGAACTCAGCGGAGGAATGAGGCAACGCTGCATGATAGCCATGGCCCTGTCTTGCAGGCCAAAGCTGCTGATCGCCGACGAACCCACGACCTCCCTGGATGTGACCATAGAGGCCCAGATTTTGGATCTGATAGACGATCTCAACCGGAAGCTGAACACTGCGCTCCTGCTCATCACCCACGACATGGGCATAATCGCCGAGATGTCCCAGAAGGTGGCGGTGATGTACGGCGGGACGATCGTCGAGATGGCTGACACAAGGACGCTTTTCAAGGCTCCACAGCACCCCTACACTGTCGGGCTGCTGGAGTCGATCCCGTCGCTGTCGGTTGAGAAGACGGACCTGAGAATCATCCCCGGGTCGGTCCCGGATCTCATAAAGCCGCCCGCGGGTTGTCGTTTCCATCCGAGGTGTAGCCAGTGCAAGGAGGCGTGCAGACAGGAACGCCCACATCTAGTCGATGTCGGCGGCGGACATCTGGTCGCCTGCCACCTGTAGGTGCGTGGACTTGGACAATGACGTTCTGTTGCAGACGGTGAACCTCACCAAGTACTTCAGCATAATCAAGGGCATGTTGCGAAGGAGCATCAACCATGTCCACGCCGTGGACGACGTATCGTTCAGGATAAGGCGCGGGAGGAACCTCGGGTTGGTGGGTGAATCGGGATGCGGTAAGACAACGGTCGGCCGCACCATCATGAGGCTCCTGGATCCCACCAGCGGCCAGATTCTCTACAACGATGACGGCAAGCAGATCGACATCGCGGCCCTCAGCAGGGGTGAGCTCAGGAAAATGCGAAGCAAGATGCAGATCGTCTTCCAGGATCCGCAATCCTCCCTAAATCCCCGGAGGACCATCAGGGACACCATCGCCGAGCCTTTGGAGATCCTGAAGGGCATGAAGGGCGAGCAGCTGGAGATCCGCGTGCTGGAACTCCTGGACGATGTAGGCCTTAACCCGGAGCATGCGCAGCGCTACCCCCACGAGTTCAGCGGAGGCCAGAGGCAAAGGATCGGGATTGCGAGAGCCATAGCCGTTAAACCCGAACTGGTCATACTGGACGAACCGACATCGTCGCTGGACGTGTCCGTGCAAGCCCAGGTCTTGAACCTGCTCCTAGAGCTCCAGAAGGAGCACCACATGAGCTACATGTTCATCTCCCATGATCTAAGCGTCATCCGGCACATGTGCGACGAGGTGGCCGTGATGTACCTCGGCGAGATAGTTGAATCGGGGGGCATAAGGGATGTATTCCTGGATTCCCGCCACCCCTACACGCGGGCACTCTTCTCCGCGATACCCGTACCGGACCCGACCAGGAAGCGGAGCCGCATTATGCTTCAGGGAGCGGTGCCCAGCGCCCTTAACCCGCCCTCGGGCTGCCGTTTCCATACAAGGTGTCCGTTTGCCAAGCCCCTGTGCTCAGAACAGGTACCCAAGGAGTACGAGGCGGGCAGCGGCCACTCGGTCAAATGCCACTTCCAAGATCTCAAGTTCGAATAGAGGAATGCACGTTGAGGAACCTTGCCATCGGGTACATCGTCGCAGTTGCGGTGGCGATAGCTATGTGGACAGCCGTGATCCCAACGCAGGAGAAGCTCATGGAGAGATTGGCGGAGGGCAAGATGGACAACGTCGTCCGGTCGCTCCAGTCGGAGATACTGAGCCGCTTCACCACCGTCGACATGGAGGGCAATCTGACCTACATGATCTACACCTACCACAACGCGACCATAACCGGCTGGGATCTCCAATCCAACCAGACGACCCTGGTGATCTACTTCGACGTCAACAGCCACATACGCGTGAAGAAATTCGGCTTGGTGATCGATGAGTACGATGGAGAGACCGTCTCCAAGCTGATGGTCGCCAGACTTGAAGGGGAAACCTGGCGCCTGGACCCGGACTCGGCCAAGGATACGTAGGGCTAGGACATCCACCGAGGCAGAAGGCCCGACAGGAAAGACCGGGACGACCCCACCCATCTCCGTACGAGACCGACGCCCAGTCCTTGCCCCCCGACGGCCTCGGAGATCGTGCTGAGCAGCCTGGCGCTGCTAGCGAGGTCATCCGGATTCGCCTGCGTGCCTGCGTAGGTCGCTTCGACATACTTCTGCGTTATGCTCGCTGCCTCCCTGTGGCCTTTGACTCCCCTTTGTTCAAGCCAGGACGCGTATTCGTATGGGGTCATGCTATCCGCCCTGCGCCACCCCGCGCTTGCGAGGATCCGAAGCATTTGCCTGTAAATATCAGACATCGACCTGGCATGTCGGCGGCCAAAGCGACGCCTCAGAAGGATCAGAACTGCCGCGATCAATATCCCCACCAAAGCGAAGCCCGCCATCCATGCGGACCCCCTTCCTCCTTCATATCCCTCCGGCGGCGGGAAGTCAACCTTCACCGTCGACGATGCACCACCAATGGTCCCATTGCCAGCGTAGCTCGCCGAGAAGATGTGGGTCCCGGGCTCCACTCTGACCGGCAGGCTGGCCATGCCTGAACCGTTTGTGACAAGGGTTCCGGTCCTTTGGCCATCGACGAAGAACAGGATTTCCTGGCCCGGCATTGGCCCTCCCGGCCCGAGCAGCGCGGCGACGAGGACCACCTGGGGCGCCTTCACAACTTCCAAGCTCAAGCTGGCCCTAGCGCGCACCGGAATGGAGATATTGGCGGCTGAGGCGTAGTTGAGATCGTCCCCGAGACAGTCCACTCGAATGGAGACCCTGTCCGCAACGCTTGAGACGCCGTAGGGCAGCGCACACAGGGCCGAGAAGGTACCGTCCGATCTCGTCCACTCTGGGGCAATGAGAATGGGCAGGGTGTCCTGGGGTATCACCATCACGGGGAAGATGTCCATGCCGCTGGAGTTCAGCGTCACGTTGATGGGTACCCTCGGAACCGCCTGCATCTCGGCCGAGTCCTGCAGGACCGCGCCCTCGATGAGGAAGGTCTCATCGCCCGAGATATAGTCGGGGACGCGAGTGATGTAGACCCGGGTGGGATGCTTCTCAACCCTGCCGTAGTATGGCAGCACCCCGTCCATGATCGCGTTTGCCTCGGCCGCGTCGAAGACCTCAGGCCCTCCCACGCCGCCGCGGGTGGGATCAAATGACACCCATCCGAATCCCTCGAACTGGACCTCGACCCAAGCGTGGTAGTTGAGCTGAAGGACTTTGTAGGACTGCTCCACCGGATCGAAGGTGCCCGAGCCGAAGCCCGTGGCCACCCTTGCTGGTATGTCAAGCTCCCTGCACAGAATGGCCATCGCTGCCGCGAAATGCTGGCAGTACCCGAGCTGGGAATCGAAGAGGAAATAGTCGACCACGTCCCGTCCGACCGGGGGCGCATCGGCACCGATGTCGTACTTCAATGTCCTAAGGTACCGGGCGATCGTGATCGCCTCGTCAAAGGCATTGTCCAGACCCTGCGTCAGCGTCCGTGCTAACTCGCCTACGCGGGACGGTAGCCCATCTGGTAGCTGGAGATACCTTGGGTCTGGGCTCTGGGGAACGCCTGTTCCCCGAAGAACGTCGGGCTCGGGCGTCACAACGTTCGAGACCACGCCGTAGCTTGTTGCCTCAGGGTTCGGGCCGGGGGTCAGCATCACCGCCGAATCCGTCATCCCAAAGGAAGTGATCCCCTGGACAATGCGAGGTTCGTATGCAGCAAACAAAAGGGCGGGAAAGGTGGCAAGATACGTGAAACTCTGCTCTAAAGCTATGGAAAGATTCCGGACATCCGAGTAGGAAGAGGGCAGGACCTCGCCCGCAACGTGTGGTTGCGCCGTTGACTTCTCCTGTTCAAACTGCCTCCCCGTGTACCGATCGAAGACATACCCTCTCCAGTAAAGTGGAATCGGCGAACGGACGATGAAGGCCGGTGAGGGATCTGGCCTGAGATCCCCCCCAAACTGGAAGACCGTTGAGAACCTCAGTCTCCCCTGGGTTGGCTGGCTCGACTGCTCGCCGGCCGGCCTCCACGCCTCTTCGAAGCCTGTCAGCCCCCTGAGATCTGGCACGATGGGAGCAAGCAGGATGACGACCACACCCACGAGGAGGACCTCCCGTCCTTTCCCCGCAAACACAGATGAGGGAAGCCCCCTGCGCTGGCTTTCGCGTGCGGCGGAAACAAGGCCCTCCACACCAAGGCAGATCGCGATCAGGAAGGTGAATGCGTAGCCTAGGATCCCGACCGGCTGTCCCTCCTCCCACAGGAATCCAAGGACCACCAAGCCGGTGGTGGGACCTAGCACCCAGTATGAGAGGTTCGTCATGGCCGCAAGGAACACCCCGTGGAAGGCGATCATCCATGCGAGCACCGGCAGGAGGTTCTGGGCGGCAGACACGCCAATTGCCATCTTGAACACCTCGTCCGCTATCTGGCTGGTGGAAAGGTCGGACGGACCCCAGATCTGCCTGTTGAAGGCAACGAGCCTTCCGATCAGGTACGATCCCACAACCAGCCCCACAACGATCTGGAGCGCAATGAAGGCGACAAGGAGCCTGCTTGTCTCTCCACGCATCTTGAACCGCCCGATCTCGGGCGTGATCGACGCGTTTGCCAGTGCCGACAGGCCGATCAACGCCAGTGCCTCGCCCCAGCCCGAGACCTCGGGCAGGAGTGCTATCATCATCACCCCCACCGCGACAACAAGCGAGAGGCCAGCAACTAGGTTGAAGTACCCGGAGGCATGGGATGTGGACTCTCGCTCTACTGTGCCCAAGACACCGTCACCCTTCCCTTGTCTCCCACCTGTGCCAGACCAACCCTCCCGCCAAGGCCAAGCGCCCGCCTCACAGCCGCTGCAGTTCCCGAGCCAGCCGGGATTCTGGTCAGAATCAGCGATGGTTCCACTCCCCGGTGCGCAAGATGGGCCATCACATCAACGTCCTTCTCTTGCAGGGCCTGGGACACCACGTGCAGGGTCCCGCCCCTTCCCTGCTCCCTGGCAATCCCCTCAAGAACGATCCTGAGCGGGGTCGTCCCAACCGGCTTCACGGATGCCAGCTCAGACATGATCCTGTGGTACTGCACCTCCCCCCTTCCCTTCTCCACGATGCGCGGCTCCTGCGCGCAGAGCACCATCTTCACCTCCATGTTCAGGTCCAGCGCCGACGCGGCGAGGGAGGCCGCAATCTTGACGCCCAGTTCGAACAGATCCTCCCGCCCGCGGTTGGTGCTCTCCTCGCAGTCCAGGACGACGGTCGCCGAGCGCGTCTCCTCTCTCTCCAGCTCGCGGACCATCAGCCTGCCGAGCTTCGCCGATGATCGCCAGTGAATGGTCTTAACCTCATCCCCGGGCTGGTAGGCGCGGATCCTCAGGAAATCCGCGGAGGCCCCCTTTTCGCCGGTTGTGGACGCGCCGAGCATCTCGGAGCTCTCCCTCCCCTTGCCCGCGTCGATGGGGATGTAGGAGGGGTAGACCGTGAGCCTGCTTTCCTCCCCGAGCCTGAAGCTCTGGGCCATGAGGCCGAAGATGTCGACCAGGGTGGCCCTCAAAGGGGTAATGGTGTACAGGCCCCTCTTCCGGGCCCTAACGCACGAGGTCGCCCTGAGGCATCCTTCCACCGGGCCGGACATCTGAACCGACTCCGCCGGCTCAAGCCCGTCAGGCAATACCTCGCGAACGGATGTCACAAGCCCTCCCACGTTGCTCCTGGCCGAGGCCAGCGTCTCAATTCTGACCAAGCTGCCCTCGACGCAAGGGTTGGGCCCGAGCGCGGTGGATGACCGCACGGAAACGGGCGTCCTCCTGACCTGCACGTAGGAGATGGCGAGGATGACGAGAAGCGCCGCGAAGAGGAGGTAGAGAACCCTCAGGCCGGTCAGATCGGCTAGGACGTAGGCCACGGCCATCACGCCAAGGGCCGCCAGTCCCCTGTACGTCAGCATAGGAGGGTACCTGCCTTCAGGGGATTGGGACCGGGACCTTCTCCAGGAGGGACTCCACCACCGCCTCCGGAGCCAGCCCGTTCATCTGCGCGACCGGGTCCATCAATACCCTGTGGGCCAGGACGGGCACCGCCAGCTGCTTCACGTCGTCCGGAAGGACGTAGTTCCTGCCCGAGAGCCCGGCCAACGCCCGGGACAGCTTGAAGAGGGCAAGGGTGGCCCTGGGGCTCGCTCCCAGTGCAAGGTCCTTGCTCTCCCTGGTCGCATTCACGAGGTTGACGATGAACTGCTTAACCGTGTCGTCCATCGCAACCGAGGCAAGCTCCTCACGCAGCCTCACGATGTTCTCGGGCGTCTCAACGGGCAGAATCCCCAGGATCGGGTGGCCCCTGCGGTGCATGTCCATCATGCCCCTCTCCTCGGACGGGCTGGGGTACCCCATCTTGAGCCTTATCATGAACCTGTCCTTCTCGGACTCGGGAAGTGGATACGTCCCCTCGCGCTCGACGGGGTTTTCGGTTGCCACGACGAAGAAGATGTCAGGAAGCTTGTGCACGACCCCGTCCACAGTCACCTGGCCCTCCTCCATGCACTCGAGTAGGCTGGACTGGACCTTGGGGGAGGCCCTGTTGATCTCATCTGCGAGCACGATGCTGGCGAAGATGGGCCCGGGCTTGAATTCGAACTCCGATGTCTTCTGGTTGTAGATGTTCACGCCCAGTATGTCGGAGGGCAGAAGGTCCGGGGTGAACTGGATCCTTCTGAACGCACATCTCATTGAGGTGGCGAAGGCCCGGGCCATCATGGTCTTCCCCGTGCCGGGGACATCGTCCAACAGAACGTGGCCACCCGCCAGAAGCGTCGCGAACATGAACCTGGCGACCTCCCGCTTCCCTACGATCACCTTCTCGACGTTGTTGAGGACGTTGGCGGCGACTGGGGCGAAGGGTTGTGGCACTAGGGTCCACCTTCCGAATGCAATCATGCCTACCCCGGGCAATTAAGAATATATCCACATGGGCAGGAGGGGTGTGTGTCCTTGCCCCCTCGGGCTTACCCGACACCCGACCAGGATTCGCACTTGAGAGGAAACAAGCCTTCCGTCAGGGACGGCGTCGACGGATGCCTGAGCGCTCCTTGAGGTAGATCAGGCCTGAAAGAAGGAGCAGAACCGGCATGAGGAAGATCGTCAGCACCAGAGAGGTCAGGATGAGGAAACTGAACAGCCAGTAGAGAAGCTGATTGTTGGATCCCACCAGGGAGCTCACTATGCACCCTGCGACAAGGTCGATTCCCAGCCCAAGGGCAAAGACGTGAAGGGCAAGCCACGATCTTCGGTCGTCCAGCCTGACCTCCGGGGGAATCAACGCGCGTATCATCGGGAGCTTGAGGCTCAAGGGTAGAGTCGGGAGCAGGTAGACCAGGAACGGCGATGTCGCGGTGCCGAACAGGAGCCCGGTGATCAGCCTGAGCTCATTCGTGCTTGTCCTCAGCCCGATGGCCTGGGTTGCGCCATCGATGATCATGGGCAGGATCATAGCAAGAGTTACGTAGAGGTTCGGAGGTCCGGACGCACCCCTTCTCCTCATGGGTAGAAGGGAAAGGCCGACCAGGAGCCCGAGGTATATACCCGTGTCCCGCGCGCAGACGCAGAGCAGTCTCCCGCCCACCTGAAGGGTTCGTTCCGGCATCTGGTGGCAGACCAACCCGCCGATGAAGTTCAAGGCATCTACAAGGGTCTCTTCGAGACTGAACACCGATCAGCCCTCCGAAGAACGGGTGTATCCCCCATTGACCAACGGGTGCGTGCTCCATATAGGGTCCGGGACTTCCCCCGATCTCCGCAGACCAGTCAGGCCGAGCTTCCCGGTAGAGCCAACTCGACCAAGCGGTGCAGTCCGCCCCACCCTGAGGGACGTTATGTGGGGGGTTTGGCTGCGGCTGTCTTGTCCTGCCTAACAATCAGGTAGATGATCAGGCCTATGATGCCGGCTATGATGACGATTATCAACCAAAGGGCACCGTTCATGCCTCTTCTCTGGGCATCCCTGTACACCCAGACGCAGAGCAGAATCGCCACCACAAGCCAGATAATCGGGAGACAGCATACGATCCCGGTGATACCAGCTATGCCAATATCCTCAAACGGCACACCCTCACCGACTTCAGGGGGAACCTTGATCTGTCTAATAAAGATTGCGGGATCGTTCTACACGTGTGTTATCCTGGAAAAATTCGCCCCCTCCTTCTTGTGTAGCTGCTCGTTTTTTGGGTCATGTTTTCACTTCGCGTCCTGCCGGGTGGATGGCAGGTTCAGTCCGTGGTAGAGCATGTGGCTGGTTGTTCCTGCGGACCCGTCGATATCCCCCGGCTGCATGCGGATCGCAGGAATCGCAGACCCGACTGCCATTTATATTCCGACGATCGCCCACCCATCACAATGGACGAAAGGCCGTCGGTGGACGAGTACTTCATGGAGATTGCGCGGGTGGTGGCCAAGAGGTCCACCTGCCTCAGGAACAAGGTGGGCGCGCTTGTCGTCAGGGACAAGAGGATACTCTCCACAGGCTACAATGGCGCACCCCGCGGCCTGGAGCATTGCCTGGAGGTTGGGTGCCTCAGGGACGAGAGGAACATCGAATCCGGAACCCGACATGAGATCTGCCGCGCGGTTCACGCGGAGCAGAATGCGATCATCCAATGCGCGCTCCACGGGGTGAGCACCGAGGGCGCCACCCTGTACTGCACCCACCAACCCTGCATCCTCTGCACCAAGATGATGATCAACGCAGGCATAGGCCGGGTCGTCTTCCGGGAGGACTACCCCGACCACGAATCCCTCAGCTACCTCCGCAAGGCCAAGGTCAAGGTTGCCAGGTTCAAACCGCCGAAGGCTGGCCAAGAAGCTTCATCAGGCCGATGAGGGTGTGGCACTCCCTCCCCGAGATGAAGGCCCTGTTGACCAGCCTCTTGAACACTAGCTTTGAGAGCCTTTTGCGGTGTTCGGGAAGGCCCGAGGACTCGACCAGGAGATCAACGTACCCCAACAGGACCTGTTTCTCCTCCTCGCTCGCCCTCCTCATGCGCGTCCTTGCCGGCTGGCCCAGACTCCTGAAGATCTCGTAGAACAGTATCGCCGCCGCGTGGCTCACGTTCAGGGCGGGGTATGCCGGCGACGTCGGGATGGTGGCCACGAGGTCGCACCTTTCCAGCTCCCGAAGGCTCAGCCCATTCCCCTCCCGACCGAGGACCAGGCAAACCCTGCCTTCGACCCCGGCCAGGGATCTGCCAAGCTCCCTTGACTCGACCGAGACCCTCGGAAGGTTGGTGTCATGCCCCTGCCTGCTGGTGGTGCCAACGTAGAAGTCGAAGCCCATCTTGAGCAGGCCCTCCCAAGTGGTCGTGACGGCCCCCTCGATCACGTCCCTCGCGTGCATGGCAAGTATGCGCCCTTCGTCCCCGGGCGGACAGCCCCCGACCAGTATCAGCCTTCCCAGTCCGAAGTTCTTCATCGTGCGGGCCAGGAATCCGATGTTGCCGGGCGACTCCGGTTCCACAAAGGCCACCGATATGTCGTCGAGCCTCGCCAACCTCTCACCTTGCGTGAATCTCCACCACATCGCCGTCGACGAGCACGTGCGTCAGTCCGACCATCTCCCCGCCGAAGTTCACCGATGCCCCCCAGACCCTGGCAAAACGGAAGTTGGTGATGAACCTCTTGTGTAGGCTCTTCGCCACGTCCCGTACGACAGACCCCTTCGACAGCACCAGCGGTCGGGTCTCCGGCTTCTGACCCGGCACCTTGGTGTAGACCCTGACGACCCCCAGGAGATCGAATATGCTTTTCCCAAGGTTCTCCAACCCGTGCCCCTTCTCGGCCGAGACGGGAAGAATCGTGAAGTCCGTTCCGTACCTCTCGACCAGATCTTTGAACGGTGCCTCCGTTTCCGGAAGGTCGCCCTTGTTGGCAACGACGAGGACGTTCTTGTAGGCGAAGGATGGATCCAAAGCCTCCGAGAGGTCCTCCCTCTGCACCTTCCCCGAGAACACCACGATTGCGCTCTGGTAGCCCTGGGAGCGCAGCAGTTCCATGACGTAGGACCTATCCTCGTCGCTGACATCCCCCTGTATCTGAAGTCCTCCTTCCTCGGTTTTTCGGATCTCTATCGAGGGCCTCTTCTTGTTTAGCCCGATCCTGGCGGCCTGCAGCTCCCTGCAGATCATGTCCATCTGCCCCGCCGGGTCGTCGGCCAGGTCCAGCAGGATCATGAGAGCGTCGGCATTCCTAAGCATGGAGAACATCCTTGCCCCGAGCCACCTGCCCTCGGATACATCCTCGATGAGAGCCGGCATCTCCACGAGCTGTATCTGGACGTCTTCGTGGTTGAGCATGCCGGGGTTGGGGATGATGCTCGTGAACGGATAGGGCGCGACCCTCGCATGGGATGAGGTCAGCTTGTTGAGGAGCAGCGACTTGCCCGAGTTGGGAGGCCCGAGCATGACCACCTGGGCGATGCCCTCCTTGGGGATGTCGAACCCGTAGTGCTGCTGGGATGCCTTCTTCTGCTCCCGGGCCTGGAGCTCGCGCCTCTTGTTTGCCAGGTTCTTCTTGAGTTCGTAGCGGAGCCGCTCTGTCCCCTTGTGCTTTGGGACCGTGGAGAGCATCAGCTTGAGGGCCTCTATCTTGTCCTCCAGGGTCCGGGCCTCGGTATACTTCTGCTGGGCCTCAAGGTACTCTCGGGTGACGTTGGTCGGCATGCCCGGGTAGCGGCCTGGCCCTTTTGAATTGTAAATGTTTAGCTCCGCTGACTGAGGAGCCCTTCTGCTTCAGAGAGCCCTGCTTGCCATGCCGACCAGACCCGCGACCGGTGCAAGGCCGGCATCCTAGCTAGCGCATACGATGAAGGGCAAAGAAAAGAAGACGGAGAAAAAAGAAGAAAGAAAAGAAAAAAGGAGGCTCACTTCCTCCTCAGTAGAGCCACGCCGATCATCGCTGCAATGGCTGGCAGCAGGACCTCCGGCATCGGGAACCACAAGGAGTTGGATGCCGGCGTCTTCAAGGTCAGCCAGCTCTGGGCGTTCTGGTACGAAGCTGGATATGCGCTGTGGTAGTACTCTGGCCACGGCGAGTCAGCCGGGAACTTGCCATTCAAAGTCAGGCAGTAGGTCATGGTCTGGGGATGGCTCTTGCCGTTCAGTTCAACGATCCACTCGCTCTTGCCGTCCTTGTCGACATCGCCAAACCATCCACCACTCTCCTGCCTAGCGCCAACCGCGACGTTGTCGTTGAGGTAGTACGCCTCAATAGCGCCAGTCTTCCCATCCATAACGATCGGATAGGGAGCAAGCCAAAGGATCTCTTGGTTGTTGTCACCATCGATGTCTGCAATCAACTGATACGACGAAAACCCTTGCGTCACAGCTCCAGCGGGAATGGTACCCTTCAGGCTCATGTCGGTGAAGTTGCACGAATACGGCTTCGTCTTGGGGGAGGCTCCGCCAATGTCGATCACGTACGCGCCAACGTCGGACATGATCGCCATGTCCATGCTGCCATCGGCATCAACATCGCCCATGGCTTGGCATATGCAGATCCTGCCCTGCAATCCCTTGGGATTGTCCCACCTCCAGACCTCCGTGCCAAAGAAGCTTATGCAGAAGACCTGGCACAAGTCGTTCCAAACGATCGCCTCGTACTCGCCATCCTTGTTGACATCCGCGACGATCACCTGG
>Ga0172365_10002777_pt1 | contig 12996 bp, 11 predicted proteins | sample LakKivSesite48cm_FD_114535 | JGI IMG/M metagenome (GOLD analysis project Ga0172365, IMG submission 114535) | Sediment microbial communities from Lake Kivu, Rwanda - Sediment site 48cm | ecosystem: Environmental > Aquatic > Freshwater > Lake > Sediment | place: Rwanda: Western Province, Lake...
CAGGCACAGCAAGCCGCAGCGGCAAGGCAAAGACCCATGGGCAGACTAACAACCACGGGCCAGGAACCGGAATCAGCACTGCCTACCGTATATCTTGACGCCGATGAACGAACAAATCGGATTCTGATGATCGGACTCGATAAGCAATTGGACGAAGTCGAGGAGTTGATAAGTACTCTTGATGTGGCGCAGCAGGACCTGCGGACCCTGGAATTATACAAAATAAACCACGTTGACGCTGAGCAGGCCAGGAAGCAGTTGGAGGAGCTTGGCATAATCAGCCCCAGCCTGTTGACCTCGCCTTATTCTTCGAGACTTACGACCGGCGCGAAACCTGCAACAACACCAACAACACCAACGACGACGGCAGCCAGGACTCCGACAAGCGGCGCAGCTACTGCGTTCGGTGAAACAATCAAGTCTCTTACAGGAGAGCCGAAGGTGGTGATTGTTGAGCCGATAAATTCACTCCTGGTCAATGCGACGGCCGAGCAGCATACTAAGATAGCAGAAATCCTAAGTTATGTGGATGCTGAAACAGACAAACAGGAGATACCGTATAAAGTCTATCCGCTCGAAAACCAGTCGCCGGACCACCTGGCCGAGGTCCTGAAACCGCTGATCGAAGAGACCGTTCTGGATAAGGAAGGCAAGGTTGAAAGCGTCAAACAAAAGCAGGAAGAGCAAATAACGATAGTTCCGGATCCTAACACTTTTTCATTGATTGTCTCTGCGAGTAAAAAGAATCAGGAATGGATAAAGAACCTGATAGACCAGTTAGACAAGAGAAGACCACAGGTTCTTATAGACGTTACGCTTGTCGAAATCGAAGAATCCGACGCTTTCGACTATGATTTACGGTTGATCTCGAAATTCCCGAGATTTGAGCCGGGTGGAACGCTTTCGAACAAGTTCGAGCATCCCTCCATACTTTCTCCATTCCCCTCTGAACGAGTCACTGAGGTTGCAAGTTCTATTTTAGGGGAAGATTTGAAAGGTCAGGGTTTTTACGCCGACAGTCATATTCAGGCGCTCTTGACACTCATGCAGAAAAAAGGGTACGGTCGTGTTCTTGCGAAGCCGAAGATTCTCGTTAACGATAATGAATTGGGACACATCGACACAACGAAGACCATATACGTGTCAAGGAGCTCTCAGTCAGTCACAACCACGGGCGAAGCTACTTTGAGCACGAGCTATACCTTTGATGAGTTTCCTTCCGGTATCGAGCTGGATATAACACCCCATATCAGCAAGGGTGAGTTGCTTCGTCTTGATATAAACATGACGCGTTCAAGTCAAATCGCTCCTGAAGGTGGAATTGGCCGGAATGAGCCGCCGCCCGATAAAAACGAGAACAATATTGAGACAACAGTTACAGTGCCCGACAAGAGCACGATAATTCTTGGAGGTATAATAACGGTACAACAGCTCAAAAATAACTCGAAAATTCCTCTATTGAGTGATATCCCAATTTTAGGCGGACTCTTTAGAAGCATAAACAACAGCAGTACACATTCGAAACTATACATATTTGTCAAAGCAGAGATATTGAGACCCGAAGAGACAGTTGCGGGCTTGCCGGCCCTGGAGCAAATATCTGAGAGAAACAAGAGTGCGTTTGAGGAATTTGAGGACAAATTCCAAAACTATCAGGATTGGCCCGGCATAAAGCCCAAGGGCATGGATCCGTTAAAGGTTCTCGATGCACAATAGTAATGAAAGAGTTGCTTCTACAAACTGCTAAGCGGACAGGTCTTGTTGACGCTGAGCGACTGGCCGGATTCTTCAAGGAAGACACCGGCCAGATGCGGCTTGACGAAGCCCTGCTCAACTGCCCATACTTTACGGAGGATTCCGTACTGAGGCTGTTTGCCGAAGCGCTCGGCTGGGAGTTTCTGCCGGAAATATCTCCAAAGGCCGTGCCCGTGGAATTCATAGAGGCCGTCCCGGCAATGTATGCACAGCACCATCATCTTGTCGGGATCAAATCCCAGGTTGATAATGGTGAGCTTATAGTGGTTCTGTCCAAGCCTCTGGATGCGAATGCTCTGGACAACGTGTCGAAGATGACGGGCTTACCTGTAACGGCGGCGGTGTCCACACGCGCTGCTATTACCGCTGTAATTGACGTCGCCTATGAGCAGAAAACGACGGTCATTGAGGAGGTGGCGGAAGAGCTCGATTCGCAAAACCTTGACCAGCTCGTTGACGAGGTGTCCGGTTCGGACGACCTGCTTGACGTGGTAAATCGACCGCCGGTTATCAGGCTGGTCAATGATATTCTGTTTCGTGCCCTGCAACTGCGGGCCAGCGATATTCATGTGCATCCTTACGAATCGAAGATTCAGATTCGCTACCGTATCGACGGTATTTTGTATGATACCCTGAGCCTGAACAAGAACGTCCTGCCTTTGGTTATCTCGCGTATTAAGGTTATGGCCGGCATGGACATAGCCGAGCGCCGGCTTCCGCAGGACGGCAGGTGCAGCGTCCGCCTGGGCCAGCGTGAGGTCGATTTGCGCATCAGCACCGTGCCGACCAGCTTCGGCGAGCGCAGCGTGCTGCGACTACTCGATAAAAGTACCGGGCTTTTCGGATTGAATGAGCTTGGATTGTGCAATGAGGACCTGCAAAAATTCGATTCTTTGCTCAACCGCTCGCACGGCGTTATCTTCGTAACAGGCCCGACCGGCAGCGGAAAAAGTACGACGCTTTACGCGTGTCTTAACAGAATTAACTCAGCCGAGAAAAACGTCATAACCATAGAGGACCCGATTGAGTATCAGCTCGAAGGTATCAGCCAGATTCAGGTCGCCAGCAAGAAAGGAATGACTTTTGCCACGTCGCTGCGTCACGTGCTGCGTCAGGACCCTGATGTTATAATGGTCGGTGAGGTCCGGGACGTCGAGACCGCCCGCATGGCAATACAATCTTCGCTGACGGGCCACCTGGTTTTCAGCACTCTGCATACGAACGACTCGGCGGGCGCGGTCAGCCGGCTCCTGGATTTGGGCGTCGAGCCGTACCTGGTAAGCTCGTCGCTAATTGCTATAATAGCTCAGCGATTGGTGCGAAAAGTGTGTCCGAATTGCAGAAAGTCCGTAAAACCTTCGCCCGTTGATTTGAGAGAGCTTGGGCTGAGTAAAATGGATGAAGAAAGCGGGGAATTCTTCGTCGGCACTGGTTGTGAACGGTGTTTTCAGACCGGTTATCGCGGCCGAACCGGTATTTATGAAATGATGCTGATCGATTCTGAAACACAGAATCTGATATATAAGAGAGAGACTGCCGGGGCAATAAAAACGAACGCTCTCAACGCCGGAATGAAGACTCTTCGAATGGACGGCGCCAGGAAAGTGCTCGACGGAATAACGACAATCTCCGAAGTATTGAGAGTGACACAGGCGGACGTAATGTAATTTTATTTGCAAATTGCCTGTTTTCAATAATAAATAGCAGATATAAGATGCCAAGATACCACTATATAGCAATAGCCGCTAACGGCAGGAAAATCAAAGGGGCGATTACCGCCGAGAGCCCTTATGCCGCACGGAAACAGCTCCGTGTGCGGAGCATCCACCCTTCGTCCGTTACTGAGATTAGCTCGGAAGGGGAAGGTAAAAGGGCGTTGTTTTCGATTTTACGTAAAAGAAACAAAACACAGATAATCGACTTCACCAAGCAATTGGCCACACTGCTCACATCGGGGATCAAGCTTACCGAAGCTCTTTCGGTCCTTACGCTGCAAACGTCCGACGTTTGGTTTCGGAACGCCCTTTGCGATATTCGCGACCGTGTCGTCACCGGCGAGTCGTTTACCGATGCTCTTAAAGATTACAGCGATTATTTCGACGTCATATATGTAAGCATGGTTCATGTCGGAGAGATGACGGGTATATTGGGCCAGAGCCTTTCGACGATTGCCACCTTTATGGAAAAACGCCGGAGAGTCGAAGCTAAAGTAATGACCGCAATGGTTTACCCCGTTGTACTGATTTTCTTTTGTATTGCTGCTATCCTGATATTGACGACCCTGGTCATTCCAAAAATTGGCAATGAAATCGCAAGAGCGGGAAAGGAGTTGCCCTGGATAACAAAGCGTCTGATGGACGTCGGATATGTGCTGACCAGTTGGTGGCTGCTGTTGGTTATTGCGGCCGTAATTGGATTTATCTGGGGTTTAAAGCGATTTTTGAAAACAAGCCGAGGCGCTTATCTGCGAGACAAGCTCCTTTTGTCACTGCCGTTGTTCGGTCCTCTCATAAAGCAGCGTGTCGTCGCACGTTTCGCGTCAACTCTTTCGACGCTTCTCGGCTCGGGACTTGCCGTGGCTGAGTCTCTTCGGGTTGTTGCTGAGGTTACCGGCAATACCCTTATGAAAAGGGCCATCCAGCAGGCGCGTGAGAGGATTCTTGCCGGCGCCGATATTGCCACTCCGCTTCGGGACAGCGGCGTGATCGATCCCGCCATCGCTCACATGGTTGCCGTCGGAGAAAAAAGTGGTGAGCTTGAAACAATGCTTAAAAGCATCAGCGACAATCTCGAAGCTTCGAGTGATATAGTTATTGAAAGATTAAGTGCTGCGGTTGAGCCGCTTATTATAATTATTATGGCCGCCATAATTGGTGTAATTGCTTATGCGACGATCCTGCCGATTCTGGAAGTCTCGGCGGTGAATTTTTAATGAATTTCCAGGGAGATTAATATGACAAGGAAACAGAGAAAAAAATACGTTAGATACGGTTTTACGATGGTCGAGCTCATGGCGATGCTGATTATCATCGGCTTGCTTGCCACCCTGGTTGTCACGAAAGTCGCGACCAAGATCGACCAGGCGCGTATTACGACCACGAAGGCCAACTTAAAGATTCTTCACTCTGCGGTCAATCAATTCAAGATGGACACGGGCCGGTTCCCAACCGAAGAATTGGGACTTCTGGAGCTGATCGAGCAGCCAACCGACGTGTTGAATTGGGAGCCTGGCGGCTATTTGGAAACGACGGAATTGCCGCTGGACGGCTGGGGCAGCGAGTTTAAGTATGAGCTTTTTCCGGAGAGCGGCAAGCAATTTGCTATAAGGAGTTTCGGTCCCGACGGAGAAGAGGGCACTGAGGATGATTTGCTCAGCACAGATGCATATTGATCTGGATGCTCGATACCGGACATTCGATCCTCGCAATACGAAGAAAAAGCATCGAGCATCGAGCATCGGGCATCGAAAAAGCGGTTTGACGATGGCGGAATTGCTGGTTGTGCTTGCCGTCGTATCTCTGTTTGTGCTCATGGCCCAGATACATCTTTTCGGGCTGTTGAGAAAAAACACGTTCAGAGCTCAAACACAGGAGCTTGTTTCGACGATGCAGATGGCCGCCACCGCCGCAGCCGAGACCGGCAGAAGATATGAAGTTATAATCGACATTACAGAACAGGGTTATGTGCTTAAGGAAATCGCCGGCCCTGAAATAAACGTGGATAGGCCGGATGAAACACCCGGAGAGATTATTGTCCAAAATAATCTTACCGAGAATTGCCGGCTTGTTTATGTCTGGTTTGATGATGGGATTGACACGAACACAAGGGCCTGGTTTCGAGTAGGGCCTTCCGGCTGGCAGAACGGCGGGAGAATCGTCCTGCTCGATGAAAATGACCGGCCGTATACGATTGTGGTCAACAGGATAAATAGAATTGTCACATTGGAAGAAGGTAATGTAGAGCTTTTAGAGCCGAAATCTAAAAATGAGCTGCCTTTCTAAAATAGATGCCGTGAGAAAAAAGGGCTTCAGCCTGATGGAAGTCGCAATGGCTGTGATAATTCTCGGGCTTATCTGCTCGAGCGTGCTGGTTGTGATAGATCGCTGTGTGGATTCAGCGGCAAAATCGGCGCTGCGAATGAGGGCCTTTGAAGTTGCCCGGGAGAACATGGAAAATCTTCTCGCTTCTGCTTCTGTGAAAGAGAGCGTCGAATACGGCCAGAGCGAGAAATATCCCGACATTGAATGGCAAACGGTCGTTGAGACGTTTTACGAGCCGATCACGGCACGAATGTGGATTAGAGGTGTTTGCTCTGCCGGATACAACGATCCGAATGAGCAAGAGCAGACCATCGAGCTGACCCACTGGCTGACCGATGTGACAAAAGAACAAATGCTCCAGCTTGAACAGCGTGGTGAGGACGAATTGGGTGACATGGCCGCCGAGCTCATCGAGACGCTGGAAGACGCCGCTGATTATGCCGGCGTCGACGTCGAAACCATCGAGCAATGGCTCCAGAACGGATTGCTGACAACCGATGACGGCTCTTTTATCAAGGATAATCTTGACCTTTACAAACGCAGTAACGGCAATCCGAGTGAGGAAGAAAAGAATCAGCAGGTAAAATCCATAGCTGACTTGAAGAATAAAAAAAGCGTGTTGGATCAAGGGGAATCGGCGGACGAACAGGCCCAGCAGGATGAAGTAGACCCAAAGACCGGCCTGACTTATGGAGAGCCTGAATAGGTGGATTTCCCCGGAATTTGGAACTTAATGCAGAACCAGCGGCGATAGGAGTTTTACTCGATGATATTGAGTACGTTTGGCCACAATATGAAAAAAGCATCCGGCACATCCAGAGTGCCGCGGGGTTATTCTCTGGCTGAGATGCTTGCTGCCCTGACGATAGGGGCGATGGTTACGGTTGCCGTTCTTGGCATTTACCATCGTGCTGAGAATTCGGTCGCTGCGGTGACGCGCAGGCTTGACGGCTCCCGGCTGCCAGGGGAGGTTATGCAGCGAATAGCCGAGGATCTTGACAATATCATCTCCTCCGGCACGGATGCCACAGTTATCGTTGAGAATAAATTTGAGAACGTTGCCTCAACGATGCTGGTTCCTGCTGCTAAGCTGTCAATTACACGGACTATCCAGGACAGTAAAGATAAGGAGCTGAAATTTCAGGAAATCATCTGGCAAAGCAGTTATGATTTCCAGAGTGGTACCAACAGCCTGACTTTATACCGCAGCTCCAGTGGCCTCTACATGGAAGATAAAGTACTTGAGAAACATAAGGATGACTTTGAAAGAGAGCTTTTCGTGCCCATTTGCAGCGGCATTACTTTTTTCAAGATCAGCGTGCTGGTCGGTAAGAATCCTATAGAAAAATGGAACGGCTCACCCCCTCCGGGGATTATGGTGACAATTTCTTTTGCCGAACCTTATAAAAAAGTGGATGGCACTTTCGACGTGCCGGAAGAGGAAAAAATCACAAGGACCATCGCAATCGACAGGACCAGAAAAATCAGGTTTGATCTTTCGACTGGTGAGGGTGGCGAACGTGGCAACATTGAGGAAGGGCAAGAGGATGTGAGTTTGCCCAGCGATGAAATGCCCCCGAAAGCAACCCCCGGAAAAATGGATAAAATCAAGTAATGAGCAGAGATCGAGACAACTGTAATATTTTTCGAAGCCGGCCCGGCGTTGTATTACTGGTGACGTTAGTGCTGTTGGTTGTGCTTGCTACGCTGGGCTATACTCTCAGTGACCGTACGGCGAGCCAGCGCCATCGCAATCAGTATATTATCGACTATAGTAACGCCCGTTACGGCTGCGATTCGGCTGTGAAGTACGCCCTTGCGACGCTGGAAGAGTTTGAACCGGAACTGGTGAGTCGCCCTAATGAGCCGGATTTTTCCGACCTTTTCGCCCTTGATGAGATAGGATACCAGGAGCTTTTGGCACAGTGGGGGGTCAAATCCCGACTCGATGGGTTCAACGGCGGCAAGAATTTTGACAATAAGAGTGGTATTGATGATGCTAATGATATAAGTCGCAGTAAAAGCGGGACGGCCGACTTCGAATATCCTAATTCTATAGTGATTCGGGGTCCTTATGGTCCGCCCTGGCCGTTTGTGACCGAGCCGGCTGAGTTTGAGATAGGTTCTGCCAAAGTTCGAATTGAAATTGAGGATGAAAATGCAAAATACCCCATAGGCTGGGTATTGCTGAACAATCCGGATATAAAGCGGGAAACCGAAGCAGGATTTGAAACTTTCTGTGAGATGATGGGACTCGATTATCTACAAATCAATTCGCTGAGGGAGCAGCTAAAGCAAATAGGTGAAATAAAACCATTCGAGGTTGCGTTTAAACCAATAACGAAAACGGTCAAAGTACCTGTAGCAACGACGGCTAAAACTACCGACAAAAGCGGTACTTCAAGAACTCCCCGGACGCGGACATCTACAACGACTATACCCGTCGCAAAACAAATTTCCGACCAGACCGCGAATTTTGCAAAACTGTTTCACAGCTCGCTAATCGACACCGAGCCTCTCGCTCAACCGACGATAATCGTCGGGGACAGGAAAGAATACCCTTTAAAGTATATGGGACTGTGGGGCACGCGACAGGTCAATATCAATACAGCCCCTCGGCATGTCCTGGAAACCGCGTTCATTTTCGGTGGAAATCAAGTTGAAATAGCTGATGAAATTATCCGTCAGAGGCAGCAGGAGCCTTTTGCGAACATAGAAGACTTGAAGAACAAGCTGCCTCGTTATACCAGTTCGATTGCAGCGTGCGAAGAATATATCACGACGCAGAGCAGTTATTTCACAATCAGAATAATCTCGACGAGCGGTGTGGCCAGGGCCTCGTCAACGATAGCAATAACAAAAGATGGTAACAAAGTTACAAGGATCGCCGTAATTAACGGTTAAATACCGATGACTATTTAGGAGTTTGCACATAGTGGAATCTCAGAATTATTTGGGAATTTACATAAGCAGGAACTCGGCAACGATAGTATGTGTGAGTCCACAGAAAAAAGACGATGGCGCTTTGAAATGTTTCAGCGTCTCCGTTGAAGGACAGGAGCAGCGGGACATGCAGGCTCTGGCGGGCCTTATCGCCAAGGGCTGTGCCGAGAAAAATTTGAAATTCTCCGAAGTTACAGTTGCATTGGATTGCTCCATGTTTATGCAGCACGGCGTGCACAGCGAGTTTACCGAGCCGAAAAAAATTGCTGCTACCGTGAGATTTGATACGGAAGAGGCTCTTGCGACTGATATAACCAATGTTTCGGTGGCATTTGAAATAGCATCAATCGACCAGACAGGCTCGCAACTAACCGTTTTTACAACGGAGCGGAAAATATTGTCAGAAGTTCTCGACGCCTTGCAGCAGTACAATCTCGATCCCGTAAATATAGAGCCGGATGTAAATGGTTTATCAAGATTCATCTGCCGACAGGTAGTCTCGGATGATTCGGGGCAGACCGGGACGTTGTATGGGATGCTATCACGTCGAAACGGTTATATAATTGTCCCGTCGGCTGCTGCTGACGCTGAATCCCGGAAGGCTTCCATCGTTCGGACATTCCTGGTCGGCGCGACGCAGGACAGGACTAAAATATTGCAAAGAGAAGTGCTTGTCACTACGGCTCTCGCCGAGGGCGCCGGACCAATCAGTTGTCTTAAAGTCTTCGATTCCTCCGACTCTGTAAACTCGAAGCAGCTTGGTGATAAACTGGGTATTGAAACCGGCGAAATTGATTTACGCAGCATTGCAGGAACTAAACTTGGACCAGAGGCTGATTGCGGCGATCCCATTGATTTTGCTATCGCCTATGGTGCGGCCATGGCTTTATCGGAAAAGGACCGCAGCGTCGATTTCCGGGAAGACTTTAGCCCATTCCAGGGCAAAAAGCTCCGGCAGCGAAAAACGTTAAAAACCGCCGCAATATCCGTGACGATTCTTTTAGTCGCCGTGGGGCTGTATTTTCAGACGCAGTTATTCAGCGTCAACAGGAGCAGGAATAACCTGCGCAGCAAATTCGCCAAAGATTACGCGGAAGTAACGTTGAGCAAGCTGCCGGACAACTTCAAAATAAAAGACGCCGTCAGAGAAGTCACTAAGCTTTTGAGACGGATAGAAGACGAAAAAAAGGGCCTGATTACTGAGGAAAGGTCTATATCATCAAACTTGACGCAGGTCCTGTCAGCATTTAACAAATGTGCCGCCCAGACGAACCTGAACGTTGATACAATTACCGTCACAACCAAAAATATTATGATAACGGGCGATACATCGAGTCGTCAGAACAGGCAGCAATTCTTCGAGACAATCAGAAACAGCGGACTGGAGATAGTGCAGGAATTTTACGGCTTAAAAGATAATCGCGAGAGCTTTAGAATAACGATTGAGCCGAAGACGTAACGAGGGAAATAATTCATGAAAGACATATTCAAAAATCAGATTCTGTATTATATAGCCTTACCTGTAATTGTCGGTATGTGGCCGTTATTAGTCTGGGCGATATATTTACCAAACGCACAAAAGGATGTTGAAGAGCTGATGGATCAATACGAACGGACCGAACCGGTCATGATGGGAATATTAACTCTCGAACCAGATCGGCTTGAGTTCACTGATGCGAATGATACTGCTGCTGATTTTACATACGGGGATGCTATCGACAGGATTGCGAGTCTGTGTCGTATACCTCCGAGTAAGTACAGCCTCAGTTCGGCAATGATTATGACGACGCACGGGCAGAAAAGCCAAAGCGCCAGTATAAACCTGAAGGAGATTGACATTCGAAAATTTGCAAGATTTCTCTCAATATTGCAGCTTCGCTGGGCAAATCTGCAATGTGAACGGCTCAAGCTGAGTAAAAAACAAAATCTTCCCGATAATGATCTTTGGGATATAGACATAGAATTAAAATATTACTATTGAAATGGACCATTCAATTGCCGTTCATTGCCCTTATTTAACACAAAATTCAGCTAAATTCTTCCAGGATTTCAATTATTGAAATCCAATCAATAACACTATATATAGTATGTCGCCCATTCTTCCAGGGCAAACTGCCGGAAATGTCGCATTTGTTAAGGTAGGTTTTTTCAGATTCGATTTTTAATATTATTATCCCGTTTTTTATTGATAATTCATGTAATTTCGCAATTATTAATATGCTGAATAAGCATGAAACTTTTCTAAAGTTTTCGGGGTATTGTTGTCGATACCAGTATTAGCAGGTTATTTTGGGCCTTAAAAGGGATTTAGGGGACACACAAGGTATAGTGGTTATGGGCTTTGAGAGAAAAAATGGATTTTTTTCACCTTGGAGCTTCCTGTGCAAGGTAGTTCGAATGCCAGAATTAGATTCTAACAGCCGTTTTAAAAGTGAAAATCGCCAAATTGATCCGGCAGTGGATGGCCTGACTGCGAATGAGGATTTGGTGATGGAGCAGATTCTTAACAATATTAATACCACGCCCATAGGCCAAGTGTTGAGAAAAATTGCTTCGCTGCCGGAAGTTCGCAAAGAAAAAGTTCTTGATGTTCGTCGGCGGCTTACCGAAGGTAAATATGACCTCGATGAGCGTTTAGATGTTGCTCTCGATAAGGTTCTTGAGTACCTTACGGCATAGCATAAGAGAATGAATTCTTTGCGGCTTATAAGAACCTCTAACAAAATGAATTCTTGCTTGATTATTTATACTGATACAGGCCATTTCGAGCCTTTTTGTTAGAGCCTATAAGTCATATATAAATAAGGAATTGACTTTTTTATTCCTATTGATCCGTTGATGGCCGGCGTTTCTGTATCGGTCTGCTTTCTGTTTTTGGTTTCCTATTCTATAAGCTGCTGTAAAATGGGAATCCTTTTAATTATGAGACTATTTCAGGAACATCTTCATCCGGCTCATCCATTTTGACCGACTTGTAATCCGGAAGTTTTGAATTTTCCAGTTCTTTTTTGAACGCGGAGATTACTTTCTCCTGAATTCTCTTTCTGCAATCGGAATTGATCGGATGGGCGATGTCGGCGTGAAGTTTCATTCTGCCTTTGAAATCCTTTCTTGCCCGGTTGTCCTTAAGATTTGTTCCGCAATTGTTGCAGTATTTGGCTCTGAGATGATTTTTGCCTCCGCATTTTTCGCAATGGTCACTCATTTTTCTCGAAGGCATAGCAACGAAGTAGCCGTTTGTACCCTCGATGACTTTAATGTCACGAACAACAAACTCGTTGTCCATCGTTATCGAACAAAAAGCTTTCAGCCTGTCATCCTTGTTGCTCAACAATTTGACTTTGACCTCACTGATTTTCATTTTCTTTGCCTCGCTTCAAAGTCTACCATCTGCTATTTCTGACGATAATGCTTGTGCATCCGATTTTCTCATCAAGTAAGCACACGTATTGTTTCGCTTTGTCTTCATCTCCGCTGTCAATGATACAAAACATTGCTGATCCACTACCGCTTAGACAGCAAGGCCCAATGCCTAACGACTCGATCGTTTTCTTCAGTTCGGCAAGACTTCTTTCCAATTCAAAACAACTCTCTACCAGCATATTTGCGCACATTTTTACCAGCAAATCAATCCTGTTTTTACTGATGTAGTCTTTTATTCGAATATTAAGCTTATTATAAAGCTGCTGATTGTGCTTGTAGTTAGCATAAACTTTTTTTGTAGAGACACTTACATCTGGCAGTATTAAAAGCGCAGTAAAATCGAAAATTTCGTCGAATTTTTTTATTTTTTCTCCCTTGCCGGTGCAAAATGCGAGAGGGCCATTTAAAAAGAAAGCGACGTCGCTGCCTAATTCCGCTGCTAATTTGTGTAGGTCCATCTTGCCGAGCCTCAGTTTAAGATAATGGTTTATTCCTATAAGAGTAGCTGCGGCGTCGCTGCTTGCTGAGCCGAGACCTGTCCCTGAAGGGATGTTTTTTGTCAGTTTAATTCTGACTTCAGTATCTAATCCAGAGCTTTCCAGCAGGATTTTTGCCGCCCGGTAGACGAGGTTATCTTCGCCCGCCGGGGCCCAATGCGGCCCGTCACATATAAGCTCGATACCGGGTCGCCGGCCCGACTGAATAAGTACTTCATCGCACCAGTCAATCTTGGCCATGACGGTTTCTATCTCGTGGAAACCGTCAGGACGTTTACCGGCTATCAGAAGTGACAGGTTTATTTTAGCCGGGGCCAGCACTAATAAACCGTCACCAA
>Ga0172365_10002778_pt1 | contig 12988 bp, 11 predicted proteins | sample LakKivSesite48cm_FD_114535 | JGI IMG/M metagenome (GOLD analysis project Ga0172365, IMG submission 114535) | Sediment microbial communities from Lake Kivu, Rwanda - Sediment site 48cm | ecosystem: Environmental > Aquatic > Freshwater > Lake > Sediment | place: Rwanda: Western Province, Lake...
CTTCAATTGAAGAGGTAATCTCTAATATAATTTCGGTGCTAAAAATTGAGGCAGAAAAGAAAAATCTTTATTTAAAGTGGGAGAAGCCGGTTGAACCTTTGCCGAAAATTTCAATAGACCAGGATAAAATAAGACAGGTGATTTTAAATATAATAGATAATGCAATAAAATATACCACTAAGGGCGGAGTGACCGTAGAAACCGAGTTAAAAGATTCAAGTTGTCAGATTAAGGTGAGGGATACCGGTGAGGGAATGACCAAAGAAGAAATCAGCTATTTATTTGAGAGCTTTTCCCGGGGAAAAGTCGGAACCCAATTTCATACTGAAGGGGCTGGCTTAGGTCTTTATATTGCCAGAAAATTTGTCGAAATGCATAAAGGCAAAATCTGGGCCGAATCCAAAGGAAAAGGCAAGGGCAGTACATTTTACATTGAACTACCCATCAAATAGTAACCAGTAACAAGTAACCAGTAATTAGTAATTTATGAGTGATGAGATAAAGAATTTTTATAACTTTGACAAAATAAGGTTTTATTATCAGGCAAGAGGTTCAATAGGTGAGGTGCAGAACTTTTTGATACTAGCAAAAGATTTAAAATTTATTAGTAATGAGAAATATACTGAATTAGAAAAAAAAGGCAAGTGAAGTAAGACGTTTAATTAATGGGTTAATAAAATCTATTGAGAAACAAAAATAATCAGTAATTTTACTCGTTACCGGTTACTGGTTACGGGTTACTCAAAATTTTTTATGAAGAAAATTTTGCTAATAGAAGATGAGAAAATTTTGGCGGAAATGTATAAAGAAAAATTTACTCAAGCCGGATTTGAGGTATTTTTAGCACTGGAAGCTAAAGAGGGAATAAAGCTGGCTAAAAAAGAGAGGCCAGATTTGATTATCCTTGATATTTTACTTCCTAAAGAAAATGGCATCACCTTTTTAACTTGGTTAAAAAAGGACTCGAAAATTGCTTCGATTCCGGTAGTGGCTTTTTCAAACTATGACGATCCGCCAACAAAAAGAGAGGCAGCTAAACTGGGAGTTAAAGAATACTTGATAAAGACAAGTTACACACCACAAGAAATCGTCGAAAAAATAAAGAGTTACTTAGAATAAAAATATGAAAAGGATTCTAAACATTGAGACAATTGAATATTTAGATAAGAAAGTGAAAGTTTGCGGCTGGGTTAATTCTCGCCGAGACCACGGCGGAATAGTTTTTTTAGATTTGAGAGACAGGTCAGGAATCCTTCAGATAGTCTCAAAGCCTGATTTAGTTAAAGAAATAAAAGAAGAATATGTTTTGGAAATTGAAGGGACAGTCCAAAAAAGACCTCTGAAAATGGTAAATAAGGAATTAGAAACCGGCGAAGTAGAACTACAGGCTGAACAAATAAGAGTTTTAGTAAAATCAGAAGTCCCCCCTTTTGATTTTAAAAATAAAGATTCGGTTTCTGCTTTAAGTTTACCCACCCTGTTGGATTATCGACCATTAACAATAAGAAGTGAGAAAATTAAGGCAATTTTTAAGGTTAGTGCGGAAGTTGTTGACAGTTTCAGGAGGACATTAAAAAATTTAGATTTTGTTGAATTCCAATCGCCGAATATTGTGCCGGTAGCAGCGGAAGGAGGGGCGGAAATCTTTCACATAGATTATTATGATTATGATGCCTATCTTGCCCAAAGCCCCCAACTTTATAAGCAAATTATGCTCGGCGTCTTTGAGAAGGTTTTCACCGTAACCCATGTTTACCGGGCTGAACCCAGCATCACTACTCGCCACCTTTCTGAATATACCAGCTTGGATATCGAGATGGCTTTCATTAACTCTTGGGAAGATTTGATGGATACTTGCGAAATTTTAATAAAAAGTATACTTACTGACGTCCAAAAAGATTGTCAAAAAGAACTGTCATTGTTTAATGATGAAATTCCAGATTTAAAAGTAAAAATTCCTCGTCTTAAGATGAGGGAAGCCCAAAAAATCATATTTGAAAGAACGGGTAGGGATAACAGGAAAGAGCCGGACTTAGAACCCGAAGACGAAAGGGAGATTTGTAAATTTGCAAGGGATAAATACAACTCGGAGTTTATTTTCATTACTCATTACCCAACAAAAAAACGACCCTTTTACACTTATCCTGACCCCAAAGACATAGACCATACCTTAAGCTTTGACCTTCTTTTTAGGGGATTGGAAATTGTTACCGGTGGCCAAAGAATAAATGATTATGAAATGCTGGTAAAAAATATCAAAAAATGGGGCAATGACGTTAAAGATTTTGCTTTTTATCTTCAGGCCTTTAAGTATGGTATACCACCTGAAGGAGGTTTTGCTTTGGGAGCTGAAAGAATCGTTAAACAGCTTTTGGGTTTAGAAAATATCCGCGAAGCCACTCCTTTTCCAAGAGACACCGAAAGAATTGACCAAAGACTTTCGCTATCGCAAAAGAGAAAGAAAACTAAAACTAAACCAAAAAAGAAATCCAAGAAATGAAATTGAAAATTCTTTTAATCTCTTTTGTTTTAAGTTTGCCTTTTTGGTGGGGGATAAATATTTTTCAAGAAAACTTGGAAAATTATTTTTATGCCCAAATTTCTCAGCCCTTGGAAGATATAGTTGTTGTAAAAATTCCGCCACCCAAACCAAAACTCGACCTCCAAGCCAAGGCCGCTATTTCGGTAAAACTGAATGAAAGCGGGGCTGAAAAGATTATTTTTAATAAAAACATTAATCAACCTCTTCCAATTGCCTCCTTGACCAAACTGATGACGGCTGTAATTGTCTTAGAGAATTATGATTTGGAAAACACTTTAATTACTATTTCCAAAACTGCCGCAAATCAAGAAAATGTTCCTAATTACGGAAATTTAGACAAAGAGATTGGAAAAAAATTTACTCTTGAGCAACTTTTGGAGTTAATGCTAATTTATTCAAGCAATGACGCCGCCTGGGCACTGTCAGAGGTCATTGAGGTCCCAAATTTTCTCGAAAAAATGAATCAAAAAGCTAAGGATTTAGGGTTAGAAAATACCAATTTTATAAATCCCCATGGTCTTGACCCAGAAAATTTACATTACGACCCGTCGGTTATAAATTTTTACAATTATTCAACTGCCAGAGATTTAGTAAAGCTGGCTCAATATATACTAAAAGAGCATCCCGTAATTTTTGAAATTTCTCACAAGGCGCCCCTCTATTCAATCAAAGATGGAATTTTTGATTTATTTTTAACGCAAGAAGTTATTGGCGGAAAAACCGGTTATACTGACGAAGCTGGCGGTTGTATTATTTTTATATTTAAAAATGAGAGAGGGAGTTTCTTTGTTAATCTAATTTTAGGTGCTCCTTCTTCATCGGCTCGGATCACTGAAATGCAAAAACTAATCGATTGGATAAATCAATAAAAAATGACATTATTTACATTTAATGTAATTAGGCTTTTGGTTTTTTCTGCATTGACAGCTGGAGTTTCTTTTTTATTAGCCCCGGTTTTATTAAAATTTTTAAACAAATTTAAATTTTGGAAAAAAGAGGCGAGAACCAAAACTATCACCGGCGAGGAAGCCGAAGTTTTTTATTCCTTGCATAGAGAAAGAGAAGTAAGTGTGCCTCGGGGTGGGGGACTGATAATTTGGATTTCGGTCCTAATTATTATTTTTTTATTTTTTGCACTATCTTATCTCTCTCATCCTTGGTGGTTAGGAAAATTAAATTTTTTATCAAGGGCCGAAACCTGGCTACCTTTGTTTACTTTAGTGATAGCGGCAATCGTTGGATTGGCTGATGATATCTTACAGGTTACCGGTAGAGGAAAATATGTTGGGGGAGGAATGGGATTTACCAGAAGATTGTTAATTATCATTTTAATCGGATTAATCGGAGGTCTCTGGTTTTACTATAAACTGGATTGGGATTCGATTCATATTCCTTTAATTTTTAATTTTCCAGAAGGAATTGATATTTCGTTCGGGCTCTGGATAATCCCTCTTTTTATTTTAGTAATGGTTGCCTCGTGGTCAGGTGGAGTAATTGATGGCTTAGATGGTTTATCTGGCGGTGTTTTTGCCTCAATTTTTGGCGCTTTTTCCATTATTGCTTTTTCTCAGGGAAAAGCCGATTTGGCTACTTTTTGTGCTGCGATTTTGGGTACCCTTTTTGCCTTTTTATGGTTTAATATCCCGCCGGCCAGATTTTATATGGGAGAAACCGGAATTTTAGCCCTGACCTCAACCATGGCCGTGGTTTCGTTTTTAACCGATTCCGTGGTGGTTTTGCCAATTATTGCCGGCCTAATGTTAATTGAAGTAGGTTCAATAATTTTACAGTTATTATCTAAAAAATTTCGCCAAAAAAAAATTTGGCTTTCCACTCCAATTCATCATCATTTTGAAGCTAAAGGCTGGCCTTCTTATCAAGTAACAATGAGATTTTGGATAATTAGCATCGTCTTTGCTATCTTAGGTGTAGCCATAAGACTGCTCGGCTAAATGTTTAAAATTTCATTTTAAACAAGATGGAAAAAGTAGATTTTTTAAGAAAAAAATATCCGAAATTCATTTACAAAAATTACTCTTATGAAATCTCTGGCAATCCCCGCACCAGAGCAAGCTCGGTACGGGGCAGGAATTTAGAGATTTTTTTTGATTTTAAGATTGAGCCGGGTATTTATTTTCAACCAAAAGTAGTCATCGAGAATGTCGACAAATCCCGGCTGGCAAAAATAGGGGATAGAATATTAGATAATTTAATTTTTAATTTGGGCTTAATGGAAATTCCTAGTTATTGGAAGGCAACTTGTTCACCAGAAATCGAAGTTAAAGCTGGTCCACTAAACCAAGAGCAAATTAAACGGTGGAAAAATTTAATAATCGATGGCATGGGCCAGTTTTTTTACGAAAACAAAATCAACTTCCGAAAACCCAATTTCCTCAACATTTCTATCATCAACGCGGCCGGGTCACGTAGAGATTACGCGGCCGGGTCGCGTAGTGACATTCTAGTGCCAGTGGGTAGCGGCAAAGATTCGGTGGTGACTTTAGAAACCTTGAAAAAAGCTAAAAAAGATATTCAATGCTTCTCTTTAAATCCAACTGAGGCAGCTGAGAGAATAACGAAAATTGCTGGTTGCCGGAGTCCAATTATTGTCCAAAGAAAAATTGATGAAAAATTACTAAAATTAAATCGCCAAGGTTTTTTAAATGGTCATACGCCATTTTCTGCCTATTTAGCTTTTTTAAGTGTTTTAGTGGCAACAATTTTTGGCCAAAAATATATTGCTTTTTCAAATGAGAGGAGTTCAAACGAGGGAAATGTAAAATATTTGGGTAAGATAATTAATCATCAGTGGTCGAAAAGTTTTGAATTTGAGCAAAAATTCAGAAATTATTCGAAAAAATATTTAACCTCGGGTGTTAAGTATTTCAGTTTTTTGAGACCTTTATACGAAATTCAAATTGCCAAATTATTCAGTAAATATCCAAAATATTTCAATGCTTTTTTAAGCTGTAACATTGCTTATCAAACCGCTTCCGGAACCAAATTGCCTACCAAAAAATGGTGTGGAAAATGTTCGAAATGTCTTTTTGTGTTTGCGATTTTATATCCTTTTGTGGGTAAGAAAAATCCTCCTTCGCGCAAGGCTACGGAGGACAAGGAATTGTTAAAAATTTTCGGAAAAAATTTGTTTAAAGATAAAAAACTTCTGCCAATAATGCAGCAATTAACGGGGGAGCGGGGATTTAAACCCCTTGAATGCGTCGGCACCAAAAAAGAAAGCCTCATCGCTTTTTATTTAAGCTGGAAAAAAAGTAGAGACCGGGTCTCTACTAAACTGCCATTTCTATTAAGGCATTTTGAAAAGAAAATCTTGCCAAAATATCCAAATATAGAAAAGGAGTCAAAAAAGTTGTTAGATTCCTGGAATAACCAAAATAATTTATCAAAAGAATATGAAAAGATACTAAAAGATGCCGTCTCTTGATAAAATTTTTGGGCTTGCTATAATTATAATAGTTTCTTATATGCTGGGGAAGGAGAAGATGAGATTGACGATTCACTCCCGCCGGTTTTCTATCCTTCCCCAGCTCCAATTTTAAACAATGGGCATAAAAACTGCCCTTTTATTATTTTAAAATAAAAAAAAGTATGCTATTTTAAAGATAGGATGTTGGAAGAACTAAAAAACAAAAAGGTTTTAATCTTGGGGTTTGGAAGAGAAGGGAGGGATAATTTTTTGTTTTTGAGGAAATTATTTCCAAAGAAAGTTTTAGGAGTAGCTGATAGATTAAAGATTAAAGATTTAAGATTTAAGAAGGTTAGATTACATTTAGGCGAGAATTATCTTAAGGCGCTGAAAGATTACGATGTGATAATAAAATCGCCGGGGATTCCTTTTAAAGAACTATCGAAGTTGGACTTCGATTATTTAAAAAAAATCACAACGCAGACGGAGATTTTTTTTAAAAATTGCCCGGGAAAAATTGTTGGGATTACAGGGACTAAAGGAAAAAGTACAACTGCTTCTTTAATTTACAAAATTTTAAAAAGGGGTGGCATCAAAGCTCATTTGGCCGGAAATATTGGAAAGCCGGTGTTAAATCTTTTGTTTTCAGCTACTCCTAATGATGTCTACATTTATGAATTGTCCAGTCATCAATTATATAATCTAAAAAAATCACCCCACATCGCTGTATTTTTGAATATCTATCAAGAGCATTTGGATTATTACCGAAATTTTAATGAATATGTGAGAGCCAAAGCCAACATCACCCGCTATCAAAATGAAAATGACTATTTAGTTTATAATTCTCAAGATAAAATTGTTAGAGAAATCGCTAAAAAATCGGAAGCCCAAAAAATTCCCATCCCTACGCATTACAAACTTCGTATGAATATACGAATTCCTTTACTGGGTGAATTCAACTTTAAAAATATAATGGCAGCTGTCGCTGTCGGGAAAATATTTGGGCTACCACCATTAAAAATCGCCAAGACAATTGAAAATTTCAAACCATTACCGCATAGGTTAGAATATATTGGAACTTACAAAGGAATAAAATTTTACAACGATTCTTTGTCAACAATACCAGAAACAACAATTGCTGCCTTAGATGGTCTGGGAAATAATGTTGAAACCATATTTTTAGGAGGTTTTGACAGGGGGATTTCTTTTAAAAATTTAGCAAAAAGAATATTAAAAAGTAAAATAAAAAATTTGATTTTGTTTCCTACTACAGGAGAAAGAATTTGGCGAGAAATAATTTCTTTAAAAAGAAAAAATAAATTCAGGGCTTTTTTAGTCCAAAATATGAAAGATGCCGTAAGGTTGGCTTATCAATATACTCGGAAAGGGAAAATTTGCCTTCTATCCTGTGCTTCAACCAGTTTTAGTATCTTTAGGGATTATAAAGAAAAAGGTAATTTATTTAAAAAATACGTCAAAAAATTCGCTAAAGGGTGATATAATAAAGTCGATGAAGCTAAAGCTTCATCTCCATCTTCGCTTCCATTGGAAGCTCGATAATTGATGAAAGATAAACGTCCTGATTATATTTTAATTATTGTTACGGCTGTTCTTTTAATTTTAGGGGTTTTAATTTTGGCCAGTGTTTCAGCTTCTCTTTCTCAAGAAAAATTTGGAAATACCTTTTATTTCTTAAATCATCAATTATTATTTGGTTTTCTGATAGGGGTAATTTTAGCTTTTTTAGCCTTTAGAATTCGGCTTAAGACTTTAAAAAAATGGGCTCCAGTTTTACTCTTAATAAATTTAGTATTACTGATAATTGTTTTTTTGCCAAAAATTGGTGCTGAGGCCCGAGGTGCTGCTAGATGGATAAGTCTAGGTCCAGTTTCCTTTCAGCCCTCAGAATTTTTAAAATTAACTTTTATACTTTATCTTGCTGCCTGGTTAACCAGTCGCGCCCCGGATCAGCGAAAATCAGGTTCCAGGCAGGATGAGAAAGGGTTTAGTCAAACTTTAATTGCTTTTTTAATCGTTATAATTTTTGTCAGTTTACTTTTAATTTTTCAACCAGATATCAGTACTTTAGGCATAATTGTCACTTCAGCTATTTTAATGTATTTTTTAGCTGGTACTCCTCTTTGGCACAGTATTTTGATAATTTTTGGGGGAATATTGAGTTTATTTGCAATAATCAAACTTGCTCCTTACAGAATTAACCGTCTTTTAGTTTTTTTAAATCCGGAAATTGATCCGACAGGAATCGGTTATCAAATAAAACAGGCTTTAATTGCCATAGGGTCGGGTGGAATTTTTGGATTGGGTTTAGGTTTAGGGATGTTTCGCCAAAAAATTAGTTTTTTACCCCACTCAATATCCGATTCAATTTTTGCTATTTTTGCTGAGGAAACTGGATTTATTGGAAGTTTTATTTTGGTCTTGCTTTTTTTCGCCTTTTTTTGGCGAGGTTTAAAAATTGGGAAACAAAGCACAGATAAATTTTCTAAATTTTGTGCTTTTGGAATTACCTTCTGGATTACTCTCCAGGCTTTTGTTAATATTGGCTCAATGGTGGGAATTTTACCTTTAACTGGAATTCCTTTACCGTTTATTAGTTACGGCGGCTCAGCCCTGATTAGTGAATTAGTAGGAGTAGGAGTATTATTAAATATATCAAAGAATACCAATTAAAAATTGTCACATAGCAATGAAGATAGTTTTTACCGGTGGTGGTACCGGCGGACATATTTTACCAATAATTGGGATTACCAGAGAAATAAGGAGGATTTATCAAAAGGAAAACCGGGGGGACCTCCGGGAGGGTGAAGGAGGGGTTAGAGTTCAATTTTTTTACCTTGGCCCAAAAGACGAGTTTAGTTCAATTTTACTTTCTCAAGAAGGGATAAAAGTGAAAACAATATTGGCTGGAAAAATTAGAAGGTATTTGGGATGGAAAAGTTTTCTTCAAAATCTGGTCGATATTTTATTTAAAATTCCGATTGGCATTATCTATAGCTTTTTTTACCTCTTCTTTTTAGCCCCGGATTTAATTTTTAGTAAAGGAGGATTTGGCTCCCTCCCTGGAGCTGTGGCAGGTTGGATATTAAGAGTTCCAATTTTCCTCCACGAATCAGATATTACCCCGGGATTGGCCAATCGATTTATTTCCCGACTTGCTTTAGAAATCTTTGTCTCTTTTCCTCGAACCGAATATTTCAAACCTTCAAAGATAATTTTAGTTGGAAATCCAATTCGAAGAGAAATTTTAGAGAGTAAAAAAGAGGAAGCCAAGGAATTTTTTAAATTAAGCGGGCAAAAGCCAGTGATTTTAATTTTGGGCGGTTCTCAAGGAGCCCAAAGAATTAATGATAAAATTTTGGAAATTTTGCCAGAATTTTTAAAAAATTTTGAAATAATTCATCAATGTGGAGAGAAAAATTTTAAAGAAGTTAGGGCTGAGGCAAGGGTAATGATTACCCCTGATTTGGAAAAATACTATCATCTTTTTCCCTTTTTGAAAGAAGAAGAGTTGAGACGGGCCTATCAAGCTTCTGACTTAATTGTTTCTCGAGCGGGATCAGGAAGTATTTTTGAAATTGCCGCTGTTGGAAAACCAAGCATTTTAATTCCTTTACCGGAGGCTGCCCAAAATCATCAGATAAAAAATGCTTATTCCTACGCCGAAAATGGGGCTTCAATAGTAATCGAAGAGTCAAATTTTACTTCTCATTTTTTCTTAGAAAAACTAAAATATCTCTTTTCTCATACTTCTGAATTGGAAAAAATGACTGCAAAAGCCAGAGAATTCTCAAAACCCCAGGCAGCTAAGATAATCGCTACCTATCTTATAGAATCGTTGACAAAATGAGAAAATGTTTCAAAATTAAATTATGTTCGATGAATCTTCGATTCATCTTACCTTTTAATAAATTTTCAATTCATTAAAATGGATGAGGAATTTAAATTTGTGAAACCAGGGGAGGTTCGGGTTAGAATTGCTCCTGCTCCTACTGGATTTTTACACATTGGCTTAGCCAGAACTGCTCTTTTTAACTATCTTTTTGCTAAAAAATATGAGGGTGTTTTTATTTTAAGAATAGAAGATACCGATATCGAGAGATCGGATCCCGAATTTGAGAAAGACATTCTGGAAAATCTAAAATGGTTAGGAATTGAATGGTCAGAGGGTCCAGATATTGGAGGAGAATATGGGCCATATAGACAAAGCCAGAGATTGGAGACCTATGCGAAATATTTAGAAAAACTTCTGACCGAAAATAAGGCCTATCATTGTTTTTGCTCAGAGGAAGAATTAGAGGCTCAAAAACAATATCAAATGTCAATTGGCCAGCTACCAATTTATAGTGGAAAATGTCGAGATTTATCTTTAGAAACTGTTCAAAAATATTTAGCCGAAGGAAGACCTTCAATTATTAGATTTAAAACTCCAGCAAAAAAAATAGAATTCGACGATGTAATTAGGGGAAAAATAGAATTTGATACCAGTTTAATTGGAGATATTGCTATTGCTAAAAATTTAGCTACCCCTTTGTACAATTTCGCCGTTGTCATTGATGATTTTGAGATGAAAATTAGTCACGTTATCAGAGGAGAAGACCATATTTCAAATACTCCAAAGCAGATTTTAATCCAGGAGGCTTTAGGTTTTCCCAGACCCATTTACGCCCATTTGCCTTTAATTTTAGGTCCTGATAGAACCAAATTAAGCAAAAGGCATGGAGCAATAGCCGTTTCAGAATACAAAAAACAAGGTTACCTACCCGAAGCCATGATTAATTTCATAGCTTTTTTAGGTTGGAATCCGGGAACTGAAAGGGAAATTTATTCAATGCCTTCTTTGATTAAAGAATTTTCTTTAGAAAAAGTCCAAAAAGGGGGAGCAATTTTTAATATTAAAAGATTGGATTTCTTAAATGGGTTTTATATTAGACAACGTTCTGTTGAAAAATTAACCGAATTGTGCCTTCCTTATTTAATTGAGGCTGGCTTTTTGAAATCTCACGAAGAATTAGAAAAATTTCATTTGGGAGCGCCTCATTATGAAATTTCCCAAACTAAAGAGTTAATCGATTTGGTGAAATTAGAAAAAATTGTTTCGATTTATCAAGAAAGATTAAAAAAATTGTCAGAAATTTCTGAACTAACAGATTTTTTCTTCAAAGAGAATTTGGAATATGATAAAAATTTATTAAAATGGGCAGAGATGTCAGATAAAGAAATTAAAATCTCTCTTGACAAATTAGAAAAAATATTGTCTAAAATAAAAACTGAGGATTGGACTAAAGAAAATTTAGAAAAATTAATAATGCCAGAGGCTGAAAAATTTGCTGAAAGTTTAGGTAAGGTAGGCCCCAAAGCACAGCAAGCTGGCTATGGGGTAAAGGATAGGGGATACCTACTTTGGCCATTTAGAGTAGCGCTTACTGGAAAAGAAGCCTCAGCTGGACCTTTTGAAATCGCCGAAATATTAGGGAGAGAAAAAACAATAAAAAGAATTAAGGAGGCTAGGGGAATACTAAAATGAAATTCAAAATTATTATTAATTTTTTAATAATCTTCAGCTTGATTTCCCCAGCTTTTAGTTTGGCTCAAAATCAACCAGTCCAGCCACCGGAGACCTTGGAAGAAGCACAAAAAATCGGGGAAAAAGCTCTTGAGGTTGGTGAAAAAGAATTGCCGGGAGTCTTAGAAAAAATTTGGAAAGAGGAGATTTTGCCTTTTTGGGAAAAAATGTATAATTGGTTCAAAATTAATATTTGGCCAAAAATTGAAAGCTGGTTTAAAGGGAAAATTCAGCCAAAAATTGAAGAAGAAGCAGAAAAAAGGAAACCAATTATTGAAGAAGAATTTAAAAAAGAAAAAGAGGAAGTGAAAGAAGAGCTACCAGAAGTTACAAAATCTCTCTGGGAAAAATTTAAGGAACTGATTAAGTAATGGGGTAGAGAACCTAACGGTTTTTTACTTGAAATAGTTTTTGGATAGATTATGATGAAATTGGGAGGGATAGCCACATATCACTGCCCTCCTGGCTGGTGAGAGGGGTTGTTGTAGGACATCCACGCATCACCTCATCCCAACCCCTCTCGCCTAATCAACGCACCTTAACAACTACTCGAACAACTACTCGCCTCGAATGTACAAAAAAGAGGGAATGCACTTAATTCTGCTCTCACGCAAACCCTCTTTTTTTTGTTATTAAGGAAGCGTAGGGGATAAGGATTTTTGCTCTTGACAGGGGTTCTCGGCTTGTTATTATGAATATAGGAAATGTCGTCCAATATAAGTAAATTATCTCATATAAGATACAATCTTTAGAAAAGCTCAGCCACTCCCCCAAATATGAAAAAATCAAACCTTCCCATAATTAAACATATTCCTGACTTTTTAGATTATTGTGAAGTTGAGAAAGGTTTAGCAGATAGAACTCAAGAAAATTATCAACACTATCTCCAGAAGTTCATCGTATGGTTAAAAAAGGCCCAAAAAGAGACTCTCCTACCTCATGAGCTTACGGCTGAGGATGTTTGGGCTTATAGGCTGTTTTTATCTCGTTATACAGACGAAAAAGGCCGTCCTTTGAAGAAGGTCACCCAGAACTACTATCTTATCGCTCTAAGAGCCCTTTTGAGCTATTTTACTGCTAAAGACATAGTTTCACTGCCTGCCGACAAAATAGCCCTTCCAAAGGATGCTAGAGCCGAAAAAATGGTCAAATTCCTTAATTTAGAGCAGATTGAGAAGCTTTTACTGACTCCTAATACCAAAACCACTATTGGCCTAAGGGATAGGGCTATTTTGGAGGCACTTTTTTCAACCGGCCTCAGAATAGCCGAACTGGTCGCCCTTAACCGGGAGCAGTTCACTAACATCAAAGATAAGAAAGATTTAGAACTGGGAATTATTGGCAAAGGAAGTCGACCACGAACTGTCTTTTTTTCAGAAAGAGCTTTATCCTGGCTTAGAAAATATTTAGAAACCAGAAAAGATAAAGAAAAAGC
>Ga0172365_10002780_pt1 | contig 12985 bp, 10 predicted proteins | sample LakKivSesite48cm_FD_114535 | JGI IMG/M metagenome (GOLD analysis project Ga0172365, IMG submission 114535) | Sediment microbial communities from Lake Kivu, Rwanda - Sediment site 48cm | ecosystem: Environmental > Aquatic > Freshwater > Lake > Sediment | place: Rwanda: Western Province, Lake...
CGCGACCCTAACAAGTGCATCCTCTGCGGCAGATGCGTGCGAGCCTGCCAGGAAATAACGGGCGTGGGTGCTATCGACCTGGCATACCGCGGCTATGCAGCAAAAGTTAGTACATTCGGCGATAAGCCGATACACGATTCCATTTGCGAGTCCTGCGGCGAGTGCATCGCCAGGTGTCCCACGGGAGCCCTGGTTCCCAAACGCACCAGACAGGCCACGCGCCAGGTCAAGACTATCTGCCCTTATTGCGGCGTCGGTTGCTCGATATATCTAGGCATACGCGGCAATGAAATCGTCGAAGTCCAGGGCGATAAGGAGAGCCCTGTAAACAAGGGCGGCCTCTGCGTCAAGGGGCGCTTCGGCTTCGACTTCATCAGCCATCCCAGCAGGCTGACCAAGCCATTAATCAGAAAAGAGGGCAAGGGCAAAGACATACAGGTTAACGGCAACTTCAAAGATATATTCCGCGAAGCGACCTGGGATGAGGCGCTTGACACGATAGCAAGAAGGCTCAACCAGATAAAAGAGAAATACGGGGCGGACAGCATCGGTGTGCTAAGCTCGGCCAAGTGCACCAATGAGGAGAACTACCTCCTGCAAAAGTTCACCCGGGCGGTAATCGGGACCAACAATATAGACCACTGTGCCCGCCTCTGACACTCCCCCACTGTGGCCGGTCTGGCCCAAGCATTCGGAAGCGGAGCAATGACCAACTCAATAGCTGATGTGGGGAAGGCTGACCTCCTCTTCGTGATAGGCTCCAATACTACAGAGTGTCATCCTATTATCGGGCGGCTCATCCGGCAGGGGGTGAAATTCAAGAATACCAAGCTTATTATCGCCGACCCCCGCACCACCGAGCTTGCCAAAATGGCAACGGTACACTTACGGCATAAGCCCGGAACAGATGTGGCTCTGCTCAATGCCATAATGCACGTAATTATTGAGGAGAACCTTCATAACAAGAAGTTCATCCAGGAACGCACCGAAGGCTTCGAGCAACTCGCTGATGCTGTTAAGAAGTACACACCGGAGATAGCTGAGAAGATAACCGGGGTTGCCAAAGATGAAATAATAAAGGCGGCACGCCTGTTCGCCGGCGTCGACAAGGCCGCCGTTTTATACGGCATGGGTATAACCCAGCATACCACGGGTACGGATAACGTTAAGACCCTGGCTAACCTCCTGATGCTGACCGGCAATATCGGCCGGGAAGGCACAGGCCTGGCCCCGCTGAGAGGCCAGAACAACGTCCAGGGAGCCTGCGATATGGGAGCCCTGCCTAACGTCCTCACGGGCTATCAGTCAGTAACCGACCAGGAAAAGAGGAAGGCGGCTGAGGCTGCATGGGGCGTCAGTGCTCTGCCGGCAAAACCCGGGCTTACTATGGGAGAGATGATGAGCGCCAAACCGGAGGGCGGCGTCAAGGCGATGTACATCATGGGAGAGAACCCGATCATCAGCGACCCGGATATGAGACACACTCGCCAGAGTTTGACCAACCTGGAGTTCCTGGTGGTACAGGATATATTCCCCACGGAGACAGCAGTCATCGCCGATGTCATTCTCCCCGCAGCCGCTTACGCCGAAAAAGATGGGACTTTCACCAATACTGAGAGACGGGTACAGAGAGGGAGAAAAGCCGTTGAGCCGCCGGGTGAAGCTAAACCAGACTTGGAGCTTATTACTGTGCTGGCCGAGAATATGGTGCATTCCTTCGGTCACAAGGACCCCGAACAGATAATCGAGGAAATCGCCTCGCTGACTCCGATATACGGCGGTATTCATTACGACCGGCTGAATAGCTATGGATTACAGTGGCCCTGCACGGACAGGAACCATCCGGGAACCCCCGTCTTGCACCGCGATAAATTCAGTCGCGGGCTGGGCAAGTTCCATGCCGTAGAATACAAGCCTCCGGCAGAATCGGTATCGGCGGGATTCCCGCTTATCCTCACCACAGGAAGGATATTGGAGCACTATCATACCGGCAGCATGACCCGCCGGTCTGAAGTGCTGAACGAGCTGTGCCCCAGCGGCACCATTGACATTCATCCCGAAGACGCGCTGAAGCTCGGCATCGTGGATGGTGACATAGTCGCCATAGCGTCCGAGCGCGGCAAAATAGAAGCGCCGGTTCGTATAACGGAGGAAACTGCGCCGGGCCTCGCCTTCATGGCCTTCCACTGGAGCGAGCTGCCGGTAAACGTTGTGACCAGCACCGCCTCAGACCCATCGGCGAAGATACCCGAGTTCAAGGTCTCCGCAGTCAAAGCAGTGCTCGCGGTACTGGACAGGGCATCTCAGGATAACGCCTTCTTCGCCCGGCTGGCGGATAATCCTGTCGAGGCGTTGAAGGAATACGACTTGACTCCCGAGGAGAAGGCAGCTATCGCCAGCGGCGATATTCGGAAGATCGAGTCCTGGGTGGGCAAGCTGGATGAGCGACTGAAGAAGTGGCTCATAGCCCGGCTGCAGCAGGAAAAGTGGTAATAAACAACTTACGTTCGCATTACAAAGTAATGGCAGGTCTGAGACCTGCCATTACTGTATCTGGGCACAGAAGTTTGTCCTCAATTCACCGAAGGACTCATCCATTAGGCTACCCATAAAGATTATGAGAAGAGGGCATCCTTCCTCGAAGGATGCCCTCTTGATTGTACTCATAACTCAATCCCCTTATAGATATGATTACTTAGTAGATGAAAGCTTCGCACCTTTAGATTGGTAAACCATAGTTCCTGGCTCTCCAACATGCTCAGAAGCATCTAAGACTTCAATAGAAACAAGTTTCCCATCCTGCCCATAATCAATAATAATCCCCTCTCGGACCTCATCACTTTCCAACACTTTCTCATCTCTAAAGATTAAGTCTAATGTATCAGTTTCCGGGTCATAAATAACTCTCATTAACTCCCTCCCTTCATCCAGTACCTACCTATTTTACTCGTTTTGTAAATACTAATCACCCTGAGTATATCACCCGACTGCTCTACAATCACCCTCATCAGCATTTCTTTACCTAGAATTTTATCATAAAATTTGCTTTGGAATACGAGCCTATTTCTACGAGAGGACACTTTCTGTTGTGGGTTTTCAATAATCGATTTAACAAAATGCAGATCGATATTACGTCTCTGAGCCTCAAAACGGGCATGATCTGTTATTTACAAACTCCAAGAAACACTCACCACCTGTCTAACCAATCCTCAAACGGTTCCAATTTAATGCTGGCATATCTTAATTAAGGAAAATCGTTTGGATTACAATCATGCGCTATAATATCATCAAGAATAGTGGAACTCAAGCTACAAATATTTCTGTTTTATTTTTATCAGGCTGGGGGGGGAGATAATACCCGAATGATATAGCAAAATAGGGGCAGGTCTGAGACCTGCCCCTATTATTTATAAGCACAAAAAGCGTTTAAGCGGCGCTCGCAACGAGAAGCTCGATAGCATTGTTTAAGCAGACAGAACTGCAGAAGCTTTCGCTGTCAGTTTTTAACCGTGATCTCTACGATGTTCTGCCTGGCGATGGCATGCTCCTTGTTGCCACCTCTTACGAAGACATGCATAAGCCCTAATACTTCATATTTCCCGTTTTTCAGAGCGGACGTATCCCAGCTTACCGGGAAGTTCTGCGCCCTATTGCGTGATTCCCCGATCTTAATCCAGGTGTCTGTATTCTTCTTGCGGTAATACCAGGGATTGGTGACTTTGTCTACGACCCCTCCAATGCCGAGCTCCTCCAGTTCCTTCTCCAGCAGCTCTTCATCGTATTCCTCTCGCAGCAACACGATACCGGAATATGATTTCAGTGCCTCCGAGGGAACAATGAAATTCGGCCCCCAATTGAACGACATGGCACCCCCTTTCGTATTAGGCTATTTGGCGGGACTCACACCACTCCTTCTATATATCATATAGATGAAATGTTACAAATATATTTCTAAAATGTTACAAAAATGTCACAAAATCAGATAAAACTCAGAAGGGGGATTGAGAAAAGCAAGCGGGCTCCGACATTTGTCGGAGCCCGCCCTCTATAGATAGGACGCTATTACTCGCTTATCAAATTTGCATTAATATGTTTGTGACCCCAAGTGATATGGAATATCTCTATTCCCCTCCCCTATCCTAGATTGCAGAAAAGTCGTGAGATTGACGTCTTCGTTGGTGATATTGAGTTTGCGGCGGATTTTCTCCCGGTGATGATTTATGGTCGCCTCGGATACACCACGCATATCGGCGATCTCCTTGGTATGCATTCCGTTCCGAATCATATTGCAGATAGCGATTTCGGTCGGTGTCATCGAATGGTAGGAAAGGGACAACTGACTGATAAAAGGCGACGTGATTTCTTCGAGGTTAGTCCGCAGCATCTCCGCATACTTTGCCTGGGACATTGGAAGTTGCAGGCTCAGTGCATGTAGGATAGGCATCAGGATTTTTTCGACGTTCATTTTCATGTCACGGTGGATTTCCTGTTTCTCCTGCTCGATCCTGGCCAAGACTATCTTTAGAGCTGTATTCGCTTCCTGCAACGCTTTGCGCTCCAGGCTTAACTGCCGGTTTGTCTCCTGCAGTTCCATATCTGCCGATATCCTGGTGGCAATGGTGCCAATCTGCTCAGCTACGGCATCAAGCAGAGCGCGTTCCTCTTTCATAAAAGGACCCTCATCAACCGGCGTGCACTCCTCCAGGTAGAAAATGCCGACTTCCCCTACCGGCTCATGATACATGTAAATTCGAGATGACTGCCGCCACTTGGTTACTTTGAATTTATCGCTCGTAAAGGTTTTGCCCTGGAACAGAATCCGGGCGCAGGTGATATCAGGATACTGCCATGAGTATGGTAAAAAGTTCACAAGCTCCTGCAGAAGGCCATCCAAAGAATATAGATGCCGCTCCGCCAACTGGGAAACCCCGTAGAGGCAGTTCAACTCTTTAATACGCTCACGCAGCGCAAATTCAACCTTGTCAGGCTCTGTTTCGGTGGGAAAGGGGATCCGCCAGAGAAGAGCTAAATCCCTGGAGGGGAAAGGCAGATATCCGGCCCCGTTCGAAGTATCTTTTCCATTTCCCATTAATATCTCCTCTCTATTTGCCAATCATCTTATAAAATAAAATGCCTATTTTTAATAGGCATTTTAGGGGCATTTATTAAGTATTCACTTCATGGATGCTATCAGGTATCGTAGAAATAGTCAAGCAATGTCTCATTTGGGAGGTAAACATGCCACCGTCCAAAACGCTGGAACAAATGCTGGAAGGCCGTCGCAGTCAGCCTCAGCAACTAATTGAAGTGCTTCAGGATGTTCAGGAAAATTACGGTTATATTCCCCAGGATGCTATGCGGACTGTGTCACAGGGCCTCGGGGTGCCGCTCATGGAAGTTTACCGGGTGGCATCCTTTTACAAGGCTTTCAAATTGAAACCCTGCGGCAAAAACCACCTTATCATGTGCATGGGCACAGCCTGCCATGTCCGGGGCGCCCGTCTTCTCTCCGAACAGGCAGCGGGTCAACTCGGAGTCGAACTCGGCGAGGTCACACCGGACGGCATGTTCTCCGTCGAGCATGTCAACTGCCTGGGTGCCTGCGCTCTCGGGCCTATTGTTAGGCAAAACGGGTCATATCATCACCACATGACCCCGGGAAAGCTCCGCAAACTGATTGAGAGCCTGCGGCGCCAGGAAACGGAGGAAATTCAGCATGTCCAGGCTCAATAGTGTCCGCGAGCTCGAGCACCTGCGAAACCGGCTCTGTGAGGAGCGAAAGACCTTCACCACCACAATCATGGCTTGCGGGGGGACCGGATGTCAGGCCTCCCGGTCGCGAGAACTAATCGCCGCAATTCACAATGAATTGTCTCAGCAGGGACTGGATGGGAAAGTACGCCTGCGCGCTACCGGCTGCCACGGTTTCTGCGAACAGGGCCCCATCGTCGTCATCGAGCCAGCCAACATCTTTTACTGCCATGTTGCGCCCGATGACGCTTTTGAGATTGTTTCCCAGACCATAGTCAGAGGTAAATTGATTGAGCGGCTGCTTTATGCAGACCCCGTTACGGGCAAAAAAGCCCGCACCGAGTCGGAGATACCCTTCTACAGGCGACAGGACAGGCAGGTACTGTCCCATAATCGACAGGTCGATCCCTGCTCGGTAGGGGATTACATCGCAGCAGGCGGCTATTCGGCGCTCGCCAGTGTGCTCGACAGGGTAGCCCCGGAGGATATTGTCAAAGAGATTAAATCTTCCGGTCTGCGGGGACGCGGCGGTGGCGGATTTCCCACCGGGCGCAAGTGGACTGAGTGCCTGGAGGCGCCCGGAGACGAGAAGTATGTTATCTGTAACGCCGACGAAGGCGACCCGGGCGCATACATGGACAGGTGCGTGCTGGAGGGTAACCCGCACATGGTACTGGAGGGCATGATGATAGGCGCCTGGGCCGTGGGGGCCCGCAAAGGCTATATCTATGTTAGAAACGAATACCCGCTTGCGGTGGAGCATTCCCGCATTGCAGTCCGGCAGATGCGAGAGCTCGGGCTTCTGGGCAACAATATTTTGGGCACGTCCTTCTCGTTCGACATTGATGTTGCCCGCGGCGGAGGGGCATTCGTCTGCGGTGAATCAACTGCCTTGATGGCTTCCATAGAGGGTAAGGTCGGCGAGCCACGGCCAAAAGATGTGCATACCGTCGTGGATGGACTGTATCACAAGCCCACGGTCTTGAACAATGTCGAAACCTGGGCGAACGTGCCGGCTATTATTGAAAAAGGCCCGGCGTGGTTCGCCTCGAAAGGGACAAAGGGCAGCAAGGGCACCAAAATACTGGCGCTCACGGGCCGCATCAAAAACACGGGCCTGGTAGAGGTAGCCATGGGCACTCCTATCAACACGGTGGTTTTCGACATCGGCGGGGGCGCCGTTGACGGCAATCCCATCAAGGCCGTTCAGATCGGAGGCCCGTCGGGCGGGTGTCTGCCGGTCTCCAAGTTCGACCTTCCGGTAGACTTCGACGTGCTCAAAGAAGTCGGCTCCATGGTCGGCTCCGGCGGCATGGTGGTGATGGATGAGAAATCCTGCATGGTTGATGTGGCCAAGTATTTCCTGACCTTTTTACAGGACGAGTCTTGCGGCAAGTGCGTGCCCTGCCGCCTGGGCATCGACCGCATGCTTGAAATCATCACAGATATCACCGAGGGACGGGGAACACTCAAACAGCTCGACCTTCTTGAAGAGCTTGGTGAGACAATAGCGGAGACCACACTGTGCGGACTGGGCAAGACTGCGCCCAATCCTGTGCTCTCCACGCTGCGTTACTTCCGGGATGAGTATGAAGCGCATATAAAAGAGAAAAAATGCCCGGCGGGAGTGTGCAAGGCGCTTATCACTTATTCGATTGACCCCGACAAGTGCAACGGCTGCGGAGTATGTCTGCGCAGTTGCGTACATGGCGCCATCACGGGCAAAAAGAAAGAAGTCCATGTTATCGATGCCCGGCTGTGCCAGAAATGCGGGATCTGCCAGAGCGAGTGCAAATTCGATGCGATTCGGGTCGCCTGATAGAATGAGGTGTTACGATGCAGCAGTATGTCAACGTAAGTATAGATGGAGCCATACTTCACGCCGTTAAAGGGAGAAGCGTCCTCGATACCGCCATCGAATACGGCATCTGTATTCCCCATCTTTGTCATGTATCCTATCTCTCCGATATCGGCGCGTGCAGATTGTGCATTGTCGAGCATGTGCAAAACGGGCGCTCGCAGGTTACCACTTCCTGTACCTTGAACGTAGCGGAAGGCATGGTGATAAAGACCGATACGGACAAAATACGGAAGCTGCGCCGCAATCTGGCGGAGCTGCTGGTGGCAGAGGCGCCGAACTCCCGCGCCATTCAGGACATTGCCCTGCGCTGCGGGGTCAAAGAAGTACGCTATCCGTTCCGGAATGCTGACTGTGTTCTGTGCGGGCGCTGCGTGCGGGTCTGCGCCGAGGTCTGGAAAGCCCGGGCGAAAGGCTTTGTAGGACGGGGCAAAAACCGACATGTGGAATACGTTTTCGGCGTTAAGCCTGATTTCTGCAAGCAATGCGACAACTGCATCCAGATCTGCCCCATGACCATCACTCCGTGCGAAGGGCCGATGAAACGAGGGGAGGAACACCTCTGTGGCAAATGCGAATCGCAGCTCATGATAGCCGACCAGATGCCGGGCAGTTGTGTATGGTGCAAACTGGGCGAGGGTTTCGCCTGCGGACGCTACGCATAGGATATGGCTTACATTGAGACGATGAGTGCAGAAAATAACTGAGTCTAAGCGGGCTCCGACAAATGTCGGAGCCCGCTTTTTCTTCCGAATCTCAGGGCTAGCTGTCGAGAACCTTTATGGCCTCTTCCCTGTAGGCGTCCATCAGGTAGGGTATCCCGGTGACCTTGGCGCACTCCTCGGTCAACGACATAAGCTCTTTTCTGCTGACAGCAGGCACGCTGAAGCATCTGGCGCCTGCCATCAACTGCTGCAGCCCCACCCGGAGCTTCTCAGCGTAGCTATAGATTCCCACAGCGCCCAGGGGGATGTCTTTCATCTCGCTCTTGCCCACTATATTGGACACAGCCTCCCAGCAGACAAAAATCTCTTCAGGAGTAGTACCGTACTCGCTGACAGTCTTGGGCAGGTTGTTTTCCTTGAGCCAGACGCCGATGTTCTTGCCCACCATGCCCGGGATCACCAAAGCACGTCCCATGCAAATCGCTTTGGTGAACGGTGCGCCAAGTGCAAGCGCCTTGAACACACCATCCTCGCTGCTGAACCCTCCGGCAAAGGCTATATCAGGCGGCCTCTCGCCTTTGTCAGCTAACCTCTTGCAAAACTCATAGGCTGCCGAATGGAGATAGACAGGCGGAACGCCCCACTCTTCCATCATGGGCCACGGGCTCATGCCGGTACCGCCTGAAGCTCCATCTATGGTAAGCAGGTCAATCTTAGCTCTTGAGCTCCATTTTATAGCCATAGCCAGCTCACGCAGACTGTAGGCACCTGTTTTCAAAGTAATTCGTTTGAACCCGACATCCCTTAATCTCTTGACTTCAGCGTAGAAACCATCCTCATCGATGAATCCGACGCGGCTGTGACGTTCAAACTCTTTAATAGCGCCGCTTCCGAAGGCAGCCTGGTTAATGGGATTCGAAGGGTCGGGAGTTATAAGATATCCGCGTTTCTGAAGCTCTAGCGCTCTATCCAGACTGTTTACCTTAATTTCGCCGCCAATGCATTTTGCGCCCTGACCCCATTTCAGCTCGATAGTCTCAAGGCCGTGTTTCTTATGAACATACTCGGCGACACCCAGCCTGGTATCCTCCACGTTCATCTGTACCAGTATTTCACCATAATCCTGGTGATAGCGCCTGTATATTTCAATACGCCGGTCCATGTCGGGCGATGAAGCCACCTTGCCCTTGGAATCGAGCTCAAGCTTCGGGTCGATGCCGCAAACGTTCTCGCCGCAAACCAGGGTGATGCCGCTGATGGCAGCGCCTATGGCGAAATGCTCCCAGTTCTTGCGGGCTATCTCGGTGGAACCGAGCGCACCCGTGAAAACGGGAAGCTTCATCTTGACCTTTTTGGTCCAGCCATACTCGGTCTCGGTGTTTACAGAAGGGAAAATTGCTGTATCGGAATTACCTTTAACACCCTTGGGCAAACCTCGAGCACCCAGGGCATACCCCTGGATATTGAGATGTGAGTAATCAACAGGATAGTTTTTGTCGCAGCCTGCGGTTATCTCCCCGAACGGTCCCGGGTATATTATCTCTCTACTGCGAAATGATGCCTTGAATACCTCACAATTTCCCCGGCAGCCATCCAGACAGCGCGTGCAAAGGCCGCTACTGGGCACTACATCTCGAGAGCGATTAGCTGTTCTAGTTGCTTCATTGGAATTTGGCCGTCTTAGGTTCATTTTCTGACTCCTTATCAATTGATTTCGCTTTAATAGCTCTTTAATCAGGCTCTTGTCGCCAGATTTACAGGCTTACCGGGATACCCCTCTCTTTAAGATACTTCTTAGCTTCAGGAATCGATATTTCCCCGAAGTGGAAGACCGAGGCACAGAGCACCGCCGATGCCTTGCCTATGGCCACAGCTTCGTAGAGGTGCTCCAGTTTTCCCGCACCGCCTGAAGCAGTAACAGGTATGGAGACCGCCTCAGCGCACGCTTTCGTCATCTCCAGGTCATATCCCTTCTTGGTACCGTCGGCGTCCTTGCTGGTGAGCAGAATCTCCCCGGCGCCCAGCTTTTCCACCTGTTTCGACCATGACACAATATCCAGACCTGTTCCCTCGGTGCCGCTCTTAATCACCACCTCCAGCCTCGGAGATTTACTGTTCTTAGGGTTCTTTTTACCGTCGATGGCGACAACGAGCTTTTCTTTGCCGAATTTCCTGGCGGCCTGTTTTATCAGGTCGGGGTTTTTCACAGCGGCAGTATTGATAGAGACCTTGTCCACCCCGATTTTAAACAGCTCCTGCATATCTTCGATGCTTCCTATGCCCCCACCTACAGCGAACGGCACTGTTACTACGTCGCAGACCTTCTTGACCCATTCCAGTCTGGTCTTCCTGTTCTGCACCGTAGCGAAGATATCGAGAAAGACAAGCTCGTCAGCCCCCTCCCTGCAATAGGCTTTGGCTGCCTCCACAGGGTCACGGGCATCTTTCAGGTTTACAAATTTTATGCCCTTTACTACCCTGCCATCCTTAATATCGAGACAGGGTATAACTTTCACTATATTCATTTACAACTCCTGGAATTTAATCAAGTCCCCGTACTCCATAATAGTGCTCATGCCATGGTTTTCTGCCTCAACGCCAGCTTCCTCGGCAGCGGCCACAGGATTCATTCCGCCCAAGAGAATCATCCCGATTCTATTGAGTTCGACAGGGATTTCACACACCGGCTCGCTGGTGTTTCCCATAACTAACAGGCCGCCCATGGCAGCCTCTTTGAGCCCTACCACCACTTGCTCCGCTATCCCGCGGCAGAGGGCTGGTATTTCACGAAAGTTGGCCAGTATCTTACCCTCGCCTTTTTTAGCGGCCCCGTTCACAGAGGTCATCCTGGCCCTGATAAACACCTCCGAAGGGTCCAGAGAAGAGCCCGCATACTGGATGAGTTCCACGAAGCGGAAGGGCTTGTGATTTCGAATCTGCAGTATGCCGCCGAACCGCGAGTCCATCGGAACCCCGGCCTTGAGCAGAGAGCCGTTAATGACGATACTGCAAACTGTAGCCAGTCCCGTCATACCTTTGGGAACGACAAAATCACCGAGCTTTTCTCCCTCGGAAGCCACAGCCACAAGGTCGCTGACGCAGAGCCCTGCTTCAAAGGCCGGCCTCATCGCCTGCAGCGCCTCTTTGAACCGCTCTTTTTGGAAAAAGGACACATTGGCAGGAATGAGTCCCCTGCGTTTCTCGAAGTCGAAGTCGGTGCGGAAAGCGAGCAGTTCGATTCTGGAGATAGCAAAACCGACCTTATACTTAACGAGGGCGCTCTTTACCTCCTCCATCCCCTGCGTGGTGAGCAAACGGCCATCTCGACCGGCGAGTCTGGTCAAGCCGCGCTCGTCCGTCAACTGAAGGTGGTATCGGACTGCCCTCTCGCCTAATTCAACGCCGAGGTCCTTCAGGCGTTGAGCAATAACCCTGGCCCCCAGCGGCTCCGGAGAATCGCTTAGAACCTTAAGGATTGAGAGTACTTTCCTCTCGACATCCTGCGTTTCAAAACCCATAAAATAGCTTCTTAAAAAATTTTTTCGTTAGGCAGTAGGAAACTGTTTTCCTAATAATAATATAACTATCCGGCAAAGCTGTCAATAGCCTAGTGATAGAACCGAGGAATTACGAATGGTCGAAGCTGTGTACGGCCACAGCCCGGGGGTTAGCCCTTTTACTGCGGCAGCGCTACCCGCTTCCCATCGAAGACAGGGACAACGTCATAGAGGTCTATCCTGGAGGCAAATATCAGGTCATCTGAGAAACCGCTAGATTCCAGAAAGCGGCCATGCTCGCTGGAGGTCAGCACCCCAAGCCCGTTTCCTCTATTCGCTGCCGCAAGGTCGGAAGCCGCTGAGGCATTTTCGCCCAACTGAATTTCAATGCCACGCTTACGCAGCCCGCGAGCTATCAGGTCAATCATCATTCCAGCGCAGAAAAAGTCCTCCGTCGAGGGCCCGCCATAGCGTCCCGCGCAGACAATGGCTATATCTTTGCCCTGAGCGCCCGTTGCAGCCTTCAGCAAAGCCGCTGAGGCCGCTGATACGTTGACCAGAGCAGCGATGTACACAGGTTGGCCGCTGCCGGCGTAAGCCTTCCTGATCGCTCCCGTGCCGTTTGAGGTATAAGTGTATATCACCTTTCCGCGCACTACTTCCTCGGTCATGTATTCCAGAGGCGAATTGCCCAAATCAGAGCCGGGAAGATTCTTGCCCATGTCCTCTCCGCCGAGAAGATAGGAACCACGAGGCAGTTTAGCAATGCCTTTCTTCGCCTCCTCGACAGTGAGGCAAGGGCGCACCTCAGCCGCCCCGCTCACCAGTGCCGTGATGATAGTGCTGGTGGCTCTGAGCACATCGATTACTGCGCACAGGCTTCCCCTGAGGTCGCCTTTTTTAAGAAAGCCAGGGGCTACAATTACATCTACTTTCATTTCGCGCCACCGTTTGTAGTATACCATAATCCCGGGGGGGTCAGGCGCAGCGGAGACCTTGACACCGTGCCCCCACTCCGCATAGAATTCCACTACATGGATTTTTGCCCCGACGGGGCTGCCAGATAGCTTCATTAAGTCATAACGGAGGCTGCCCATGTATATGAGCGATGTAATGACTACCAATGTGATTACTATACCCAGCAACACATCTCTGGCTGAAGCAAGAAGAGTAATGGAGGCCCACCATGTGCGGCGCATACCTGTAGTGGATAG
>Ga0172365_10002781_pt1 | contig 12978 bp, 4 predicted proteins | sample LakKivSesite48cm_FD_114535 | JGI IMG/M metagenome (GOLD analysis project Ga0172365, IMG submission 114535) | Sediment microbial communities from Lake Kivu, Rwanda - Sediment site 48cm | ecosystem: Environmental > Aquatic > Freshwater > Lake > Sediment | place: Rwanda: Western Province, Lake Kivu...
ACGTACATTGAATCAGTGGTTTGAACAATACGCGGATCTTCACAGCCTCCCGGATAATCGTAGATAATGAATTTGTCTGAATCGGGGTAAAGCACCGGTACCGGGTATTTTGTAAAATTAATTCCATCATCACTATAAGCCAGTCCTATTCTTGAAGTGCGACCACCAAGGTGTGCAGCGGGATTATCCTCACACCGGAGAAGAAGGTATACTTTATTATCCCTGACTATTGCAGCCGGATTAAAAACATCAGCCTTCTGCCAATTTACCTCTGTACCCTTAACCGGATCAATGAAAGTGAAGGAAGAATCGGCCCTGATAATCGGATTTTCAGCTGGTTTTCTGAAAATGGTCAGTTTCCATTCTTCTGATGGATTTGATTTACACCCGGCAAGGATGAGAAAAATCAGGATATATGATTTTTTCAACGCTGTGGTTTTGTACTAAGTTACAAAAGAAAAGTCTGGTACCAAAAAAGAGGTGATTATTTAAGTTCCAGTATCATTGCCGTTCTGGGTGCACACTTAAATGAGGTAAGATCGTTGATTATGGTTCCCGACATTACATCATGTGCACCGGTATAACCTTCCATAACTTCACCATACCTGTCGCGGGTTATAGTTCTGCTCTCTTTTTCATTATTGTTAATTATAACCATCACACACTTATCATCGTTGTACCTGGCATACACATAGAGCCCGTTTTCAGGTATGAACTGCTTCAGTTTCCCGGTATGAATAACCTCTTTGCTCTTTCTCCAGTTCAGCAGCTTTGCGGTAAAATCAAATGCTTCTTTTTCGGTCGTCGTCATACCCTGGCCGTTAAATGCATTCCGTGTATCCCCCGGCCATCCGCCCGGGAAATCCTGTCTCAGGAAACCGTCACCCATATTCTTGTCGCCTTCCATTAAAATCTCTGTTCCATAGTAGAACTGGGGTATCCCTCTTGTTGTCATTATGAATGAAAGAGCCATCTTGTATGTGTCAATACTCTTTCCTGTCTGGGTAAAGAATCTTGTAAGATCGTGATTATCAAGAAATATCACATTAGTAAACGGATCGGGATAGATAAAATCCTGTGCCAGAACGTCATATAGCCTGCCCATTCCTTCTGTCCATCCTTCAGGTTCGGTGAATGCCCTGTGAGTTGAAAGCGATAAGGGAAAGTCGGTGACTGAAGGCAGGTTGGAACGGTAGCCGTCACTGTTATTTATGTCCTTTGCCCAGTAAGCCGTTGATTCTTCCTGCTGAAACCATACCTCTCCTACAATGAAAAAGCCTGGGAATTCTTCTGTAACCCTGGCAGCCCATCTTGCCATCATCCCCTTCTCAGGGTAAGGATAGGTATCCATTCTTATCCCGTCTATCCCGAAATATGCGATCCACCACAGGCTGTTTTGTATCAGGTAGGTTTCTACAAGAGGATTATCCTGGTTAAGGTCAGGCATAGTCTTGTCGAACCATCCTTTTTCCATCAGCTCTTCATCGCTTTTTGCAGCATAGGGATCCATATATACGGATGCTCTGTAATTGGTGCGTGTGAAAGTATCAAACTGATGAATCCAGTCATCTGAAGGAAGGGACTTCATCCACCAGTGTTCTGAACCTATATGATTAAAGATCATGTCCATCATGATCTTAAGACCCATACTGTGCGCTCTGGCTACGAGACTTTTGAAGTACTCATTGCTGCCGTATCGCGGATCGACCCTGTAAAAGTCGGTAATTGAATAGCCATGATAAGAGTAAGCAGGCTGGTTGTTATCCAGAAACGGGTTGAACCATATGCCTGTTACTCCCAAGTTTTTTATATAGTCAAGATGATTATAAACACCCTTCAGGTCTCCGCCATGACGTCCGTTCGGATCTGAACGATTTGATTTTTCAAGCATTCCGTCAGCATTGTCATCCATGGGATCGCCATTTGCAAAGCGGTCAGGCATCAGAAGGTAAATAACATCAGACGGATCAAAACCGCTGGCAGGCTCTGTAGGTTTAGCATATAACTGATAATCATGAACGATCTTTTGCTTTCCTTTTGTAAAAGTCAGATGCATGGTGCCGGGAATTGCTCTGCTGCTTATATCAAGGTTCACAAAGAGATAATCGGGATTGGTTGTCTTTACCAGCGTAATGATCTTGACACCAGGATAATCAGTGGTGACGTTAAAAGCGTTTATGTCCTTGCCGTATACCATAAGCTGGAGTGATTTTTCCTTCATTCCGGTGAACCAGCATGGAGGTTCTGTTCTCTGTATATTCTGGGCTGATAGGAATGTGCTGAACATAGCAGCTGTCAATAATACCGTGAGTCTTTTCATAATATTAATCCTGCGTTTTATTTACAATTTCTTTTTATTTCCCTGCTTTCCTTTCCGTGTACCTCAACCGTTTTACTGAAGATATTAAGTTTGAGGGTATCGGATGAGAGGTTCTTAATTATCACCGTTTTATGATTCACTCTTACCTCAAACAGTATCCCGCGGAAACGGGCATGAAATGAATATGATTTCCAGTTATCGGGAATAAGCGGGTTAAGCATTATTGTACTGTCAATGATTCTCATCCCGGCAAATCCCTCGACAATAGCCAGCCATGTCCCTGCCATGCTTGTAATATGAAGGCCGTGTGCTACCTCATTATTATAATCATCGAGATCAAGCCTTGAAGTTCTCAGGTAAAGCTCATATGCTTTCTTTATGTTGCCGATCCTTGACGCAAGTATGGAATGGATGCAGGCCGACAATGATGATTCATGAACAGACATCGGTTCATAAAAATCAAAATTCCTCCTGATGGTCTCCGTATCATATTTATCTTCAAGAACATATAATCCCTGGAGCACATCGGCCTGCTTTATAAAGCACGATCTCAGGATCCTGTCCCACGACCAGTGCTGGTTTATCGGCCTCTCAGCCGGGGCAATCTCATCTGCAGGCATAAGGACCTTATCCAGAAAACCGTCCTGCTGAAGAAAGACATTCCTCTTGCTGTCATATGGGAAATACATTCCGCTTATGATCTTCTTCCATGCTGCGGTCTCACCATCAACATCCAAACCGGTTTTATGGATAAGGCTGTCATATTTTGACCTGTTCTCATTCCTCACCTGTTCAAGGCTACTTATCGTGTACGACAATGTCCATACAGCCAGGGTATTGGTATACCAGTTGTTGTTTACGTTGTTTTCATATTCATTCGGACCTGTCACTCCAAGTATGACATACTTATTTCTATCATCTGACCAGGAGGCCCTCTGGCACCAGAAACGCGATATTCCTATAAGTACCTCAAGCCCGTAGTCGGCCATGTATCCGTTATCGCCTGTATGCCTGATATAGTTGTAGATTGCAAACGCGATTGCTCCATTCCTGTGGATCTCCTCAAAAGTAATTTCCCATTCGTTATGGCACTCCTCGCCGTTCATTGTAACCATCGGGTAAAGAGCTGCTCCATTCCTGAATCCGAGTTTTTCAGCGTTTTCAATACTCCTCTGCAAATGCTTGTACCTGTAGAGCAGCAGGTTTCTCGCTACCTCCGGCTCCGCGGTTTTCAGGAAAAAAGGGAGCGCGAATGCCTCAGTATCCCAGTATGTGCTTCCGCCGTATTTTTCTCCTGTAAACCCTTTTGGTCCTATATTCAGACGTTCATCCTTCCCGGTATATGTCTGGTTAAGCTGAAAAATATTGAACCTGATAGCCTGCTGTGCGGCAATGTCACCTTCGATCACAACATCAGATGCCGACCAGATCCTTGCCCACTCTTTTTTGTGCCGGGAAAATAATTTTTCATAACCGGAAGCGGAGAGCAAATCAAGTCTGCCCCTGACATCCTCCATCAGATTTTCCTTAGGGTTATTCATGGAGGAGAGAACAGATACATATTTTATAAGGGTCAGCTCCTCTCCTGGTTTTATCTTCAGTGAGAAGTCATTACCGGCATATTTGTCAAGACTTTTTGCTGATGATTGTACTTTTACAGGTTTATTATTTTTCAGGAGCTCCCAGGTCATCCCCGTGGCAACATGAAAATCGGTTTTCATTGTCCGTGAAACGATAATTCCTCTGCCCGGCACTGACTCCCTGCTCACCTCTTTCCAGAATTTCTTTCCGTAATTTGCATCTTCGTTCCTGACATCAGAATCAAGATAAACGCTGAATTTTATCACCCCCTCAAGATTGATCGATTTTACCGAGAACCTTATTATTCCTGCATCAGATTCTGCCATGCTCAGAAATCTTCTGGAAGTTATCTCCACGGATTTATTTTTTCCTGCATTGATACCAAAGGTTCTTTCCAGGTATCCTTCCTTCATATTCAGTATCCTTCTGAAGGAAATAATATTTGCAGCAGCAAGATCTATTTGTTTACCGTTAACAGAAACATCGATACCTATCCATTTTGGTGCGTTAAGTACTTTGGCAAAATATTCGGGATATCCGTTTTTCCACCATCCTACCCTGGTCTTGTCAGGGTAATAAACCCCGGCAATATAACTTCCCGGCAGAGTATCGCCTGAGTATTTTTCCTCAAAATTCGCTCTCTGTCCCATATAACCGTTGCCTATTGAGAAAATGCTTTCTGATTCCCTGTTCATCTCAGGGTGAAATCCCTCCTCGATAATAAGCCACTCATCCTTTTTGTAAAAGCAGTTCATCAACCCTCCCCATGAATTTTGTTTAGTTTCTCCAGGCTCATATCATGTAGCCCTGAGATTATATAATGTGCTTTTGCCAGCACTTTTTCTGATCCCACACCAATGCATATCATTCCGGCATTAAGGGCAGCCTGTACTCCGGCTGCAGCATCTTCAAAAACAATGCATTGTTCAGGAGCTGCTGAAATCATCTGTGCAGCCAAAAGGAATACTTCCGGATCAGGTTTAGTTTTATGTACACTATTTCCATCGACCACAGCATCAAACAGGCTTTTAATATGGAGGCGTTCAAGGATCACCGTTGTGTTTTTGCTTGCTGAACCCAACGCTGTCATGATTCCGGCATTCCTGAGTTCACTGATAAATTCAACAGCTCCAGGAAGGATTTCATCAGGATTCATTTTCCTGATATAATCCAGATACCATTCATTCTTTAAACTTGTGTATTTTTTCTTCTCAGCATCATCCATTCTGACCTTCCCGATCCCGAGAATAATTTCCAGCGAATCATCCCGGCTGACACCCTTAAGATTCTCATTATCCTCTTCCGTAAATGGAATTCTTAGTTTTTCAGCAAGTCTTTTCCAGGCAAGGAAATGGTACCGGGCTGTATCAACAATCACCCCGTCAAGGTCAAAAATGCATCCTTTAACCTTCATCATAACTTCTTATCATCTATGTCTTTAACAAATCTCACCATTAGTGCAGCCATCAGCATAGAGATTCCGCCGGTAATAATGGCATTCATGGTGTTCCCATGAAAAAGGTGCTTCACCATGCTCCCGAGAATACTTGCAGCAAGAATCTGGGGGATTACAATAAAGAAATTGAAAATGCCCATATAAACGCCCATCTTGTTCTGAGGCAGGGCGCCTGTCAGGATAGCATAAGGCATTGAAAGAATGCTGGCCCATGCAAGTCCGATTCCTGCCATTGGCAATACCAGGAGCCAGGGATTTCCGATAAAGCTGATTGAGATCAGGCTTACACCACCGGTTAACAGGCAAACAGCGTGGGTGATCTTCCGGCTTGATATCCTGGCCAGAACAGGGAGGATAAATGCCACTACTGCAGCAATACCATTATAAATCCCGAAAAGGACACCAACCCAGTTGGCTCCCTTATTATATTCAAGAGATGTTGTGTCGGATGTTCCGTAAATATGTGATGTAACAGCTGATGTAGTATATATCCACAGCGAAAAAAGTGCGAACCATGTAAAAAACTGTACAACAGCCAGCTGGGCCATGGTTGAAGGCATATGCATGAGGTCGGTCAGCACTGAATTAAGGCCGTTATTATCTTTACCTGCTGCCTGAAGAATACCGGCAAGAAGCTGAAGCAGTCCAAATAGCGATATACCTCCTGTTATTATGAATAACTCCTTCTCAAGATTGATTTTTAACAGAATAAACGTAAGGATCAGTCCTGCCACAAGCCATATAAATCCCGGAACGAAAAAATTTGTTTTGCCATAATGCTCTGAGCCCTGAGCTCTGAGCTCTGAGGCTTCTCCCTGCTTCTCCCCGGCTTCGAATTCAGCAAGTTCATCCGGGGTATATTCTTTTGTTCTTATAACTGTCCAGAGCACTGCAGAGAAAAAGACAATCGCGCCAATATAAAATGCCAGCTTAACATTCAGAGGGATTAGTTTCCCTGGCTGGGGCTCAGTAGGCACGTTGAACACATTTGTAAGTATATATGGCAGGAGTGAGGCAACAACAGCGCCTGTACCAATGAAGAAGCTCTGCATTGCAAATCCCCTGGTCCTCTGTTCCGATGAGAGCATATCACCTACAAATGCCCTGAACGGTTCCATTGATATATTGATAGATGCATCCATTATCCATAATGTTCCCGCAGCCACCCAGAGTGCAGGTGAATTTGGCATCAGCAGCAAGGCGAGAGAAGCCAGTAAAGCACCTGTAAGGAAATATGGTCTTCGGCGTCCCAGACGGTTCCAGGTCCTGTCGCTCATATGTCCGATAACAGGCTGTATTATCAGCCCGGTTACGGGTGCGGCAACCCACAGAATGGGAATATCATCCACCCTGGCTCCGAGGGTTTCAAAAATACGGCTCACGTTGGCATTCTGGAGAGCGAAACCGAACTGGATCCCCAGGAATCCAAAACTCATGTTCCATATCTGCCAGAAGGATAGTTTAGGTTTGGTTCTATTCATGACCTGTTATCAAGGAATTTCTGATCTTTTTTCAAAATACCACCTTTTTTCCCTTCCCCCCATATTCAAAAATATACAAAATGATCGGGATAAAAAACTGCGTATGTTATTTATTTTCACGCAGATTCGTGGATTTTAATGCCGTTGTACCGGCATGACTTTGTTTCAAACGTTTTCTGAAAAATGAGTCTTTCCGAAAAAAAATTTTACTGAACGAGGGTAAATTTGAGGCTGAACCCGAAATTGGTATTGGAAGTGGGGAATGTATTCGCCACAAAAGGATTGTTCATGGTATGATCTGCAAAGATTTGAAGGTTGAATCTGTCGCTCAGGACATAGTCGGCTGTAATGCCTGCTGTAAAGACTTTCTGACCTGCAACCGGCTGGTTTACATCCTCAACAAGTTTTCTTGCAAGGGTTTTATTGTCGCGGATCGACAGGTCAAACCTGGTGGTGAGATCGCTTTTAAGCACTTTCTGACCGCCTCCGGTTTTAAGCACTATCTGAACTTCATCAAACCTGTATCCCGCCCCGATAACAAGCTCATTGGTCCTGGCATCAGCTATCTGGTTGCTAGTCAGATTGAGGGAAACAGTCCTTGATTTCCTCCATTCAAACCGTGTGGTCAGGCTGTTGATCCAGTTCATATCGATGTTGACAAGCGGACTGAACTGCTCATTTATAGATACAACATTGATTTCATACTGCTGAATGAAATTTTTCTGCAGATCCCTCACCGAGCTGATGCCGTTTATATCAGCAAAATAATTCAGGTTGGTTGTATAGTTGGCAATCTGGTAGGTGCTCCTGTACTGATGAGTAATATTTATTGATCTGAACACTTTCCTGATGAATTCAAACTTTGACAGTCCGTCAAAAGTAAGGCGCCAGTTGGGCATCATCCTTAGTGCAGAGGGGAATGTTTCAAGCGAAACCTTGTCCGGGTCAGTTTTTGTGTAGGCAGCTATGAATGCAGGTATCATAACCTCGCGTGATGTCTTCCCGTATCCGCTTCTGTATGGCCCCTCAATAGGATCTCCAGATAATGGATCGATATCAGGGTTATAGCCTGGATCCGATATCCTTCGTTCTTCAGCTCTTCTTTCAGAGATCACAATGAGGTTTTCCTTGAATGCTTCGAAGGTTGGTGAAATATAATCATCGCTCTGACTGATCTTCTCAAAAGCAGTACCCCAGGAGATAACTGATATTGAAAAGTTTCCGCTTACAATACTGTTCCTGGTGCTTTCGGGAAAGTTTCCATTCCCGTCAGCTATATAATAAGCGCTTACTCCTTCGAGGAAACGCCGGTCAGCATTGACATCAATCCTTAGTCCCGGGAATGGTTCAACATTTACTCTTCCCGAGATATCAAATTTATTGTTGTAGCTGGCGGGTGTGTTAAGCAGTGTATCTTTTGAAAGCCAGTCATTGTTAACAGCCTTGTCAAAGAAACTATTATCGCTGTAGCCCAGGATGAACGGCCAGCCCGGGGCCATGACATTGTTGTACTTTGACATGCCAAGGTATTTTGTTCCAGGCATATAGCCTGGCAGAAACTGACCCTGTGAGGAAGTGAAGGTAAGGCTTGCCGATCGTATTCCGAGAAGTGCTCTTACCAGGTAAGCCCCTGTTACAGAAAGAGGATTTCTTTTTACGGGTACACGCCCTTCAATGAGCACCTGGGCCCCGTCAGCCTGCTCGGCAGCAGTAAAATTGACCCTGTCGCCGCTTACAATATCAACCTTGCCCCTGACTTCTTCGCCGGTCTTTTTAACTATCCTTACTTTAACGTCGGTGGTCCCCAGATTATGTACAATTCCTCTCACTGCACCTGTCTTGAAACTTACATTGTCCTTTGAATAATTCACAGTCTTATATTCAGGTTTCATCCTCTGTGCGGCATCCGGACGGGTATTGCTTTCAATTTGTTTCAGGAACTTGGATTTTCCGTAGAGGGTTGCCAGGTTTGCCATGGCAGTGAAAGAAAACTCATTGTGATTCTTAATGGAGTTCCCGATATTGATATTCATTGAATCAGGGAAGAGGGGTCCGGCCAGCCAGGCATAATCAGTGCCAAGACGTGCATTCGCATTTATCCAGGAAAGAAGTGGCAGCTTGTTTACAGGAATTGTGTATGTCGCATTTATAAAATGATTATAGGAGGTTGTTCTGCCGAAGTTTTTTATGTTAGCGATGACCGAGTCGCGCCACAGGTCAAACTGGTTTGCATATCTCTCCCTGTCGACACCCCCAAGCGGTTCGTCAATCCTGGCAAGGTTTGTTGCTGTAAAGTCGATTTTCAGCTGGCGTGTCACATCATATTTAAAATCGTACATCCGTGTCCATTCAAAATCTTTTCTGTATGTGGGTGTAATGCGCAGGTAAGGATTATTTATATTCCTCGCCTTTACTTCGTTATAGTACCTCGACAGATCTGTTCTGAATGAAACACTTTTGGGGAACAGATAAAAGTTGAAATCCTTTATAAGCCTGAATAACTGGCCGTTCAGAAATTTAACATTTTTGAATGGCGATATATTTTCAGGATTGGCCTGGTAATCATAATTTATACCTCCCCGGTAGTTCTTTTCAAGGTCGATTTCCGTTTTGGTATCACTTTCATAAATTTCATTATAGGTATAGTTGACGCTCAGGTTGGCAAGGTCCCAGATATGGGGTTTCTCTCCTCTTTTTGTAATTCCGGCATTGCTGACAGTAATAGTTTTCCTTCTGGCAAAATCTTCCGAGATGGCTCTTATTGAATCCCTTTCCCTTGTGCCTTCAGCATTACGGAGAGCAGATTCAAGCGGAATGTCGGGATCAAGCGGATTAAACTGGGGGCGTATCCTGGTCTCTGAATAACCGACATAAACCGGAAGTCTTACTCCGGCCTCTTCTGAGAAGAACCTTCCAAGGTCAAGAGTTGACGAAAGATCATATTTCATCACCTGCTCCTTACTTCTTTCGTTTACCTTCTTATCGATACTTCCCCATCCGGGAGTGCTCGACTGTCCCACAACATCAACAGTGCCGAAATCTGCCAGCCGTGCCTGGAGATGGGCATTTGCCGCCCAGCCACCGTTCTCAACAAAATCGTTGAGACGCAGCTCGTTGACCCATACTTCTCCCCATTTTGGCTGCCCGTCATCTTTCATCGGGTTCCTTGTCTTTATCGGATTCCTGATGCCGATCATAATCACCTTTACATTGCTGAGATTCGGATTCCCCGAAATTGATATCCTGTGGCCCTCATAAGGATAGACAAATACATCAGATATGCTTAGCGATGATCCCGGTTCCTGCATCTTCCTGTTTCTTGCCTGCTTAACCTCCTGAAATACCGACAGAAGGATATTAAAGCTGTTTTCCTCCGGCCAGACTATTGCCCGCGAATCATCCGACTTATTCTCATACCTTCCTGGGGGTGTCAGTTTTAAGGGGATCTCATATTCATAGAAATTACTCTTATAATCTGATCCTATCCTGATGAATGCGGTCAGTTCTCCATCAGCCAGTGGTTGCCCGATTAAAGCTTCAGCATGTACCTCCATCCTCAGGCGACGGTACTGGCGAATATCAATATTCACATTCTTGAAGGCTGCGCGGGCATCACCATCGTCAAGGTTCTGGACCTTAAGCACCATTGCCTGCTCATTCAGCTGCCTGAGCTGGGGATTTGAAGGATCGGTTATCCTGTCAAAACCGGGAGGCAGCACATAGTTAACCGGCTCCTTGCCTGAATTTTCCTCGATGCTGACCGAGCTTATCTCAAATGTTCCGTCTGAGGCTTCAGGCAATGTCACCCTCTCTCCTCCTTCCATGAATGAGATGTTATACTTTCTCCATTCTGCCCTTACAAGATCAAGATCGGCATATCTCATAATGACAGGCTCCCTGAAATTTCTGAGGAACATCCTCATGAACCTGATTGATTTAAAATCACTGATTGTTCCTACAACTCTCTGATAATCAGTGATGGGAATCTTAAACTGGTACCATTTAACCTTTGATTTGTCAGTATTGGCGAATGTAGCCTCGTACTCAATTTCATCAACAATAAAGTTTTTTCCCACAACGAGATCCTCAGGCCGCATGCTTATACGGTACTGGTAATAGTTTTCTGTTTCGTTGAGTGTGTTATCGCGGTTAATATCCTCCATGTCGGGAAGTGTTGATCCGGATGTGGGATAGTTTTCCGGAGACATCTCAGCCGTTGGAGAATTCATATCAGGTCCGTTATACTGCTTGTATCTTTCAATGATCGGTTTTTCTTCATCGTCATAATCTGTTCCCCTGAAGTAATGGAAATTATCTCCTGACGGGTCATTCAGTATTTTCTGATATGCATCAGGGTTGACAATGGTCTGAGCCTGGTTCAGGTAATTCGAAAAAAAGGATCGTTCATCGTCATCTCGAAGTCCGTCAAATCCCACATCCTGGAAAGTCCTGGAAGTAGGGTCATTATCAAATGCGTTAACTACAGCCTGCACCGTTGGCACACGTCCCCATGAGGTTGTATCTATATTTATAAGATTTCCTGATCCTGGCAGGCCGTGTTCAAAGCTTTTTCTTGAATCTTTAAGTATATCCTCGGAGATGTTTCCCAGGTTGATATAAAGATCGCCTCCCTCATGGCCGGGATCCTCAACAAAAGGATCCATCAGCCAGAATTTGATATACTGGATATTGGCTGTTTCAAAGTCGCTGGTGAGGACTTCCCTCATAATTCCCCCCCACCGTGAACCCGGATCATTGAGCTTACCATCTGAATTAATCCCTCCCGACCAGGTCCCCGGAGAGGTATCAAAGTTGTAAGGTCCTTTCTCGTCAGGGAAATATGCCAGGTTAAGCACAGTGATGTTTGTGGGTATACCGGTTGTGCTCTCGCGATACGGGAATATCTCATTTTCAAAAATCTCCCTGACAAAATGACTTGATTGCAGGTCGGGATTATCTTTAATGTGTGCCGGCGTTGATGAGCTGTTGCGCAGGAAGATAGGGTCAATTACAAACCATGCGAGCTTAGCCCTGTTAAACCCGCTTGCCAGGTTATCATTTAGCCTGGCTTCGGGGAATATCTGATCCTGGCCCTGTGGAATACTTGAAAGTGTCCATGCGTTGAATGACTTCAGATCAAGGGGTATTTCGCTCGCTTCGAAATCATCTATATAGGAATTCCCTGCGCTTGATATTGCCCTGGAATGGCCGGGAATAAGATGTGCAAATTCACCAAAGAAAGAGAGGGATGAAGGTGTTTTAGTTTCAAGGAACGGGATCTTATCGATAACTTTTGTAAGAAGCTGCGACTGGGTCTTATACGAGGTGTTTACCCCCCATATTGTATTTGATATCGGTTCTTCACCAAAATTGACTTTCTGGGTATATGGCCTTTCGGTCAGATGAAGAATGGTACCGCCCACATTGAAGTTGTCGGATATACGATAATCAAGATGAGTGCCTACAAGTGTTTTTGTCTGAAACCCGAAAAACTGGTTGCTTTCAAGTGAAACCTGGATAGGGGTCTGGGATTCAATGAGAGCAGGATTGATGATCCTGACAGTTCCCATATTGTAATCAACGGTATAGTCAGTGTTTTCGGTAAGTGTCACGCCTCCGGCCGTAACTTTAACCGATCCCCGGGGAATATTAATTGCATTCAGCTGAATCTCGGATCCTGACTCCGACGAATAGCGTCCTTCAAGCTTGAATTTATTCTTTTCAGCCATCTGCCTTGCTATTGTCTGGGTTGAATCATAGAGTTCCTGGAAAACATATTTTTCTGCCAGTGCAGCATCATTTATCTTATTCCTGAGATGGCTTCCGAAAGGTTCCAGTACCGGGAAGATGATCTTCCCCCTGTCAACCATGATCGTGACACCCTCAATGAAATCAAAATAACCGTCTGACTCCCTGTCGTTCTGTGAATTCAGAACATCCAGACCCAGAACCTGGAGAAGGATCTGATCTTCAAGCTTGCTTTCGGGGAGATAATTAATTGAATTCCCGGTCTTGTCATCCTGGTAAAGGACATGGAGTTCAAAATCTTTGCGGTCAAGCGTACCTGATCCGAGCGAATAAATGTTTTTCATCATCAGGTCCCAGGTAGGTAATTTCGGCGTAAGGGTGGTACCTTTCAG
>Ga0172365_10002783_pt1 | contig 12962 bp, 9 predicted proteins | sample LakKivSesite48cm_FD_114535 | JGI IMG/M metagenome (GOLD analysis project Ga0172365, IMG submission 114535) | Sediment microbial communities from Lake Kivu, Rwanda - Sediment site 48cm | ecosystem: Environmental > Aquatic > Freshwater > Lake > Sediment | place: Rwanda: Western Province, Lake Kivu...
CAGACGAACAAGATGACGAAATGTATAGCAGCACGCCCTTGTACTAATCATTGCTAACTCTTGGCGCTGCCCAAGCCGGGATATTTCGCAATGGTGGCTACCGCAAACATACGGTTGTCATTGTGAGGAGCGAAGCGACGAAGCAATCTCAAGATTGCCTGTTTCCTCTCCCTCGATGGGAGAGGCTTAAGAGCCTGTCCTGAGTCTATCGAAGGATGAGGGTGAACTCCCCCAGCAAACGCGCCCTAAGCAAGCTCCTTTGACTAAGTGCTGGCTATACTCTAAATGCCATGCAAAGGAATGTCTGGCAGACGCCCAAGGATGAAGAAAGGCCATGGTGCGGAATACTTATCTTCAGATGATGATTACGAGGCCTATGCTATAATGCATTGTGAAGATTAGCTCTTAAAGAGTTCGAAACATGATAGGTAGTAAAGCGGTCAGGCAGATTCTACATAGTCTCAGAAAAGAAGCTGAGCAGGTTCTTGGTAAAAATCTGGTGGATATATTTCTTTTTGGCTCTTATGCTAGAGGAGATTTCACCATGGAGTCTGACATCGACATTCTTATTGTGGTAAATAAGTCTTTGACTAGGGAAGAGAAGAATAAAATGAGCTCTATCATTAGCGCCTTATCCCTGGAGAATGAAGTCGTCATTGCTTACGTTATTTATGAAAAGGAGTTTTTCGATAACGTGGGGTCACCCTTAATTTTGAATGTAAAAGAGGAGGGAGTAAAGGTTTAGAGTGGATGCAATTAAGGGATTAATGACCAAGGCGGAGAAAAGCCTTCAAGCTGCCGAGGAGTTGTTTGATGGTGGGTATTATGATTTTGCCGCATCCAGAGGATATTACACCATGTTTTATTGTGCAGGAGCCTTGCTTTTATCCAAAGGGCTAAAATTTTCAAAACACAGCGGGGTAATTTCTGCATTTGGGAAGGAATTTGTGAAGGCGCAGCTTCTTCCTAGCGAACTCCACTCGTATATTTTGGATGCCTTTAGCCAGAGGGGCAAGGGAGATCATGATATCGCTCCCTTTGAGCGGAAAGATGCTGAAGACCTGTTAAATAAGGCACAAATCTTTTTGGAAAAGGCGCAAGAATATCTCAAGGGTCAAGGAATTATTGACTAGCTTCTTCGCCAATTCAAGTTGGGGGATTTACCCGCCGACTCTAGGTGCCATACCTGCTGAATAGGATAAAGTCATTGCGAGGAGCGAAGCGACGAAGCAATCTCAACTTTGAGTTTTGAATTTGTTTAGGATTTAGGATTTCTTTGGAAATGAAGTGGCCTAAGCAAGCTCCTCTGACTTCGGGACTATTGACCATTAAGCCAGCTGCCACCTAAGATACATAATAGAGACGCTGGCAAACGAAGGCATCAAGACAATCCCATTAACATAAACAGCAAATTACTTGCCAGCCTGAGCACTACGCCGAGGAATACTTGGTAGAGGCGGAAGGGCAAGGCCTAAGAGGAGTGAAGCTAGGTAATGTCCACCTGCTAAGGAACTAATTGCTAAAGCAGGCACATAGAGCAGGTAATAGCTAAACAAAATGACCGAATGTTTAGGTTAAGATTTCGAACTCACTAGTTTAGGGACACCTCGGTTTGATTAATAGTCTACTGATATCGTCATCACTTTGTATTCAGGATCTAAATAGGCTAATTGATTCCTAACACGTTGTCTAAGACTTATCGCTGGTTTCAAGCAATATTCATAGAGTTCATCTTTGCTTAGCTTCAGGTCTGGAAATAATAACTTTAGAAAACCAGCAGCAAGCCGCCAAATAGCATTCTTGTCTCTTATATTGTCACTGTTAAGAGTGCAATTATTTTTGATGTACTCTAGATATCCAGTCCTGTCCCGCAAAATATGTAGCACCTCTCCAAAAAAATCAGCTTTGAACCCCATGCCTTGTGAAATCATACTACTATCAAATTTAGGTAGCTCCCAACCTGGGAGAATACCATGTAGCCGGTCGATAAAAGCACTTTCACCCAAAAACTCTGGCAAATTTTCGAACAGGTTTTCATTCTGCGGCTTACCTGAGGGACTAATCGGTATGTTTGCGAGTAACACCATACCTGCTTCGGAAGTAACCTTCTGCTTTCCCCTAGTGAAATACCCTGCCTCTAAAAAACCTTTGAGTATTCCGATGACTTCACCAGGGTTTTCAAAGGAGATAGACTGCCCCTCGTCCAAAACTACAGTATCATATTTGACTAATAACCCTGGTATGTTAGTTGCATTGTTATAAAATAGAACTGCTGGCGTGACCTTGCCCCCGCTGACCATACGGATATAGCTGGACAAGTTAATGTAAATCCAGGATTTTCCTGTGCCTTTAGGCGAGAGTTCTACCAAATTCACCCGATTCTGGACAACAGGAAGAAGCCTTGCCAGCAATAGAATCTGCTGCGAAGGTGTGTATGCTTGAGGGTTGTATCCAATGCTGTTTATTAATAAGCTTCTCCATTCGTCTAAAGTAAAGTATGAACGATTTTCACAATAGTAATCTAGGTCAATTCTGCCTACTTGCATAGGTTGAAAATCTACTAGCCATATTTCCCCTTCGCCTGTATCCTGCCCAGGATGGTATATTAGCTTTCCCGCCCCCCAGATTCCACCACAGAGAAGTAAAGGGTAAGAATCGACGATAGATTTTTCAACACAGCCATCCTCAATATCAAGCGATGGTATCTTAAGCTCTCTCTTACCCGACCTTAGGTCAATATAAACGCTAAAGTCATCTAATATTACAAGTGACTCCCCATTTAGTAACCGGTTTCGCAAAAGTTCTCTCTGGCTCTTAGAAGGCAAGTGGTTATTGATAAAGTCCTTTATTTTTCTCTTTGCCTCGTCAGTCAACTCTCCGCTTGGGCAGTTACGATCAATAAGCCACTCCCCTACATAACTGGGGATGCTTCTCTCAAAGCCCATCTTTTGCACTAAAGCCTTATCGATACAGACTTCGTCAAAAACTTCTTTAGCTTTCTCTTGGTACCTTTCCATGAGATTTTCTTTTTCCCACTTCCACTTCCTAAAATTCCAGAAGCCTCTCCTCCACTTCAGAAATCTCGATTATTCTCCTAATTCCTATCCCTATTTCAGTCGCCCCTGATTTTCTTTCCCCTAAGCATTCAAAACTATAATATCCTTTTAATGTTGCTATATTTTCCTTACTTACAGAAGTCTCTTCCTTTGGTAAGGCGATCTCAATAACTTTAGGTCTCTCATCATTCCCAGGGATTTCATCAAGACCCATCTCTATCGAGTGAGAAGGGATAAAAACTTTAATATTAGTAATCTTATTCCTATTCGGATTTCGGATTAGCAGCTCTACCTCTTGCTTTCTAGGGCTTAAATGGATAGGCTGCCCATTGTGAATACAGTTGATTTCCTCTATTTCTAATGGTTCTAAGCAAAAGTCCAAAAGAGGAATGAAAGTTTCTTCAGGTGTCATCCCCCCATGAACTAGACCCTTTGGCTTTCTCGTGCCAATAAAACCATATCCTTTTGCAATGGCAACACTCCTTGCTAAACCAAATCCATCTTTGTCTAAAAAATACCAACATTCGTCAAGGGCTTCTTTTGAATCGATGTAAATGAAGCGTTTGTGTTCCTCTTCCATTTCTGCTGCTTTGGGCACCCTATAGCCTTTAATGTAGTCAGGGATTGTGCAAGAGCCATGATCAGTGCTAACAATAAGACGGAGCTTCCTAGAAGCTTCTTCTGGAGGTATGAAACGCTTTAAGTATTTCGCAATATTGCTGAGAAAGTCCCTTACGTCATCTTCAAAATCAAAGAAACCCTGGTGACTCGAAACATCTAGCTTATTTATGATGCAACAAGTTATCTTATGATCCCCTAGCTTGCCAGTCTTTAGCTCATATGGATCTGGGATAATCCTATAATTGTCAATTCCGCTTTCCTTACAGCGTTGCTCGAAAAGCTCTTGATATTTCTGGTATCTATCTACCTCTATTTGACAAGGCAACTTACCGGCGACTAGGGCAGTTTTTGATATTTTTGTCTCGCTTGGAAGCATGGAGAGTTGAGGCATAAGGCCAGAACAGGAAGGATAAAATCCTTGCTCCCAAAAAGCCATCTTAATATCTTCTATGTAAAACCAACAGAGATTATCAATGATGATCCACAAGACTTTGCACCCCTCATTTAGGTAGTCCTTAATTACATGCCAAGTTCCATAGTTTAGTGGAGCAAGTTCGTTTTTCATTTTTGGATACTCGTTATAAAGCCAGGCGCTATATGCTTTGGCATACTTCTCTACAAGTTTATCTCCTTCAACGTGTTTCAAAGACCATTTTGCGTAAGGCAAGTATTCCTTTGTCACCCATTTGCTCATCTTCTCCCAGTCCCAATCTTGGACGGGTAACGAAGGTATATTGGGTGGAATGAGGCCTTGCAACTCTTTAATTTGCTCTGAAAAGTGCCCAAATTTGGCTCCTATGAGGTTAAATAACCTTTCGTTGAAATACAGCGCGTTCTCCTTTATGAAGATTTGGAGTGCATCTATTTCGCCAAGTATCTTCCCTGACATCCTTACTGCAGCATCATTGATTATTTGCTCGAATCTTTCCTTGAGTATTTTGTCTTTTTCCTCTTGTCGTATTTCGGAGATCTTAAATTGGAGCTTGTCTCGTAGACTATTCTTCCACTTTATTTCAATTAAATCGCTAAATACTCCTTTCTGGAGTATCTTGTCACTACATTCACAAGGTGAGATTTGATCTATATACTTCGTAATCGGTTGTATGGATTCCCTAGTTGAAATTTCAGCCAGATTTTTCTGTTTCACAGAGTCTTCATAATTTCTCAAAACCTGCAAGGCATAAACAAGAAATCCGTTACCAACCGGATCTTTGAATAGCCAATTGTAAGCATGGCCTACACTTGAAGTTGCCCATTCCCGTTTTCGTTTATCTATGAGTTCTTTTAGCCCACTTGGACTAGTTGGTTCTTTTTCTCCGCTGAGAAAATACGAGACGATTTTAGAGAAGTGGGTAAGTGTGGGATTCGTCTCCCCCCAACATGTATCAACGCAGGCAGAAAGAATCCAGTTCTCTGTATCTCGTGGCGTTGCCAACCTCGATCTTGGTGGGAAGGTCTTTGCCTTTCCAATAAGATTCAGCCTAATTATTTCATTATCATTTAACGGGAAGCTCATGGCTAAAGAATCTGGGAGACCAAGTTCCTTTGTCAGAATGGATTTCGGAGAGACATGCTCTACCTTTACAACAGAGTCAGAATAATCGTTTAGACTTTCGTACCAGTTTCCAATCCTCTTGTTTTTCACTGCCACTGTTAAGTCATGTTTTCCATAAATCGCCTCTCTAATTCTGAGACGGCTATCAATATACTCGGATTCATTTTCGACTATAATATCCCGCGATTGATCGGTTCTCAAGCCATAGAGGTCAATGATTATGCTAATCACCTTCTATACTCCTCAAGCAGGCTTTCCAATGCTAAGACTATCTCGTCTCTACCTATAACGGTTTTATCTATGAGTTGCTTCAGGGATGCTTTAAGAACTTCTGCTCTAGGGGAAAGCCTTTCAATATCAATCGACTTACCCGTGGCTTTCGCGTAGAAAGTCTCAATTTCGGTTTTTGATTTTACAAGGATACCCTTATATTTTTTAAGTGTTTCGTCAACATTTTGCCACTTGCTATATTCACTGAGTCCTAGCTCTTTAGGCAATCCGACCAAAAACTTCTCCTTAAACCGGTCTGTGCTTTGAACGTTTGCGTACTTTAGTAGCTGTGCAGTAGACCCAGAAAATTTATGCTCTTTGACGGCTGCCCCCAACTTATTGTACCAATTGGTGATTTTGCCCATTACATCGGACTCTGCGTTGCCCTTAACATCAAAGACCTCCTTGAAGCAGCCCATGCTCTTTCTAATAACCACCTCTTCCGGATAATTATTTAACCTGTCTACTATTCCCTTGAATGTATCCTTAAAATTCTCCAAATCTTCCTTTTCCCAATATTCGAATCCTTTATCAATGCCTAAAGCACAAGGCAATTTCTCAAGTAGAAGCTCTCTCATATCTTCATCCCTGTCCACGTCTCCAATCTCTTGGATAAACCTTTGGCATTTTTCATCTTCAATATTACACTTCGTAACTAAAGGCAGGTCTTGAAACCACGCAGTGAATAACTCGCCTACGCCATCAATGGGGGATAACTTCGGTTCCCAAGCCTTATCTGGGGAAACGATACTATTCACTTCTAGTAAATAATCCTCTTCCAAAGGAAGCTGTTCCCTATATTCAACTAACACTCTTTCTGGGGCTGGGTCATTAACAATTTCATAAATTATTTCTCCTATGAAGTCTCTCTTTTCCCAAGGAGAGGTCCTGGTTCTCCTTGTCTTTATCGTTAAATGATTACGATAGAATCTCAAGAAAGCACTGAGGAATAGCTCGATTACCCTGGGACACAGTCCGAAAGGTGGCAATTGAAGGTCTCCTACTAACTTGGTGAAGTTAGCACGCCCCCCCGATTTGGTTAAATGCATCTCCATTAGACCCCAAACCTCTTTCATATTCCCAGCGGTTGGCTCTACGAATCTGTAGTAATCAAGGTTACCTTCCCGCCTTTTTCTTAGCATTCCTTGTGGTTCAAAAGTCTGTTCTAAAATAGTTTTCTCTGCTGGGGCTCTGCCTTTCGCTACATATCCTGGCTCATCCGTCTTTGTATCTAGGATTACAGTGTTTAGGCTAATTCTGTGGACTCTATCATCTTGCTGCCAGCGATTTGCCATTTTCAGGTGCTCAACTATTGGTGTCTTATCAAAGACATTAGACATCACAAAGTCAGCAATATCCCCATCCTTTTTATCTGTGGTCTCCAGAGTAACCCCTTCTCTAAACCAATCCAGATTCGAACCCCCTTTCCAATTTGTGACCTTGTTATCCAATTTAGTTTTCTCGGCATCATATCTATCCTTGCAAATCTTATGAGCCTCTGTTCCTTCAATATTTATAAGGAGGTTTGTTTCTAAGATTCTCTAATGCCGTTACATTCTTCAAGGTCTCATAAATATTTACAGGGTTCTTAGGAATAGCAACAACAAGCTGAGGATGTCTGATGTTAATAGCCTTCTTTCTTGCCTCTTCAATGTCATTCATGCTTTCAGCGACTACATAAAGAGCAATGCCATCTAGATATTCGTTCTGGATTCGGTTCTCATAGAATTTAATATTATCTAACTCTCCGGTATCAATGTACTTGCAAGAGAGTCCCCTTATAACCCGATATTGCTCTGCATACTTTCTGGCTGTAATAACTCCTGGGGGACACTCAGATTCGAGTATATGAACGGGGTTATCCCAACTCAAACCCTCCTTTTCTTTCCCGAAGTCTTCATCAAAATTAACTAACGCTTGCCCGCTTCTGAATTCATATTCCCCATTCGCCCTGACCCAAAGAACCTGACTTCCTACAAGCGAATCAAGCAAAGGTTTCAGCTTACCTTCTTCTAAGTCTAGCAAAAGGGCCAAATTAGAAGGCGTAATTGATACAGGAGTAGCATGCCTCGTTTTTATTATGCCAATAACTGCCAAAGCTTTCATTACTCTTTGTGTCAAGATTTCACTTGGGTCGCTTACCTTGCCCATTGCTTCGTTATAATTCATAATTATGTGCCTAGTTTCTGGCGTATTTTCTGCTGCCTCTTTAAAGAAATCGAAAAGCTTATCAGCAGTGTAGAAATTCAATTTCCCGCTTTCTGTATATACCGAGTTTTCGTTAATAAACCGAGTTAACCCACCCTCCTTGATTTCCTCTTCAAAGAATGTAAACATTGTTCGAGCTTCTTGCCCTACCACATCAGAAACCAATGGTAAACAATAGGTTGTAAGAGGGTGTAATGGAAAAGCCCCTTCGCAGATTGTATTCATGATCCAGTCTCTATCCTTATCCGGATACAAGTCAAGCTCCACAATCGCATCCACCATTCCTGTTGAACCTTTCCTTATTTGCGTGCTGACCTTATTCCATTCCTCATCTTCTTTTACTTGCACTATGGCATAATTGATTAACTCCTCTGCTTCCTCAATCGCGGTAAGTTTATGTTGACTAAATCGTCCCTCTAATGTCACCCAATTGTCTAAGCCCTCTTTAGTAATTTTTCCCCTAATGTAAGTATGTGGTGGATTGTGAGAAATCGAGATTAAATGTAATTGGTTATCAGCGCTTCTTTCTACCTTCTCCACAAAGTCTCGGAGAAATCCCACTTCTCTGCCTAAGAATGCAGTGGGGGTAGACTCTAGATGCTCGTTAAATTGATCCCATATAATGGCTATGCCTTTGAATCCATGTTCTCTAATTAGAAGCTCGCTTATTTGAGGGTATATCTCAGAAGCCTTCTCACTAAATAAAGGTATAAATGGACTTAAAGTTATCTTCTGATGTAATTCCTTGAAAAGGCGGTATGCCTTATCTTTAAATCCAGGTACAAGGTTATATTTCAGGTCATCAATGCTCTGCCCCTCTTCATGTAGCAATCCTTGTAGCTGTTGGGAAAATTCAGGTCTCTTCTCTTCCCACTCCTCTATTTTCTTCAAAGCACTCTGATATGATGTCTTCAGGACGTCTTCAGGCAAAGTTCCTCTTACCGGATCAATCAAAGCATCCTGTAGCCCTTTCAAAAGGGCATGTTCCGCCCCATCAGGGTCAAAACCTTCTAAAAGGACCAAAAGATACGGCTTATCAGTATTTCGAATATTGTAGATTTCAGAGGCTCTACTAGGGTCTTTTCCCTTAATTCGATAGAAGAGCATCTTTAGGTCTTCAGAGGCGCTACTCTTTATGAAATAATTGGCAATGACCAACCCGAAGTGGGATTTTCCACTCCCATAAGTTCCGCTAATCAAATGTACCCTAGCTGTAGAGGTTGGGCGCAATCCTTCGCTTATAGAGTAGAAGGCATCCCTTGCAATCGGGTTGATATAATAACTTTCTAGCTTTCTTTTATTCAGTTCCTCATTGAAGAAATCATCGATAATTTTTACCGTTCTAATAAAGCCGCCTTTGACCTTGATTATTTGACTTAGCATCATGCCCTCCCCTATGCTAACCTGCATTAAGAATCCTTTCGCTGCCTAATAGCTCTTCGTAGGGTAAATTTAACCTTGTTACAATTAATATTATACAATTTGTTCGCCACCTGGAAAGTAACTTGAAAAGATTCTTCTGCTCTTCCCTCGTCCAGGTATCCAGCAATGCCTCTATTTCATCTATTACCAGCAAGGAGGCACTTTCCTTAGACCAAGAGCCTATATCTTTTTTGAAATCAGCGGGTGTATATAAACCAACCCTTGGATCTAATTCTTTAAGCTTATCCCCCAAAAGGTCAATGTATTTACCGCCGAATTCTTGAGATAACTTCTTAGCAATAGTTGTTTTATGGTGCAAAGGTGCTCCATATAGTGCGAAGACCCTGTATGCTGAAGGCTGTGTAGCATACCCCTTTAGTTTATTTGAAATATTGTCTACCAGTGATTTTAGATTTCTCATTCTTACCCTTCATAAGAGTTGGAATCAAAATTTGCTAGTGTAGTCCATTTCTAAAATCTCTACGGGCAGCCCCCTAAATCTTAACCCGACTTGGTCTAAACCTGCAGTTGTAGAAAGGTCTATTAAATGACCAAATTGCTGGCTTGAGAGTAACCTTAGGATTTCCTCTAGGCACCTTCGAGTGAGGGAAAATGCTCTGCCGGGATTTCCGTCCTCTGTTAATAACTCCTCTATCGTCACCGTTGTCAGGTTCGGGAATTTCTTCATTTTCTGGTCGAATATCGCATAAGCTACTAGATAGGGAGAGAGGTTCGATGGAGGATTCTTGTAAAACCTGTTTTGGGCTACATTTCGTTTTGCCTCACCCTGAATTTTAATAAATTCCGTTTTCCCCACTGCACTCTCTGATATAAACGATCTTAGGAATATGGAAACGTCGGCTCTCAAGTGTTGCTCATCATCTTTCCCAATTCCTAGAGACACCAAAAAATTAATGGCATCGCTAAAACTGAACCTTGAGTGATTGGGAAGGAATGCGTTCGTGAGCCCATACCACACTTCTGCGTCCTTATTGCTTGCAAGTTGGTAATGCAAAAGCCATGATGTAGTAATGTCTTCAAAATACGCATCGTGCATCAATATCAGGGAACCAAGGCCAGTAATTTTCCGGCTTGCGTTATCACGCAGTCCGAGCTTTCCTAGCCATGTGACCATAGCTTCGGCTTTGTTATCGCCTACCCCAAGCAACGACCTGATAGCTTCTCTCGGAAGCGTTTCATTTTCTGCGTAGGCTCTTAAAAGAGAAGCCAGTAAATTGCGCTCAAGATTGAAATTCTGACTAAATCCAATCGCCATCCCTATATCTCCGTGTTTGTTGCTTTGAATGAAGCGCTACACATGAGTCTCTAAGATATCTCGTATTAATACATTTCCCACAATGGCAACACTTCCCTTCAGAGACTCTAAAGTGGGGATTGATAGTAATGGCGTTTGTCGGGCAGATCCCTATGCAAGCCCCGCACAACACGCACGCCTGAAATTTCCTGATTTGTCTCTCAATCGCTTGAAGCAAATGGCGATGGCTTCGAGTAGCTAGTATATCAACGCAGAGAAATTCTTCCCCCAGCTTCCAGTTCGGGTCAATGCTGCTTTCCTTCACCAGTAAGGATGTATCCTCAACCACCTTGACAGTAAAGAGCGGCGTATCCCCAGCTTCAACTTTCACAAGAAACCCTTTGCCCAATTCATCAGAAAAAGCTTCTATCTTTCCAAATGGTTTGAACCTCTCGATGAACTCCTCATTGACCCTCTTGTCTAGAATAAAATGCATTGCATTCGTGTTCTTTAGGCATGGTACTCTTCTGACGGTTGTCACATTCTGTTTTTCTGTCGTGCCTACCCTCTTCTTCCAAGCTCCAGAGGAGACGTATTGTTTAGGATCGTCCTTGCCAGCTGCCCTTGCGTACTGGATCAAAAATCTGCTCCATTGTTGATAATGTACAGGATAGTACGTCTCGACGAGGTATTCATTGTATTGGCTACTATACGGACAAAACATGCAGCCAACTCTAGGGAACCCCTTCTCATAAGCTGCATTGAACTCCAAGCCCTTCGACAGAATAAAGAGCCAGACTTCGATTTCTTTCCAATCTAGTATCGGATAGGCAGAAAGTTGATGGGCAATCTTCTTGTTTAGGTAAGTGTAGCCCCGGTTTCTTCGTCGGGAAGATTCTCGTCTTCTGATACCTTCGAAGCTAATTATCCCACCTTTCCCATTGACCTTGTTGACTACTTCTGCTATAGGTCTGGCCTTAAAAACAGAGCAGCACCATGCATTTAGCATACTGGGAGGTCCAAGGATTTCACACATTTGGAGAAATGAGTGGTTATTTGAGTTTTGGCAAAAAGGGGTATCACCGTGATTCTGTTCAAATTGTGCAATGTAATTGAGCGTATCTGGATACTCCATCGTGGTATTCCCAAATATGTGTGGAATTTCATCGGTGCCCAAGGCTTTTCGGACAAGGTATGAAACAACAGTGCTATCTTTGCCCCCGCTGAAGGAAACAAGCGTTTTTCTTTCAGGATAAATTTGTGTAATTTCTTTGACAAAAGAGAGTGCCTCTTTTTCTAATTCATCCAATGTAGATTTATTCGCTTTATAAAGGACGTCCGGTACTACAGGACAAGCGAGACAGGTTAAGTTGTTATCAGATGGATATTCTTTTATGATTATTGGTTTCCCGTTAGCAGATAACCGTATTAACCTTTTACCATTAAACCATATAGTCTTATGCCTCATCCAAAGCCCTTCTCGCCAGCCTTTCCCAGGTAACTCTTTACTAATTTCCTTCTCTAAGAATTTGCATTCTCCCTCAAACATAGGTTTCAAATCTGAGCATATTCTTACACCTTTGTTTTGACAAAGGTCACATCTTTCTTTAAGAAGAGGTGCATTACAGGTCTTACACCACCATAGTTGATTATTGGAAGAATAACCCATTAAAAACCTCCGTCTTGTTATTGTTCCGTGCTCTATGGTCTTATGTCTGGTTCCTTTTGTTGTTTAAACTTTCTCGGATATTCTCTTGAATGCTTCATATCCTCATCAATCAGATCCCTAATGATGGAAACCATTGACGCCCCTTGGTTCTCCCTCTGAAGTGTCAAAGCCCTTTCCTTTAGGTAGAAGTATTGTTCGTCTGTGAGCTCTATTGTGGTCTTTCTCATGCAATGGCTACCTCTATTCGCCGATTTCAAACGTAAATAGAACCTAACTCTTGATAGGACTATAGCATTAAGGCTCTATATAGTCAAGGCTTTATATACCAAATGAAACGCCATATCTGAAGCGTCAAGCACGAGCAGACCCTCTTGGCTATTCCAGCTTGTTCTCTTCACTAAACAAAATAGCCGTTGTTTACCTTTCAGACAGGGTCGTGTAGATACTTCAGGTAGAGAATATCAGGTGGTTGGGTTTAAATAGATTGGTCAGCTGAGGGGACTTGAACCTATGTCCTCAGCGTCCCGACCGCTATGCACTACCGCAAATTTTGGCCCTACCGCATCCCTCATTGAGTATTATGATCCTCTGACTTTTCATGAATACGGAGGCGGCCGGGCTCTACAATTCAGAGTCTATTCAGGGGGATTTGCCCCTCTGGCTTCAGCATCCCGACCGCGATGCCCTCCAGCCTGTGGGCTGAATCTATTATGAGTGCCTTGATTATTGCTGCCAAGGTAGTGTGCGTGTTGCTCTCAAGTAGCCATTCAAGCTATAATGAGTGAGCGTTGGGGCAACAGGCGAATTTGTTTTATAAGGGGTGAAGAAGATGAAACCATGGTGGCAAATTGCTCGCCCAACGATTATATAAATGAGGCAATATACGGTGAATAGGGAACTTGAAGG
>Ga0172365_10002784_pt1 | contig 12960 bp, 13 predicted proteins | sample LakKivSesite48cm_FD_114535 | JGI IMG/M metagenome (GOLD analysis project Ga0172365, IMG submission 114535) | Sediment microbial communities from Lake Kivu, Rwanda - Sediment site 48cm | ecosystem: Environmental > Aquatic > Freshwater > Lake > Sediment | place: Rwanda: Western Province, Lake...
AGCTTCTCGACCCTCGCAGCCAAGTCCTCCGCCTGCGGGATCTCCGGCTCAAATTCTGGGTCTAACCCAAGCGAGCGCGCCTTCTTTGCGATATCGTAGCACTCCTTTATCTTTGCATCGAGCTGCTGGAAGTATGCCTGCATCGCGGGACTTGCCACCGTCATTTTTTCACCATCAAGCTTTTGATGCTCGGAACCACGAGGTCGGGCATCTTTTCTTCCTTGATTTTTTTGATATCATCTTTTGAAGTCACACCACTCAACACGAGTATAGTTTTGAGTCCGAAGCGTTTCCCAGCCATTATATCCGTAGCTAATTTATCGCCAACGATCGCTGCCTCAGATGGTCTAGAGCCGACGATGCCGAGCGCCAGTTTTATCATGAAAGGCGAGGGCTTGCCTATGACAACTTTTGGCTGTTTACCAGACGATGCGGAAAGCGCTCCGACCACAGCGGCAGCGCCAGGAGAAAGACCTCCCTCCGTTGGGTAGGTGGCGTCCGTATTCGTTGCAATCAGCTCGGCCCCGGCGAGAAGAGCGCGAACACCGGCGGTCAATTTTTTGTAACTCATCGAACGATCCAACCCAACAACGACGAAATCTGCCTCCTCCGCATGTCCGTCCGTCAGGACTTTGAAACCGCCATTTATCAATTCTTTTTTTAACCCCAATTCCCCGACGACGTAAATCGGCGCGCGTGGGGCCCGCTCGCGCAAGTAGAGCATCGTTACATAACCTGATGTCAATATATCAGACTCCCGCGCCGCGATGCCAATCTTGGCAAGTTTTTGAACATACTCGCGTCGAGTGCTCGCGGAATTATTCGTCATGAATATTATTTTTTTGCCTTTTTTCCCGAGATACGCCACAGTTTTTGCAGCCCCTTCGATCGGCGTGTTCCCAACATAAAGCACACCATCCATGTCAAACAAAAACGTCGAAACTTTATCGATGAATTTTTTTATTTTAGACAAAATGTATCACCTTTGCTTGGTGCGTCTGTAGGTCTACGACCGGCACTATCCCCGGAGTGGGCTTGACCCCCAAACCCGTCATATAGATTGTCCTCTCCTGAAAGGTGCCAGAGTTGACGAGCATTATGTTACGATATCTATCGCAACCGTAGACGTGCATATGGCCGCAATGCATGATGTCCGGTATGTCTTCTATCACGAGGTAATCCCTGTTCTCGGGAGACAACGAGGTGTGGCCACCATAGATTGGGGCGAGGTGTCGCTTCTGAATCAGCTTGATCATCGGCGGAACTGATTTCTGATGCTCTAGGCCTGGGATTGTGGCTATCAAATCGTCGAAACTCCTGCCGTGATAAACAAGAAATTTGACATCGTGAATTTTTAGCCACGATGGGTTGCCGACCATCAAGGCGTTCAAATCGTATAGCGCCGGAGCCACATCCTTAGAGATGGCTGGCTGCGGCTCCAATGGGCGAACCGCATCATGGTTGCCAGGCGCGATGATAATTTTCACGTGATCTGGAACTTGAGCCAGCAACTCTGCGGCTACATCATACTGCTTGAAGATGTCCGTGATCAGCAGCTCTTCTTCTTGCCGCGGATATACGCCAACGCCATCTACGATGTCACCGGCTATCACGAGGTACTTGACTCGCCCAGCGAGTTCTCGTTGTTCTTCGTTGCCAACTTCGCCTCTCAACCACTTCAAAAATCGCGTAAATGCATCTTCCAAAAACATCTCACTGCCCACATGCAGATCAGAAAGAAGTGCTGCACACACGGGCTCAGGGGCACGGGCTGGCTCGCGTTGAACTGGTGTTTCAGGCCATATCACGTCGTTCGCCAGTAACTGAGGGGTGCGGTCACCGGTTTTTCGCATCGTTGCCACTACCCCTATAACTTCATCTTGAACAACTTCCCCAGCCTTCTGGGTTATGTCGCGGCGCCATTTTGGGATTATCACGATCGTCCTGCCGCTCTCGTCCTCGAGCTCAACTACAACGTTGCCCATCTTGCTCTCGCGCTTATCAGCGACTATTCCAATTATTTTAACGGTTTCGCCATCACCATAGCCGGAAACGCTCTTTATTGGAACAGCGCCCTGAAGGTCCATTCTCTTTCGAAGGATGTTGTGCAACCGTTTGTAACGATCTTTGAACAACTTCACAAAATCTTTTATCTCACCTTCAGTGTAGCTCTGCCCCGTGATGTCCTGCAAAACATCGATTCGTGCCTCAAATTCAGCAGATAGAGGTCTGAAGCGAAGATGCGCAAGCTCCGGCAACGTCTTGGGCTGGGCCTCCAACTCTGGCTTTTCCTCTCTAATTTCTAGAGGTGGTTGTGCGGGGATTTCAGAAGCTTGAGGTTGCGGCACAGTTCCACTAAGAATTTTTGTGATTTCGTCGCCTGTTATTATAAAAGGTTTTTTGATCATCGCTCTTATATTCTCAAGCACCTTATCTGCTGCTGCCTCGGCATCCACCCTCGCTCTCAACATTTCGAGGGCATCTCGAGTGAGCTGCAACTCTTCATCTATGAACTTGCGCAGGATCGCGGCATCGTCCACCATTTTTTTACCTCAAGCGAGCGTGAGCTGGTGTGGAACAGCTGTCGTATCAATATCGCTGATGTAATCCTCTTGAATCGCTGACCTCGCCTGCAACGGCTGGACGTTCAGCACTATCTCCTTCGTCCGCCCATACCTGCCCTTGCTGATTATTCTCGCGTTGATTATACCCATCATGTCGAGCTCGGAGATGAGGTCGCTGACGCGGCGCTGGGTAAGTATATCCAAGCTGATCTGCCTGCATACCGTTCGGTACACGTTGTAGACATCGCCCGTGATGATTTTTCTCACTCCCTTTTCATCCAACAGAATCACGCTGTAGAGCACGAGCTTGGACTGCGTCGGTAGGGTGCGGATGACCTCCAACATCTTGTCCTGCTCAATCTTCTGGAACGCTTGTCGGACGTGCCCAACCGTGACCGCCTCAGCACCCTCCCGCTCCGCCAGCTCTCCAGCCACGCGCAACATGTCAAGGGCGCGGCGCGCGTCCCCATGCTCCCTCGCAGCATGCGCGGCACAGAGCGAAATTACTCCGTCTGCTAACGAACCATCCGCAAAACTCATCGTCGCCCGCCTCTCCAAGATGTCCTTGAGCTGGAGCGCATTATAAGGCGAAAACACAAGTTCCTCCTCGCTCAGGCTGCTCTTGACCCTCGGATCCAAATAGTTCATAAAGTTCAGATCGTTCGAGATCCCAATGATGCTTATCTTGGCTTTTTTGAGGTCAGAATTCACGCGAGTCAAGTTGTAGAGAACCTCATCCCCACTCTTTAGGACCAGCTTGTCGATCTCATCGAGCACTATTATCGCAAGCTGCTTATCCAAATCGAGGGCATCAAAAAAGCACTTGTACACCTGATCTGTGGGCCAGCCCGTCATCGGCACCTCCTCTGGGAGATCTGACAGCTCAGCGCCGTTCTCCCTCACCTTGCCCAAAAACGTGTTCGCAAGGGTGGCGAGGATCCGATATTGAGTGTTGACGAGCTCGCAGTTGAGGTACACCACTTCCACTTTTCGCGGCGCTCGCTTCGCCACCTTTTCCAGCTCCTTTGTCACATACTTTACAGTAGCTGTCTTGCCCGTACCCGTCTTGCCGTAGATAAACACGTTCGAGGGCGTCTCGCCGCGCATCGGTGCCGCTAAAATACGGGCGAGCTGATGAATCTGTTCCTCCCGATGCGGCAATTCACCCGGCGTGTACGTTGGTCGCAGATACTCCCGATTTTTGAATATCTGGCGTGCCCCCAACAGCATGTCGAAGAGTCCCTCCGAACTTGCCATTTTCACCCACCTCCTCCTTTTGGAATAAACTCTCTAGCCATTTGTTCCAGTCCTCTATGGCCATCGCTAAACGATTGATAAGGAATTTCTCCTCGGGCGGCAAATTTTCATATGGCATCTGTGACACAGCAAGCCGCACTAGTTTCTGCAGCCTCATCTCGGTCAACGCCGCGACAGCCGAGCGAAGTTCTTCAATCTCCTCCAGCTGCTCTTTAACTCGGAGGTTAGAAATTGTATGCGAAAGGGATGTGTAGAAGTCCTGTCGTAAAGCTGCGGGCTCGGATATCCGCTCCTCCTCCAACATGAACTTCTTCAGCTCTATCAGCTTGAGCTTCTGAACGGCCTCCCCGAACCCATGCTTCTCAAAGACCGACACCTCCCATGCCTCAAGCTCAACTTCTTGACCGGCCACGAATGGACCAAGCTGTCTCCCCACAAGATTGACTGCAGGAAAATCGCGAAGAATACGAACCTTCTGTTTCATCACTTCACCGCCCTACTTATCAGCCCCTCTTTGGGTTCGTAGAGGTGGCCTCGCCTTTTTTCTTCTTCTATCATCTGTTCGACGAATCTATCCCTGATGCCTTCCGCGCTCGCCAGTTTCTTTATCTCTTCGATTGGAGCAGCACCACCAAATTGTCCTTCAAGATCCTTGATTATCTCCATAATTCGCTCCATGTTTTGGCGCTGAGATCTACTCTTTCCAGTCATCAAGATGTCTACATCCACCTTGCCCGACTCTGGGTCTATGCCCGCCTCGTGGAGAGAACGTTTCACGAGGTCTATCGCACGATTGGCATCTTCGACGGTCACTTCTTTGCTCAAGCGCATCCTCGCGTTAGCCTTCGCCAGCCTGATAAGCGCCTCCAACTGCCTAGGGGTGATCGGGATGGGGGACGCTCCGCCCTCTGCAGTGCTTCTCCATTTGACGAAAAAATCTTCGATCGCTTTCAGGACCTCTTTATCCTTAAATTGAGGGTCGATATACTTGCGCGCGTAAATTATCATTTTTCTGAGGGTCTCTGGATCTATGGGTGGTTTGACCACGCGAGCCGCATCGCTGTGCAACTGCAAAATATGCCTAGCAACAGTTCTATCTGTTTCGGCGTGCGGCTCATCTTTCATCACAAAAATTAAATCAAATCTGGACAATAACACTGGAGGCACGTTCAACTGCTCGGCGAGGGGCCTGTTTCTATCGAATCTTCCAAAAGCTGGGTTCGACGCCGCTAGAATTGCTGTTCGTGTGTTGAGCGTCGCAATGATTCCAGCTTTCGCCACGCTTATCGTCTGCTGCTCCATCGACTCCAAGATAGCCCCAGAATCTTCGTCACTCATCTTGTCGAACTCGTCGACGCATGCTAGGCCACCATCCGCTATAACCAGCGCCCCTGCCTCCAATGTCCAACCACCACCCAACTCGTCGCGAACCGCTGCCGCCGTGAGACCAGCGCCAGTAGCTTTTTTACCTGAAGTGTAGAGGCCACGAGGTGATATACTCGCGACCCATTTGAGTATAGCACTCTTTGCTACCCCCGGATCGCCAGTCAAAAGTACGTGGGTGTCACCACGAATCCTAGTCCCGTCCGGCAGGTCCACAGCATTACAGCCGAAGAGCTGGAGAGCAATCGCCTCCTTGACGGGGTCGTATCCATATATGCTCGGCGCTATCGACTGAACCACTAAATTTTTGACCCACGGGTCCTTCGCCAGCTCTTTTATCTTCTCCTCATCCTCGGGAGAAAGTTCGGCCTCCTCTATGCCCTTCTGGAGGACCTCGATGTGACTCACAAAAAGCACTTTTCGGAATGTTGTCTTTTTCTCCCGTTGTTGTCTTTCTTGGAAAACGCGCAAGGTGCCAGTCATTATCACACGATTGCCCGGCACAGCTTTGTCGACAAAATCATCTTTTACAATAACATCTATCAAACGCGGGATTTGACCACCTCGCAATTCCTCGGGCCTTTCTTGCAACATGAGGCTCTGCCAGTCGCGAAACTCGGAACTTTCTATCAGGAGCTTGAAGGGCCCCCTCTTGCCACAGTTCGGGTTCTCGCACGCCAAAGGCTCCCTGTACACCTCATCGATCTGTGGGACGCGGTTCTCTTCACCGCAACGCAAGCACTTGAACACGGCCTCCTTCAGCTCGGGTTTGACTTCACCGACACGTTTGAGGAGACCATCTACTTGAATAAAGTTACCAACGTTTTCGGCCCGAATCTTGCGTATGGGTATGGACTTGTCCAGCGACTTCAAGCGCAGACGCATGCCGGGTAATTTGGTGATATCGGTCAGGATTTTATCGGCTGTGTCTATGAAATCTGCTGGTGAATCGATTAAAACCTTGGCTAAATCCATGTTGAAACTGAGCAGACTGTCAAATTCTATCACGAGGGACTTTTGCCCCGCAGCGGCCAACCTGCGGAGTTCCTTGAGAACCTCCTTGCGATGCAAGAACTCGACTAATCTTTCGTTCATCTTAGGGTCCAAGATCACGCCTCCTAAATTTCGGAGTGATAGCGACGAGCTTAGTATTTATGAGGTGTGGTGCAATTTTTGAGCTTTTCATTAATAAAGGGGAAATTTTTTGAAACAGGGGGGCTAGTCGAATGTAAAAAATTTTGATACTCAAACGTAACGCATTATCTGTGCCAAACTGCCTAATTTGCTGAGTTGATATGTTTCTCGCACTCATCAATGCCTTTTTTCGACCTAAACATTCTAAAACAAGGCCCAGAGAGAGAGGTCGCCGAAAGTATTCGAGTTTTTGGAAAATAAGGGTTTTAACGACCCATTCTTAGAAAGGGGGTGATTTGACCGTTAAATTTTGAAAAGGAAACAATTCTTCGAGTTCCAGGCGAAACACACGAAAATAGAGGAAATATAGGTTGCGAAAGCTTTTGAGAATAACTCAAGATAGAATTTTAAATTTCTCTATTACCGTTTTTACATCATTATGGTACCTTTATGTACTCGTATGCCTGTGTGACTGACTCGAATGCGTAGTGGACCCGTTGAAAATTGCGCCTGAACTCCTTAACATCCTTGGCAACGCTCTCCGGCACCTCTCCATCGATGACCGCGCGCTTCAAGAACTCCGCAATCTCGGCCATCTCACCCTCTTTCATACCCAACCTCGTAACCTCTGATGTGCCGAGCCTTATTCCGCCTGGGTTTTTATAGTGCCTGCCCTCGCGGATGTCCCATGGGAGCAAATTCCTGTTCAAGATTATGCCAGCCTTTTCCAACTTGCCCTCAAGCGTCCCTCCATCGCCATACTTCGTGATGTCAACCACAAGCTGATGTGAGGCTGTGAAGCCCTGATCTTGACACAAAACGGCGAAACCTCGCTCGTACAGCGCCTGACCGAGTGCTTTCGCATTTCGGACGATCTGTGCTGTGTAATCCTTCCCGAATTCGAGCATCTCGGCGAGTGCTATAGCTAGGGCGGCAACTGCGTGCAAATGATGGTTGCTCACTATGCCGGGGAAAACAGTCTTATCTATAGTTTCTGCCATCTCCTTCTTACATAAAATCATACCGTGCTGTGGACCTGGCAGCGTCTTGTGCGTGCTGCAAGTCATTACCTCCGCCCCCTCCCTAAGTGGGTCTTGGAATTGACCTCCAGCTATCAGTCCGCACACGTGAGCTGCGTCGTATGCCATGTGAGCTCCGATCTCCTCGACCACACCTACAAGTTCTTTCACTGGGTGAGGGAACAGGAAAACGCTGCCACCGAAAAGCACGAGCTTAGGCTTGAGCTCTCGAATCTTCTTAGTCGCCGCATCAACGTCGATGTTCATCCGTTTCTCGTCGAAGGGGATGTACTCTACTTCCAGCCCGTGAACTGCGCCAGCTGTGCCCCCGAATTTCTTTTTTCCCATGCTGATGTGGCCGCCGCAGGGTATCGCTAAACACATCATCGTATCCCCTGGGTTTGTCAGGGCTGTATACGCCGCTAGGTTCGCTGCAACGCCGGAGACGGGCTGGACATTCGCGTGCTCAGCCTTGAAAAGTTGTTTGGCCAAGTCTATCGCTAAAAGTTCAACTTGATCTATGTAAACACAACCAGCGTACACCCGCTCCCCTGGCAGGCCCTCCGCGTAGCGATTGCCAAAATCTGTCGTGAGCGCCTCCCGGACCGCTGGGCTCGGCACGTTTTCACTTGCTATCAACGGTAGGGTTGTCTTGAACCACTCGTGATGCTTCTGCAATAGAGTTCTGGTCCTATCAAAGGCTTCCCTCGGGCGCAAGAAATCACCTAATCAATTTAGCTATTTCTTCATATATTGCTGGCGCCTCGGTCGGAACCTCGCAGACCCTCACTACTTCTTCTGGGTCCTTCAATATGCTCCCCGTGGCCACGCAGACTATACATTCATCCCCATCAACCACGCCCTGAGCGACGAGTTTTTTGAGGCCGGCCACCGTAGAAGCACTTGCCGCCTCCACCCCTATGCCCTCCAGACGCGCGAGCATCTTCTGGGCAGCAATAATCTCTTCATCTGTCACGGCTTCGGCTGCACCTCCGGAATCTCTGATGGCGCGGATGGCCTTCGGCCCATTGACTGGATTTCCTATGCGTATTGCGGTCGCTATCGTCTCCGGTTTCTTCACGGGCACAAACTTGTCGAGCCCACGTTTGATCGCATCCACGATCGGCATCGCTCCGGTCGCCTGAATTCCGGTCATCATCGGGATACCCTCCGCGACCCCAACCGCATCGAACTCCTTGAAGCCCTTGTAGATGGCACTGATGTTCCCACAATTCCCCATCGGCACTACCACGCGGTCGGGAACCTCGAAGCCCATCTGGTCGGCAATTTCAAAACCTATCGATTTCTGACCTTGAGGCCTGAACGGATTCACGGAGTTAAGCAGGTAGATGTCACTGCGCTCTTCACACACCCTACGCACGATATCGAGCGCTTCATCGAAATTCCCTCTAACACTTATCACCTGAGCACCATGCATGATGGCCTGCGCCAGCTTGCCAAGCGCCACTTTGCCGCTCGGGAGCAACACCAGACACTTTAACCCTGCCTTCGCCGCGTATGCCGCAAGAGAGGCTGAGGTATTGCCGGTAGAAGCACACGCGACGGTTTTGACGCCAAACTCAAGGGCCTTCGTCACCCCGACCGTCATCCCCCTGTCCTTGAAAGAGCCGGTTGGATTCGCCCCCTCGTACTTTACGTAGAGTTCCCGAACCCCTACTTCCTCAGCGATGGAGTCACATTTGTACAATGGTGTCCCACCTTCGCTCAAGGTCACGATCTTCGAATCATCGTGGATGGGCATGAACGCACGGTACTTCCATACGCTTGGAGCTTGGGTCTTGAGGCGCCTGCTATCGAGCTTTTCCTCTATTTCTTCTACGTCGAACTCCACCTCGAGTAGCCCCTTGCATCTGGGGCAAACGTAGAGCCTCTCTTTTATATCAAAATTTGTGCCACACTCTATACACTCGTAACGCATTTCAGCCACCAAGTGAGCGGTGAATGTCGATCAGGTCACCTAGTAGGGCGCTCGATGTTTCCCACGGACCAGCGCCGAAACCTGTTATCGTGACCTCGCGCGCGAGATCTGTTTCAAACGTGACGGCGTTCAATGTCCCGCTCACCGAGAGAGGATGTCCCAGAGGTACGAGCCTTGGCCCAACTTCCAGCAAATTGTGCTTAGCTACACCTACTAACTTTATCGCATAACCTGCCTCTTGAGCCAAGCGGATCGCTTCTGGACGGACGCGTCTGATCCCTACTATTTTGACATCCTTCAGCTTTGCGTCCATCCCCAATATCGCGTTCGCCAATATTGTAATTTTAGAAGCTGTGTCTATCCCCTTTATATCGAGCGTTGGGTCCTTCTCGGCTATGCCCAGTTCCTGCGCCTCCCGAAGCACCACATCGAACGGAGCTCCCTCCTTGCTCATCCGCGTCAGGATGTAGTTCGTCGTACCGTTCAAGACACCTCGAATCGCATGCACTTCGTTTGCGACGAGAAGCTTTTTTGCGAGGCCTATGACTGGGGTAGCGCCGCCGACGGACGCCGAGTATCTGAACTCCACTCCCTGCCGCCTCGCGAGTCGATCGAGCTCCCTGAAAGCCACCACGAGCGGTCCCTTGTTAGAGGTTACCACGTGGCGACCTGCAAGCATCGCTTTTTTTATGTGAGTCAGCCCGGGCTCTCCAGTTTTGATGTTGGTGGGTGTGAGTTCGAAAACGACATCTGCGTTTACTTCTTCGATCACTTCCAATGCGAGCTTTCCCTTTTTCGCTTTGGAGTAAGCCGTCACCGCGCCGCTTTTTTCTGCCAGCTTCAGCAGTTTTTTGAGGTCGAGCCCATCCTCATCTATCGCGGCGCCGTACTCATCGACCGCAGCTATCACGCGTGGCGTTAGCCCATAATTCCTCAAAAATTTTGTCTTCTCTAAAAGCACCCTGCCAAACCCGCGTCCAAGATTTCCGAATCCTATCAGAGCCAACCTCATCATCGTTCACCCAACAACTTGATCATCAACAGCTTTTTTCTTGCTGCGATTTCGCCAAGCTTCAAAATGGCTGCCTTTGCACGAGCATCATCCGTTGCGGCTATCGTAACCCTCGCCGCCGACTCCTCGCCAACAGCCCCCATCGCCAAGCTGAGGTCCGAAACCATGACGCCCTTTATCGCGTTCAGGCGGTCTATCGTGTCACGCACATCTGTATGGATGATGTGGCCTATGAGCAGAATAGTGCTTTTTATCATGCCCTCGCGCTCACCGATCTGAATTATGTGGATGCCCATCTTTCGCAGGGTTGCTACTATCCTGTTGAACTTCGCTCGCTCATCCACCTCAAAAATGACTGTGACGGGGATTCGCCCCAAAGGGGTCTTGCGCTCGCGTTGGTGTAGGACGCTCTGGATGTTGCCACCGAACCTTGAAATCGGCTCTAGAACCTTCACCAGTTGCCCAGGTACATCTGCAAGTTCCATCTCCAAACGCGCACGCATACTATCACCTTTTTTTCAAGATCCTGACACCTTGCCCCGGAGAAGTGATGATTGTAGCACATTTTAATCCTGCGCCTTTAAATGCTCCGCGCATAGCGTTTGCTACTTTATTTGCATTCGCGCGAGGCTCTGCTACCGCGAAGACAGCCGGCCCAGAGCCCGCCATAGCTGCCCCGAGGGCCCCCGCCTCTATCGCCGCACGCTTCACCTCAGAAAATCCCCGAATGAGAGGCGCTCGAACGGGCTCAGCGATGCTGTCGACCATGCACCTGCCGAACGTAGAAAGGTCTTTCGTGTTGAGCGCTGCCACCATCGCACTAGCCCTGCCGACGTTCGCGACGGCATTACCAAGCGGCACTTCCTTTGGCAAAATTTCTCTAGCTTTTCTCGTCGACACCTCAATCGCTGGTTGAGCGACCACTATTTTAATGCGCGGCGGATCAAGGGCGATGTATTCAAAAGGTCTGACTGACGTTACAATCGTAAAGCCGCCCGCGATTGCAGGAGTGACGTTGTCATAGTGGATGCTGCCAGCGATTTTACCCTCCGCGAATGCCGCCGCTTCTATGAGTTTATTCATGGGTAGCCCACCATCGAAAATTTCATTCGCGATCACCGCGCCAGCCGCCGTGCATGCACCACTACTACCCATGCCTCCGCCAGGTTTGATGCCTTTCTTTATTTTGAACTCCAATCCTCCGTTGCGCCCTAAAATATTCATCACCCTAGCTGCAGCTATACTGACGGCATTCTTTTTCGGATCACGGGGTAAATCGGCAGCGCCGACTCCGGCGATGCTCGTTATCTTCATCCCCGATTTTGAAATGCTGCCCTCAACTACATCCGCAGGTTTTGACAAGGCCAACCCAAAAACATCGAAACCTGGGCCGAGGTTTGCGATCGTTGCAGGGGCCCAAACTACCACGCGCGAAACCATCATCTTACTCCTGCTTGAGGCAATCGTCTGCGGCGCGGCACCTTGATCACCAGCATTCCCTCTTTGACCTCGAGGTGAAGGCCGCTCGGCACAGCATCCGAGGGTAACTCGAATGTCGCAAAATATGCCTCACCAGTTGGTTTTCGAGCGATGATTTCAAGCACTCGACCTAGTTGCCTCACATCGATGTCTTCTTTTTTCACACCGGGGGCCTGCATCGTCAACAGAACCTCGTCGAGTTTTTCGACTTTCGCCACGTTCGTCTCGAGCATACACTTTATCGGCTTTGCCTCAATTTCCACTTGAGGTTTTCTCTTGACTTCGGGCTGCTTGTAAACATCTGGTTTGATCTCTTTTGGATGCTCACCGAGTCTTGAAACCTTGATCTCCGGTTTGCCGTCTCCACGGTCTCGTATCTCTATCTTAAATCCTGTTACTCCGGGCCTACGCCCAAGTTCTCGCCCAAACTTTTCTACATCGAACTTCGCGAACTCGGAATCGAACTCCTTAAACATTCGCCTAAATCGTTTGAAAAAATCGTCAAATGGATCATACGCCATGCGCTCACCAAATCGAAATAGCTTCAGATGCACTTATACTTTAGGGGAAAATCAAAAAGGAACTGCGAAAACGAAATGTTTGACGAGATCTATTCCTCCTCGATGAGCTCTTCCTCTTCCGCGTAGAGACAAGTGCCATCGGAGAAATAGTCGCACTCTGCGCAACACTCGTTCTTGTTCTCGCACTCGTCAAACATGTAACATTTAATGCAACAGCGCGGCATCTTCAACCCCCGAGAGCTTCGTGCTCATAAGTGATGACATTATTATTTAAAGATTTCGACTCTATACCTTGATTTTGTTTGTTACACGTGTAACAAATTGATACATATGTAACAAAAAACCAGCCTGTCCTTTTGGCTCAAAAATTCCCAAAATCTCAAAAAGAAGCCGTAAGACAGAAAGATTAAGGATGAAAAGATGTATCGTTTAAAAATATCTGTTTCAACGATGATGAAGATACGTTTTCTTGATTAAAGAGCGATACTGGCCTAGATTTGGCAAAATACCGCAATATTTATATGTAATAAAAAACGGAGTAATAATTGCGCCGAGATGGGTGAACCGTACGAGTCTCTAGGGTCGATCTCAGTTGGATCCCCCTGGGATGGGGTTCGGAGGGAGAGGCCAGTCCCAATGAACGCCAAAACCA
>Ga0172365_10002785_pt1 | contig 12959 bp, 14 predicted proteins | sample LakKivSesite48cm_FD_114535 | JGI IMG/M metagenome (GOLD analysis project Ga0172365, IMG submission 114535) | Sediment microbial communities from Lake Kivu, Rwanda - Sediment site 48cm | ecosystem: Environmental > Aquatic > Freshwater > Lake > Sediment | place: Rwanda: Western Province, Lake...
ACTTTCAGCAGGTCTGTTAGTGGTAGGTTGTCTGTCAATCAGCCGAATGTAGCACCCAGCGTGGTAGTTACAAGCCCACACCCTTTAGGGGTGGGTTATTGACAAAATAACTGTTTTCAGTCCTTCTTTTCCTTTTTTTCCTCTTTCTTTTCCTCAAGTCCGACTGCCTCAAAAAACTGCTTCTTAACAGCGCTTTTTGCAAGAGCCACAAGTTTTTCTTTTTCTTCTGTTTCACCAAGCAGTCCCAGGGGTATTTGCGCACCCGCGGATGCAGAATGGCCGCCTGCAGATGCTTGAGCCATGCCATTTTTTGATAGTACCACTGCAGAGCTACCAAATGCTTTTGCTAAAACATCACCGAGTTTTAACCTTATATCATTTGTTCTTGCAGAAACTATGATTTGGTCCCCGACTATGCCGAACACAACAACTGTTGAGACACCTTCAAGTGCCAGTAAAAATTCCGCAGCTTGCGGCAGCGTGTCCCTGTCCCTGATATTTTCAACACAGGAAATCAGATACGAACCATAAACCTCCCTGTTTTGAACAGCTTTTCCCATAACATCCATCGTATCAGGGCTCATTGGTGGTGTTTCCACCTTTGCCAGCAGTTCCTTGTCTGCTAAAGGTGACAGAAATGCGACCACGCCAAGGTCATCCGGTGTTGTGTTTCTTGTGAATCCTTTTGTGTCTGTTCTTATACCGTAAAGCAGGGCAGTAGCAAGTTTTGAATCAATATTTATTCCAAGTTGCTGCAGATATTTTGTCATTGTTGTTGAGGTTGCGCCTATGTTTTTCACATCATAGAAATCTGCCCTAGCAGGTTCATCCGCAGGATGATGGTCAATTATGATGTTGGGCACAACGTCTTTTGGAAGCACGTTGTTTGCACCTGGTTTTGTAGCATCTATTAAGGCGATTTTTTCAAGATTGTTTATCATTGGTAAAATATAGTCTACCTCACTTATTTTTGTTAGTTCCATATCAAACAGGTTCACAAACGCCTTGTTTTCCTGTCTGCCAATCTCACCACCGTAAATAATCTGGTTTTTTATTTTATGCTCTTCACAAATTCTTTTTAATGCTAGGGCTGATGCGAGTGCATCAGGGTCAGGGGAGTTGTGTATAACTATGCCGACGCCTGTTTCCCTTGCCTCTTTTAATATTTTGAGCAGATTATCAGCAGATTTTCTTACCTCATAGTTTTCAATCTCCCTGACAACGGATGATGCGAGAATATCAGGCATCTGAACTACATAATCTGCTTTTTCCTCCTCCATTTTTTTTGCAGACGCTAGGTCTGAAGCCCTTACAGCAATATACGCATTTGGCAGCATTTCCCGTAATTTTTTTAAAGCGATCAGGTTTGCATTCATGTCAGGGCTTAATATCAAAAATATGTCCATGTCTGAGAATTTATCTTTCAGAACATCGATTCCGCCTGCATCCCCAACAATAGCATCAACTCCCTGCTCTCTGAGATTTTCCACTCTTTTAGGGTCATTATCAAGAATAAAGGTCTTATCCTTATCTGCTATAAGGCGTGCCACACTCAGCCCTACTGAACCACAACCTATGATTACGTACATCCTCCCCCCATTCCTGTTCGGCAATCTTATAATACCACGTTTATGTTGAGTTTTTCTGTAAGTTCCTTGTATCTGTTTCTTATTGTTACTTCGGTGACACCCGCAACATCTGCCACTTCTCTCTGGGTTTTCCTTTCATTGCATATTATTGATGAAACATAGATTGCAGCAGCAGCAACACCTGTAGGCCCTCTTCCAGATGTTAGTTCTTTTTCAGCAGCCAGCTTCAGAATTTCGTTTGCTTTCATCTGAACATCACCAGATAACTTTAATTCTGAGCAGAATCTAGATATGTAGTCCTCAGGTGCAGTTGGTGTGAGTTTCAGTTTTAGTTCCCTTGTCATAAACCTGTATGTTCTGCCGATCTCCTTTCTGCTCACCCTAGATGTGGACGCAATTTCATCAAGTGTTCTTGGAACATTGCACTGCCTGCAAGCCCCATACAATGCCGCAGCAGCAACACCCTCTATGCTTCTGCCCCTTATCAGATTTTTTGTCACAGCATTCCTGTATATCATTGCTGCTGTTTCCCTAACATTCCTAGGCAGTCCTATGGCAGAAGCCATCCTATCCAGCTCAGACAAAGCGAACGCAAGATTCCTTTCAGTGGCATTACTTATCCTTATTCTCCTCTGCCATTTTCTCAGCCTGTACAACTGCGCCCTATTTTTTGTTGGAATACTTTTACCATACGAGTCCTTGTTTTTCCAACCTATCTCTGTTGACAGCCCTTTATCATGTATTGTGTAGGTCATGGGTGCACCTGTTCTTGACCTTCTTGCACCCTGCTCTGAGTCGAAAGCCCTCCATTCAGGACCCTGATCTATGAATCCTTCATTAATCACAAGCCCGCAGTCCTCGCAAACAAGCTCTCCTCTCTCATAATCCCTAACCAGATGGGTGCTGTTGCATTCTGGGCATTTGATTACTTCTTCAACATATGCTTTTTCCTTTTTTTCCATATCCTCTCCCTCTTACTAAAACATAAAGTATAGGTGGTATATATAACTTTCCTTTGTGTTTATATACCCCGTTTGTATTTCTTTATAAATTTAACGCATTTTTTCTGCAACCTGTCTAATAACCTCTGTTTTTTTCATTTTTTTGTCAACAAGAATCCTGCCTGTTTTTTTGTACCAGTAATGCGGGTATCTTACCTCCTCCTCTAAAACAGGGTTTAAGCCCAAGTTTTTTGCTGCTTCCTTCAGTTTTTCCATTTTTGGAGAATGAAGCGCTAGTTTTTTTGGAACCCTTCTAACAGGTCTGGGATTGTTGATATCAAAATAATCAAGCCAGAGAACAATTTTTTTGTCTTTTTTTGAAACCATGTTTTCACTTAATTAAAACTGCGTTGATAATACCATCCTGACCTGGTCTGGAAGTCACCTTTGCATTTCCAAGTTCTGTTTTTATTACTGCTCCTTTTGTGATTATATTCCTTCTGACATAATGCGGGTTTGCAAGGTTTTCAATAACAGAAAGAATTTTTGTCTTCTGACTTTTATTTTCCTTCGGGATAACTACGTTTGCAACCCCTGCCCTGAGAACCCTTATTTTCCTGTTGTTCCCCCTTGTTCTGAAAACATGGGCTTTATGCTCACCAAGTGTTGTTTCTCTTTTTTCCCTTCCGATTTCATATTTCCTTTTCTTTCTGGAATAAACCCTTCTTCCGCCTGTTTTTTTTCTTTGGGATTTTCCCTGCCATATAGCCATTTTACTGCACCTTGATAAATTTGATGATTTCAGACTTCATTTCTTCATATGCAACAACTGAGTTGTAGTCCTTCACCATATCCCTACACCTTCCAATCAGGTGCTCCTGAAACACAGGAGGCATAAATACCGTGCCGTATTCTGTCTCCACATCCCTTTTTGCTTTCTCAACAATCTCATTCAATGCGTTTGTATTGTAACCGTCTGGTAGTTCTTCAGCATTCATATTTATGTAAATAACTTATAGACTAAAAAACCTTCACCGAAACATTTATAAAGGATAAGGCTCCTTTCATTATTATGTTTGGTGAGATGTTCGGCGGGAATCTTGGTTTTAGCATGGGGTTAGTTGGCATTGAATTTCTCATAGGGTTAATCCTTGGTCTGCTCATAAAAAAAGCCCTAAAGGTAATAATTATTGTCGCCATTCTGGTTGGTGTTGGCAGTTATCTTGGCGCTGTTGCCGTTAACTGGGGTAAGGTTATAGGGGTGGCAAATACAGTGGTCGCATTAGGTTCAATTGTGGTTACATTACTTCCCCTTGGTGCAGGGCTACTTGTTGGTGGAATTATTGGTTTTGTAAAAGGGTAACCATTAGTATTTAAGTCTCACATTCATTCCTTTATCCCTAACAAAATTTGTCAGATGTTCTATGAGTTTGGAAACAACACCCTCCCCAAGATATCTGTTTTTCACGATAAGATTTTTTGTTTCATAATATTTTCCAAGCCATTTGTCTTCTTTAACAATAGGCTCATAGGAAACATAACCAATGATCTCATTACCCTTTTCCGCTACAAACATATTTTCAATACTACCATCAAACTTTTCATCATTTTCTGCTGCCAGTTGCTCAATTGCTGTTGAATCCTTTTTCTCTGCTTTTCTAACGATCACATTAGAAATAGGAGGAATCTCTGATTCCGAACTATCTCTAACACCCGCCTTTTTTATTTTGCTCATTGACTAATAACCCCAAAAATAAAGTAATAATTGAAGAGATAGGAGTATTACAATAAAAATTGCTACTACAACTTGCATGACACACCATGCTTTCAACCCGAGAGGGAGCTCCTGTGGTAAAAGATGATAATGCGCTATCGTCATTAGAGTGTATCCATAAAGAGAAAAAGATAACACAAATAGTATATAGAATATAGGATTATCATTCATTTTATTCACCTGCTAATTAAGTCTAATGCAACCTTTTTCGCTTTTTCAAGTATTTCTTCTTCGCCTTTAACCCTTCTGTTTTCCATTAAAATTTTTCCATTACATATTGTTGTGTCAACAGCAGAGCCGTTTGCAGAGTAAACCAAATCAGAAATCAGGTCATGATTGGGTGTTAGCTCTGGTCTCTTGAGATCTATCAGCAAAACATCTGCTAGTTTCCCTTCCTCAATTTTTCCTGCATTAAATCCAAGTGCTTTTGCACCATTTTCTGTTGCTATGCTGAATATTTCTTTTGCAGGCATAATTGTTTCATTGTTGAAATAGGATTTTTGCAAAAGTGAGCCTATTTTCATCTCCTCAAACATATCAAGGTTGTTGTTTGATGCGCACCCATCTGTTCCGAGCGATACTGTTAATTTTTTCATTTTCTGATAGTTCATTACACCGGATGCAAGCTTCATGTTTGATGCAGGGTTATAGGATATTTTAACATTGTGCTTTTCTAAAAGATTTATATCTTTATCGGTAAGCCAGATACAGTGTGCTGCTATAAGTTTCTCATCAAGGAAGTCTATTTCCTCCAGATATTTTATCGGTTTTTTGCTGTATTTTTTCACAAAATCCTCATTTTCTTTTTTTGTTTCAGCAAGATGAAAATGTATGAGGAGGTTTTTTTCATCGGCATAACCTTTTATCCATCTCAAAGCCTCCTCTGAGACAGTGTAAACAGCATGTGGACCTAATGCTGGTTTTATTCTGTCACTGTGCATGTTTTCTATGTTTCTTACTGTTTCCTTTGTTTTTTTAATTTCTTTTTCCCTTCTTTCCTCATTAAATAAATCAATGAACCCATAACTCAAAAAAGCCCTTAATCCCATTTCATCAACTGCCTTCGCAGCATTTTCCATGAAAAAATACATGTCGTTGAAGCAGGTTGTGCCTGTTTTTATCATTTCAAGGCAGGCAAGCTTTGTTCCCCAGTAAATATCCTCAGGTTTTAATTTTAATTCCAAAGGCCAGATTTTGGTTTGAAGCCATTCATCAAGATTCATGTCATCGGCGTATCCTCTGAAAAGGCACATGGCTGCATGCGTATGGGTGTTAACCATTCCAGGTAGGATTGCCTTGTTTTTTCCATCTACCACATAATCTGCTTCAATTTTTTTCCCTATTTCCTGAATAACATTTCCCTCAATGTAAATATTTGTTTCTTTTTTATCAAGCATTGCATTTTTTATCAGTATGCTCATTCCATCACCTTAACAACATTTTTTAACAATTTTTTTATTTGACTCGAGTTTTTCCTAGCGTTTTGTAGTATCTGCTCAAATGTTAAGGACTCAGATATGATTCCATTCGCATAATTGTCAACAGAACTAATGTTCACATATCTTAAACCAAGTTCCTTTGAGAGTGTTGCCTCTGTTGCCATGTTCATTCCAACAACGTCAGCATAATTTTTTAAAAAATTTATTTCTGCCTTTGTTTCAAGTCTTGGGCCTGTTGTCTGGACATAAACACCCTCATGAACATCTGCGCCAATCTTTTTCGTCTGCTCTATGATAATTTTTCTCATATTTTCATCAATTTCTGGTGTAACATGCACAATTTCTTTTTCATAGTATGTTTGAATACCCCATAAATTTATGTAATCATTTGGAATAAAAGTGCAGGGGGGTTTTATTTTTTTCTTCAAAGAACCTACAGAGGTTACACCTATTATTTTCTCAACACCAATTTTTTTCAGAGCAAAAATGTTTGCCCGATAATTTATCCTGTGTGGTGGAAGATTTCTTTTCTTCCCATGCCTAGGTAAAAATGCAACTGTTTTCCCTGAAAACTCACCAATATCTACAGAATCAGACGGGATTCCATATTTTGTTTTAATCTTCACAGATTTTGATTTCCTGAGCAGTTCAGAAAAACCACTTCCACCAATAATAGCAATCCTTGGTTTCATAAATAAGAATAGCTTTAAGGGTTTAATATTTTTGTTTCCTTAATCTTCCCAGAACATCATCCCATCTTGGAATTTTTGTCTGAGTGCCATAACTTTCAACAACAAAACTTGCAACCGTTGATGCTATCATGCCGCATTTTTCAAGTTCATAGTTTCTTGAAAGACCAGCGTAAAACCCTGCCCTGTATCCATCACCTGCACCAGTGATATCAACAACCTTTTCTGCCTTGACAAGAGGTATTTTTATTTTTTCATTTTTTGTGTAAATCATGCTGCCTTTTTTTCCTTTTGTGAGAACAAAAACATCAACAAAATTTAAAACCTCCTCTGGTTTTTTCATTTTCAGGTATTTTAATGCTGTTTTACATTCAGATTCAGATGCAAAAAAATATTTTGATTTTTTCAGCATGTATTTGAATGTTTCCGGGGAATAAACATAGTGGATTTCCTGAGCAGGGTCAAAACCAATACTTTTGCCAAGTTTATATGCCAGGTCAACAATCTTTTTGTAATACTCCGGCCTTCCAGTTGTTATGTGTATGTTTCTTGAACCTCTGACAGCATGCTCAAAAACCCTGAATTTCCACATGTCTCTCATAGGTCCCTGGTCCATTATCCCTATCTGTTTTTGCTTTGCCGAGATAAGCCAGCATGTTGGTGTATTGTACCCTTTTACCTTTCTAAAATCCTTTAAATCCAAACCCGAATTTTTTAACGCAGAATAATAATCATCTGGGAAGTTTTCACCAACAAAGGTAGCCAGTGCTGTTTTCACCCCGAGTGTTGATGCTATTCTTGCAATGTTTGCACCAGGGCCGCCAAAGTATTTTTTGTTGTCAACGAGTTCTATTGATGTGTTCGGCTCAGGAAACCTTGGCAGGGTGATTATGTAGTCAAGATTTGCATGACCGAAGACAGATAAAAAATTCATGTTCCAGCTCTCCAATCGCTGAAGTATTCCCTTTGCTCCTTTGTAAGTTCATCTATTTTTACATTCATTGACCTAAGCTCGGCTTTCGCGATTTCGGAATCAATATCATTTGGAACATCATAAACCCTGTTTTCCATGTTTTGATGGTTTTTGACAAGGTATTCTGCACATAGTGCCTGCGCAGAGAAACTCATGTCCATAATTTCAACAGGATGACCCTGACCAATGGAAAGGTTTACAAGGCGTGCCTCACCAAGCAGGTAAACACTTTTTCCATTCTTCAATTTGTACTCATCAACGTATTCCCTCACCTTTTTCCTGCTTACAGAGTTTTTTTCCAATGCCTCCTTTGATATTTCACGATCAAAATGCCCAGAGTTTGCGAGAATGCATCCATCTTTTATGACCTCAAGATGCTTCTCAGAAACCACATCTTTACATCCTGTTGATGAAACAATGAAATCAGCATCCTTACAGGCTTCAATCATTGGCATAACATCAAAACCGTCAAGTTTTGCCTCAACAGCCTTGATAGGGTCAACTTCTGTAACAATAATATTTGCGCCCATGCCCCTGCCCCTCATTGCAATACCTCTTCCACACCACCCATAACCTGCTACAACAAACTTTTTGCCTGCTATCAAAAGGTTTGTGCCTGTCATAATACCATCTATTGTGGACTGCCCTGTACCATATCTGTTGTCAAAAAGATGCTTCATAAAACCATTGTTCACAGCAATAACAGGAAACTTTAACTCCCCTTCTTTCTCCATGGCTTTAAGACGTACAACCCCTGTTGTTGTTTCCTCATTCGCTCCTTTGATGTCTTTCAAAATTTCTTTCCTTTTTGTATGGGCGAGAAATATCAGGTCGCAGCCATCATCAATAATCAAATCAGGTTTCAGATCAATGGCCTTATTCAAATTTTGATAGTATTCCGCCTCAGTTTCACCTTTTTTAGCAAATGTTTCAAGACCCGTATCATTCAGTGCCAAGGCAACGGAATCATCTGTTGAAAGAGGATTGCAGCTTGCAAGACGTACCTCCGCACCTGCCTCTTTTAATGTAAGGGCAAGAATGCCTGTTTTTGCCTCGACATGTAGCGCCATCCCTATTTTAACATTTTCCAAAGATTTTTCTCTACTTATCTTTTCCCTTATTTCAGATAAAACAGGCATATGGGCTTTAGCCCACTCCAGTCTCTTCTTCCCTTTTTTTATCAAGGCGTTCTTTTCACTGACCATTATATCCTTCCTTATTTTCCTTCCATCCAAAGTCTGTTAAACTCTGATGTTAGGCGGGAAATCATCTTCTCATTTGTTGTCCAAACAGTGAATGCATCAGGATGAATTGATGATGTGAAGAGGAGTGCCTTGTCAAAGCCTACTGCGAAGTTTGAATGCACATTTGGGTTTACTACAAATTCTGAACCTTTTATCTTGGATATGCCTTCCCTTTGCTTAACAACAACCTTTGAATCCTTTGGTATTTCAACATTTTCTATTTTCTCAGCCACAATTAACAGCTGTTTATTGCCTTTGATTTCATTTAGGTTCCACACAGATGTCAGCCTGGATGTCACACCCCATGGCAGTATTTTTCTCATCCCAATCTCAACCATGAACGCTGTTACTATAATCCCAACCAATACCCCTAATCCCACAGACAGCAAGTCCATTTTATCACCAAACCATTAAGGGTTTTAGGACATATTAAGTGTTGTGCCTCATTGCAGCCCCCTCTTTATTGTTTATCCGCCGCAAAAACTTTTATCCCAACAAGTAATACCCTTTTTCATGGCTTATGAGCCAAAATCAGCAGAGCAGAAATGGCAGAGGAAATGGCAGGAAATGGATATTTATAGTTTTGCTCCTTATTCTGATAAACCTGTTTATTCAATTGATAATCCTCCAAGGTATGCATCAGGTGCACTCCATGTAGGGCATGCCGTTCATTACACGCATATTGATTTTGTTGCTAGGTACAAAAGAATGAAAGGGTTTAATGTTTTTTTTCCTCTTTGTTTTGACTGCAACGGCATACCTGTTGAGGAAAGGGTTGAGAAAAAACTTGGCATTACAAGAAAGGATATTGACAGACACAAATTCACAAAACTATGTTCAGAATTTGCTAATGAGAAGATAGAGGAGATGAAAAACCAGTTTATCATCCTCGGTGAATCAATGGACCCAAGTGTGTATTATCAGACAGATGCAGAAAACTACAGGAGATTAACCCAGCTCTCATTTATTGAGCTTTACAATAAAGGACTTATTTACAAGGGCGAGCATCCCATCAACTGGTGTCCAAGATGCATGACTGCTCTCGCAGATGCTGAAATAGAATACAAAAACAGGGAAACAAAACTCAACTACATAAAATTTAAACTTGGAAAAGAGGATGTTACTATCGCTACAACAAGACCAGAGTTGTTATGCACCTGTCAGCTTGTTGCAGTCCATCCGGACGACCCTAGGGCAAAAAAACTGGTAGGAAAAAAACTAAAGACGCCTTTGTTTGGAAGAGAAGTAACAGTTGTTGAAGATAAACATGTTGACCCAACTTTCGGCTCAGGTATCGTGATGATTTGCAGCATTGGTGACAAAGATGACTTGGAATGGATTTTCAAATACAAACTCAAAATTGAGAAAGGAATAGATGAAGAAGGAAGAATGACAGGGCTTTGCGGAAAATACAGGGGAATGAAGGTGATGGACGCAAGGAAAGCCATAACCAGCGACATGGAAAAAAAAGGGCTGCTTGTTAAGCAGGAAAAACTTGAGCAGAACATAGGAACATGCTGGAGATGCCATACGCCTGTCGAGTTCCTTGTCATGCCTCAGTGGTTTCTGAAAACCCTCCAGTTCAAAGAAAAATTATTAAAAGAAATAGGAGAGCTTGAATGGAAACCAGAATTTATGAAAAGGCGCCTTGAAGACTGGATAAACTCACTGGGCTGGGACTGGGTCATATCACGTCAGAGATATTTTGCAACACCCATACCTATCTGGGAATGTGAAAAATGCGGCAGTATAGTTGTTGCAGAAAAGGATGAATGCTATGTTGACCCAACAATCACGGATAAGGAATGCAAAAGATGTCATGTAAAAATGAAGGGGTGTGAAGATGTTTTTGATACATGGATGGACTCAAGCATATCCCCCCTGTTTAACTCTTACTGGGAAAGAAACCCTGAGTTGTTCAAAAAACTTTACCCTATGTCACTGAGACCTCAGGCGCATGATATCATCCGGACCTGGGCATTCTACACGCTTCTGAGAGGAATTCTTTTAACAGAGCAACTCCCATTTAAAACAATAATGGTTGACGGCTTTGTGCTTGCACCAGATGGGAAGCCGATGCATGCATCACTTGGAAATGTTATAGACCCGCTCAGGATTCTGGAAAAATATGGGAGTGATGCCTTCAGGTACTATGCTGCGACATGCGCACTCGGTGAGGACAATGCATTCAGAGAAAAAGATGTTATTCATGGTGTTAGGCTTTGCACAAAACTTTGGAATATTAGCGCCTTTGTGCAAAAAATTATTAGCGGAAAAAAAATGGTGCTGGACCCAAAAAAACTTAGGGTTATAGATAGATGGATACTTTCAAAGTATAGTAGAACTGTTGAAAATGTTACAAAATACATGGATGAATTCATGTTTGATAAGGCAATGAAGGAAATAGAGGAGTTTCTCTGGCATGAGTTCGCTGACCATTACATTGAGATTGTGAAATACAGAGCGTATGATGGTGATGAATCTGCTGTTTCGACATTGTATGCAGTTAGTTCAGGGATAACAAAACTCCTTTCATTGTTCCTGCCCCATATCACTGAAGAAATCTACGAGCAGAATTTTAAGAAAAACGAGAAATATCAAAGTATTCATGTCTCACCCTGGCCAAAGCCTGTTTTAACCGATGAGGCGGCGGAAAGAAAAGGGGCTCTTGTCAGAAGGGTCATCAGCAAAATCAGAGGATGGAAATCTGAAATGGGTATGCCGTTGAACAAGGAGCTTGATTTTGTTGAGATTGTATGCATTCCGGAAGAAATAGTGGAAAGCAGAAATGATATTATCAGAACTGTGAGGGCAAAAGAACTGATAATTGCTGAAAAGGAGGATTTAAAAGAAAGCATTGCTGCGGTTAAACCCATATACTCAAAAATTGGTCCAATGTTTAAAGGTAAAGCTAAGGAGATTATTGAGAAACTGAAAACAATTGATGTTGGAAAACTTTCAGAGGATGAGGTTAATGTTAGATTGGATTCCGGGGAAACAGTGAAGCTGACAAAGGAGCTCATAAATTTTGAGAAGACAGTTACGGTTAAAGGAAAAAAGGTGGATGTGCTGAGCATCGGCGACATTGTTGTACTCATTGAGAGGGTGCAATCAAAAGGTTTATAAATAAATTATGCGTAATACATCAGGTGGAAACAATGGAAAAAGAAAAAGTGTCAAAGATACCGTTAAATAAATATTTAGAGGAAGGACATTTAAAGGAACTGGAAAGGTTTTTGAAAAAGAAAGCCAAAAGCATAGACAGAAAGGAGAAAGCACTGAAAAAAAATGAAAATGTTTTAAAAAACAGAGAAAGAAAACTGGAAAAACTTGAAGGCTTACTGAATCAAAAAGAGGAAAAATTGAAAAAGGAGCAGAAAAAAAATGAGGAGAAAAACTTAGAAGAAAAAAGAATTTTAGAAACAAAGGAAAACGAGTTAAAAACATTCGAGGCATCATTACATGAAAAGAAGGATTTGTTAGAAAAACAGAAGAAAGAGAATGAGGAAAAAATTCTGAAAGAGAAAGAGCTGCTTGGAGCAAAGGAAAAACAACTTGTTTCTAAAGAGGAAGAACTACTGGTGAAAGAAAAAGAGCTGGAAGAGAAAAAAATAGAAATACCAAAGGCTGAAGAACTAAGAAAAAAAGAGGAAGACTTATCGGCAAGGGAGAGGAAAATAGAGAAAAAGGAGAAAGAGATTGAAAGGATAAAACCGCCAGAAGAACTAAGAAAAAAAGAGGATGATTTATTAAAGAAAGAAGGAGAGCTAAGTTTAAGGGAGGAAAAACTTCTGAGAAAAGAATCAACATTGAAGGAGAAAGAGAAGGAACTGGAAAAAGGTGTAAGGATTCCTGATGTTATAAAAAAGAAGGAGGAAGAATTAAGGAAAAAAGAGGAGGCACTGAAGGTCAGGGAGGATTACCTGATAGGAAAAGAAGAGGAATTGGAAAAGAAAGGCGTAAAGGACTTAGAGAAAAAGGAGCAGGAACTTATAAGTAAGGAAGAAAAGCTGAAAGAGAAAGAGGAGGAGCTGCTGCGCAGGGAAATGGAAGGGAAACCAGCTGCTCTTTCTGAGGAGCAGAAAAAAATGCTTGCCGGGCTGGAGGACAGGGAGCTTGCATTAAGGAAAAGGGAAGAGGAACTCAGATACGAATCAGCAAAAATGAAAAGAGAGATGGAAAGGCTGAAGGCGGAGGCAAGAGTCGAAAAAGAGGCAGCAGCAAGAAGAACAAAGGAAAGACCTGAGATAGAAAAAGACCTTTCAGAAAAAGAGGAAAAACTGAGAAGAAGAGAGTCATACCTACTTGAC
>Ga0172365_10002790_pt1 | contig 12950 bp, 10 predicted proteins | sample LakKivSesite48cm_FD_114535 | JGI IMG/M metagenome (GOLD analysis project Ga0172365, IMG submission 114535) | Sediment microbial communities from Lake Kivu, Rwanda - Sediment site 48cm | ecosystem: Environmental > Aquatic > Freshwater > Lake > Sediment | place: Rwanda: Western Province, Lake...
GCCCTGGCGCAGGCTTCATACATCATCTCTTTATAAGAGACCTCTGAGCTTAAAGCGCCATAGTTGGACACGCCATAGCCAATCACTGCGACCTTATTCCCCATTATCTCATCCTCCTTAACTCCTGGATTTGAGCTTTTTGGACTCTAATTTATCCTTGATAAATTTAATAATCTCTTCAGTGCTGGTGCCAGGGAAAAAAATCTCCATCACTCCCAATTTTTTGAGCTTCTTTACATCCTCCGGTGGAATTATCCCCCCTCCAAAAACCTTAATCTGACCTGCTCCACGCTCCTTGAGAAGTTTTATCACCTCCGGAAAAATGGTCAGATGCGCGCCAGAAAGGACGCTAATTCCAATTGCGTCAACATCTTCCTGTATCGCGGTCTCCACCATCATCTCCGGGGTTTGATGAAGACCCGTGTAAATCACATCATAACCCGCGTCTCTTAAAGCCCGGGCAACGATTTTTGCGCCCCGGTCGTGCCCATCCAACCCGGGTTTGGCAACCACTATCTTCACCCTTCTTCTTTTCATATTTTCACCTCAATTTTTCTTTATATATCACAAAATATCCATAATTAAAAACTGATGACTTCTGGAGAAATAAACTGGGTTTGCCTCTTTTAAAATAATTGCTAAACTATAAAGCGCTAAATGAAATTCGCGCTTAGCATTGCGGCTTCTGACCCCTCTGGCGGAGCCGGGATTGAGGCAGACCTGAAAGTCTTTGCAGGGCTTCGGGTGTTCGGACTGACCGCAATTACTGGCATCACGGTTCAGGGTCCAAAAGGAGTTGAAAAACTTATCCCTACCCCGAAAAAAGAATTTTTGCGGATTTTACAAATAATAAAGAATCAGCTTAAGCCCTCTGCGGTTAAAATCGGAGCCCTGGTCAGCGGGGAGCACCTAAGCGCGGTCAAATCCTTTTTAAAAGAGATAAAAGCGCGTTCAGTGCTTGACCCAATTTTGAATTCTGCGACCGGGTTTTCGCTTTTAGAAGAAAAAGCTCAAAGCCAGTTAATTTCTCTTTTCCCCTTAGTGAGTCTGATTACCCCCAATTTAGCAGAGGCAGAAGCCCTCTCTGGAATTAAATTAAAAACCCATTCAGATTTAATAAAAATCGCTGAGCGGTTAGCGGAAAAAGGCGCCAAAGCAATTTTGATAAAAGGAGGGCATTTAAAAGCTGAGCCAGAAGATTTTTTCTGGTCCGAGGGGAAAATTTACCGGTTCAAAAAGAAAAGAATCAGAGCTAAATTCCACGGCACAGGTTGCGCCCTTTCCAGCGCAATTGCAGGCTATTTAGCGCTGGGTTATACTTTGAAAGACGCGGTGGCAAAAGCAGAATCTTACATAGAGCGAGCCTTATTAAATTCAGTGAAAATCGGAAGGGTAAGATATTTAACTCATTTTTAAAATAACTCTGGAGGGAGAAAGTGGAGAGAGGCAAATTTATTGTGCTGGAAGGGATAGATGGCGCAGGCACCACCACTCAGGCAGAGCTACTTTATCGGGCTTTGGTTGAGAAAGGTTATCCGACAGAGCTCACCGCAGAGCCAAGCGAGGGTGCCGTCGGTCGGCTAATCAGAAGTTATCTAAGAGGCGAGCTAAAATTTTCTGAGCGGTATTTAGGCGCGCATTGTTTGGCGCTGTTATTTGCCGGGGACCGGCTGGAGCATTTAGCCAATCAGGTTCAACCCTGGTTAGAGCAGGGCAAAATAGTGATTTCGGACCGGTATCTGCTTTCCAGCCTGGCTTATCAATCCATTGATTGTGAGTTAGACTGGGTAATCACTCTCAACCGAGAAGCTCCACCACCGGATTTGGCAATCCTTCTGGACCTGCCTACAGAAGTTGCGCTAAAGCGGATAAGCCAGAGAAGCCTATGGCCCGAGCTTTTTGAAAAAATCGAGGTGCAGGAAAAGGTGCGGGAGAATTATTTAAGACTGGCTCGGGAATTTTATTCCGACCTGAAAATAATGGTAATCAATGCTAACCGTGCGATAGAAGAGATTTCTAATGAGATATTAAAACTGGTGAATAACTATCTGGAGTCATTTAAGCTAAGCGACTAATCCTGATAGAATCACCCGGTCTTTTAGCGACACTTTATCCGGGATTTTAGCCTTCGGATAAATTATGCAGTTTTGAAGTTGCACCTCTCTCCCGATTTGAGCGTCTTTGCCGATATAAACCATAGGACCAATTTTAGAGCCTTTCTGGATACTCGCGCCTGGCTCAATCATTACCGGCTCCTGGATTTCTACCTCTGGCTCTATTTGCGCCTGGGGATGAACGGAAAAAGGCTTATGATGAATAAAATAATACTCATAAATTTGGAGCAGGTCTTGGACCGAGCTCAAGTGAAAATAATCTTTTGCAAATATACCGATGGCTTTGTTTTGGGGAAGATATTTTTTAAGCATCATCCTAATCGCCTCCTGCACCTCTTTTTCTCCAGAGCGAGATTCTCGCGCCTGTTCCAGGTAATCAACCACCTCTCGCTTGAGCAGAAAAAGAAATTTGGCAATTGCGTCCCAATGCCCGGAGATTTCTCCGGGCTTCTCTTGAAACTCTATCACCTGATTCCCTTTCAGCCTGACCCCGGCGGATTGGTTCAAAGCCCCGGGCCGGATTTTCCCCAAGCTGAAAATGGCTTTCGGTCTTTGTTTTTGCCATTGCTCAATCAATTTTTGAAAATGGCTTTCCGGAAAAAGATTATCGCAAGAGCTTAAAAGGAAATCGCTCTTGATTAAATTTTTAGCAGAAAGGAGCGCATCTGCGGTGCCTTTAGGCTTGGCTTGGATACAAATTTTTATCTTGAGCCCGCTTTTCTCATTAAGCTCTTGAACCAGATCCTCCAGCGCCAAATCCAGAGGGGAGCGCACAACAATGAACTCCTGAAACCCAGCTCCGCTAAGACCCTCTATTATCCTTTGAATAATCGGCACGCCCAGAATCAGGGTCATTGCTTTGGAATGAGTTAGCGTGATTGGATTAAGCCTTCTACCCTTTCCCGCGGCTAAAATCACCGCCTGCAGATTCATTTTCTCTTTACCATTTTTCCAGAACTACCGCGCCTTGACGAACAATGCTTGGCACCCAGACCTGCGCCTGGTCTAAACCCATTTTTTCAAAATGATTCCTTAGCTCCTCGGCAAATTTTTCCTCCTCGCCCGGAAGACTGAGGAAAAAGACTGAGCCACCAATACCTGCGCCGGTCAGCTTTCCGCCCAGAGCGCCCAATCCTTTGCCCAGCTCAATAATTTTATTATTAAGCTCTCCGGCTCCTTCTTTAAATCCGCAATACCTCATCATCTCATCCACCAGCTTATGATTCTCATCCAAGAGCGCGCCAAATCTTCTCCAAGCTGACTCCAATAAGGCAATTTTTCCTTTCCAGGCGGTATCCCCAATTTTTTTCATCTGCCGAACCATAAAAGGCGCGCTCTCATAATCTCCTTTAAATCCTTTAAACTCTTCCAGATAAAGAGAGCGCATCTGCTTATGAATATCCCCGGATTGATGCGCTAAGCCCGTATAAACGACCACCAGCGACGGATGCTCAACATAAGCGCCTAATTTTTCATAAGCACAATAAGGCTCTTGATTGATTGATTGATGAAAAAGTTTTCCCCGATAGTCAAGATAGGCTATATCACCGAACAGCGGAACATACCGGTCCGCAAATCCGCAGGTAATACCCAGCTCCTGCTCCTCAATCCGCTGGGCAAGCTCCGCAAGAAAATATAAATTATGCTTCTTTCTATCCAGTTCATAAAAATGGACCAGCGCCAAAAGACCAATATGAACCAGCAGGGTGGAACCGCCCAGTCCACTCTGCTTGGGAATTTCGCTCTGATAAGAAATTTTTAAGCCCGACTTAGCTTTGATTTTCTCGCTTAGTTCCTCACTGGTTTGAAGAAGAACCTTCAGGCTCGCTAAAATAAATCTGAATTCGTCATCGTATTTAATTTTAAGGACTGAAGCTGAGTCAAGCTCCATCTTGTTTCTGCTCCCTTGGTTTTCTAAAATTATTTTTTCTGCTGGCTCTACTTTGGCTTCAGCCCAGAGATTGATTGCGGCGCTGATGGTCTGATGAGCGCCTTCATTAGCATCGCTGGGATTACCCAAGATATTTATCCGAGCAGGAACTTTTATCATAAAGGACTCCATTACCTAATTCTTCTACCACAAAATTTCTTTAAATCAAAACTCCTCATCTGCAAAAGATATAAATACCTAAAACTTGTCCATAAAAGCTATAGATGCTATGATTTAAAATGATGGAGCTAAAACCTAAAGAACCCAGTTGGAAAGAACAGGCAAAAGAAATGGAAATTCAGGACCGAAAGCGCAGACGACGGGAAATCACCCTGATTATTATTTTAGTGGGAATTTTTTTAATTGCCTTTGCTCTGGAGCTTTATTTTAGCTGGCTGGCGCAGAGTCAAATGGCATTCCCCTTTCTTTCCGGCGCCCTGTTTTTCGCCTCTTTGTATCTGGTGCTAATGCTGGCGCTGGTCGTGATTTTTTTAGCGGTGCGCAATATCGTCAAGCTGATTTTTGAAAGTAGAAAGGGAATCTTCGGAGCTCATCTCCGGACCCGTCTAATTATTGCTTTTATTAGCTTGAGCTTAGCGCCCGCGACCGTGCTTTTTGGCTTGAGTAATTTCTACCTTAGCTTCTCAGTGGGGCGCTGGTTTGACCCGGCCATCTCCGGGCTTTTCAATACTTCTCGGGATATTGTTAATAATACCTATCAGATGGTTGGGGAAGATATGCTTCATTTTGCTCGGAACCTGAGTCAGGAAATCACAGAAAAAAAACTGCTCTCCAGCGAAAATTTTGAAAATTTGAAGAGCTTTTTAGAACAGGAGCATGAAAAATACGCTCTGGATGGAATAGAGGTTTTTGATGGTCAAGGGGAGCTAATTCATAGAGTTTTATCCGAGAATTTGAGCCAGCCGCCAGAGCCATCTGAGGCGGACATCAAAAAGGTCTTAGCTGGTTATGAAGGATATTTCATAGAGCCATTGGCAAGCGGAGAATTGATTCGGGGTAAAATGCCGGTTTTCTCCAGTTGGGAAAAAAAGCGGAATACAGTAGGAGCGATAATGGTCTCCAGATATTTAGCGCAAGGGCTGGTTCGGCAGTTAGATAGTAATCTCCAGGCTTATCAGGACTATGAAAGATTGGCCCAGAATGAGCCCCTGATTCAGCGTCAACATTTTACCATCCTGGTTTTAGTGACCTTGGTGGTGTTATTTCTTTCTATCTGGTTCGGGCTTTATATCGCAAAAGGGATTACGGGTCCGATTCGGCTTTTAGCAGAAGGCACCCAAGAAGTCGCAAGTGGAAATCTGGACTACCGAATTGAAATGGATACCACTGATGAGATTGGGGTATTGGTCCGCTCTTTTAATAAAATGACCGGCGATTTGAAGCAGATTCGGCAAGAGCTGGAACAGCGCAGAATATATATTGAGACCGTGCTCGCGGATATAGATTCTGGGGTGATTGCTACTGACCCGGAGGGTAAGATTCTAACGGTAAATCAGCCTGCGCTTTTGCTTTTGAGTAAGAAAAAAGAGGAATTAATCAATAATTATTTAAATCAGGCGCTCCCTGGCGGGCTTGCCAAGGTGATTGAGGATATAGAGAAAGAGCTTGAGGAAAGAAATCGCCGGACCGCGATGCGGCAAATTTTTTATCAAACCGCGGAGCAGAGGGCTTATTTAAGAATCTCCTTGAGCCAGATGCGGGACTCGGCCAGTCAGCTTTTAGGAAAAGTGGTTTTAATTGATGACCTAACTGACCTGGTTCGGGCGCAACGGTCAATGGCTTGGAAAGAGGTGGCTCGGAGGATGGCGCACGAGATAAAAAATCCTCTCACCCCGATTCAGCTTTCTGCGCAACGCCTGCTCAGGAAGTATGAAGCGGAGTTAGGAGAGAGGGCCGAGGTGCTCCGGGAATGCACTTCAATGATTATCAATCAGGTAGAAGAGATAAAAAGATTGGCGGATGAATTTTTTAGCTATGCCCGCCTGCCGGGTCTAAAGTTAGGCAATTATCGGCTTAATCAGCTATTAGAGGAAACTCTGGCTCTTTTTCAACCCGGACATCCACAAATAGAATTTAAAATGGAATTAGACCCAAACCTTCCTGAATTTGAATTTGACCGAGACCAGATTAAGAGGGCGATTATCAATTTAGTGGATAATGCGATAAAAAGCCTGGAAGAAAAAGCCGGCTTAATTACCATTAGCTCCTCATATTTACCCGAAGCTAATCTAGTTAAAGTGATGGTCGCAGATACCGGCAAGGGTATTCCAGAAGAGGAGCGGGAAAGAATTTTTGAGCCTTATTATTCTACCCGAGCCTCTGGCACCGGGCTTGGATTAGCAATTGTTCAAAGGATTATTTCCGACCATCAGGGAAGAATTTTGGTAGAGCCTAATCTACCCAAGGGGACTAAATTTATTATTGAGCTTTCTACTCGGCTTAATCTTCCTCAGGTTTATAGAAAGGAAGCCTCTGATGCCTAAACGAAAGCCCAAAATCCTGATGGTGGATGATGAGGAAAAAATTCTACAGAGCCTTTCCTCTGCTCTGATTGATGAAGGATATAACATCAAGACCGCTAAAAGTGCGGAATCCGCAATTCCTTTATTGGAACAGGAGATTTTTGATTGCGCTCTGGTTGACATCTGGCTACCCGGCATGGACGGACTGGAGCTGTTGAAATTTATTAAAGAAAAAAGAAATGACCTCCAGGTGATTATGATTTCTGGACACGGCACGATTGAAACCGCGGTCCGAGCGACCAAATTAGGCGCTTTTGATTTTCTGGAAAAACCGCTCAACCTGGATAAGGTGATTCTTTCTATTCGCAACAGCTTAGATTTATCTCGGCTCAGCTCTGAGTATCAGAGATTACGAAAGGAGCTGATTGGAGAAGAAGAGCTGATTGGAAAAAGCTCGCCAATCGTGAAGCTAAAAGAAACTATTGAAAAAGTTGCGCCCACTGAGGGCTGGGTGTTAATTACTGGAGAAAATGGCACTGGCAAAGAAGTGATTGCTAAGATGGTTCATAAAAAGAGTCTGCGCAGAGATGCGCCTTTTATTGCGGTCAATTGTGCGGCTATTCCCGATGAGTTAATTGAAAGCGAGCTTTTTGGATATGAAAAAGGAGCTTTCACTGGCGCAGAAAAGACCCGAGCAGGCAAGTTTGAGACTGCAGATGGCGGAACTATATTTTTTGATGAGATTGGGGATATGGGCTTAGCCACTCAGGCTAAGGTCCTGCGGGTGCTTCAAGAGCAAGAATTTCAGAAATTAGGCGGAACCGAGACCATCCGAGTAGATGTCCGGGTAATTGCCGCAACTAATAAAAATTTAGAAGTAGAGATGAAAAAAGGAGCTTTTAGAGAAGACCTTTATTACCGGCTAAATGTGATTCCTCTTTATGTTCCCCCGCTCCGGGAAAGAAAAGAGGATATCCCTTTGCTGGTGGAGCATTTTTTGAAATTGTTCACTGAAAAGAGCAGACTCCGCTCCCGGCGGATAAATTCCCGGGTGATTGATGCTTTATTGCAATACCAATGGCCAGGAAATGTCCGGGAACTGAAAAATATCATTGAGCGGATGGTGATTCTTTCCAGCACAGAAGAAATCGGACTCCGAGACCTCCCCCCCGGGATAATTCTGGGTGAAAAGGATATGGGGCAGGCGGTTTTTTCTGGCTCTAACTTAAAACAAGCTAAAGATATCTTTGAGAGGCAGTTCATTCTGAGGAAATTAATTGAGCAGGGATATAATATCCAAGAGACCGCCTCGGTATTGGGTTTGGACAAAACCACTCTTTATCGGAAATTGAAACATCTGGGAATAAATCTGGAACCGCTGGAGAGGAGTATTCCTCTCAATCAAAAAAAACCTTCCTGAAAATCAGGGTTATTCCCAATAAGAACAGGGTCAAAAGCATTGTTAAACTCTGGTCAACTCCCAATCCAAAACCCAAAGGCTGATAAAGAAATTTTATCCGATGCGCTCCCTCAGGAACCCATATCGCCCGGAAAAGATAATTCGCGCGGTAAATTCTTGCCTCTTTATCATCCACGAACGCCCGCCAGCCCGGATAATAACTATCCAGCAGAACCAGCCAGCCAGAACTGGAAAGCTCCAAATCCAACTCTACCAAGTCGGTCTCATCTTTGACCAAGGAAATTTTCCCTGCTGGCTTTTCGTTCTCTTTTATAAAATTTTGCTTTCCAGACTTGGGAGACAAAAATATCTTCTCCTTAGATAATTTCCCTTTCCGAACCATTTCCAGAGCGATTTTCTGATTGTCAACCCATTCCACCTCTGGCGCAAGAAAAAACCTGGGCACTGAAGAAATTCGCTGATAGAGAAATGGTCCAGAATCAGAAATTAACTGGTAATTATTATTTTCATCTTCCAGGGCAAGCTCCAATGAGCCAAAAAGGGCAAAATCCTGAATCGGGTCAGCCTCTGGACCAGTTAAAGTCGCCAACTTGATGAGAGAAGAATTTATCTCAACTTGGTATTCAATCCAGCCTTTGCTCAAAGCCTCAGAGCGACCTAAAAATCTTGCGAAAATAAGATGTGTTTTTTCTCCCTCCTTACCCAAAATTAAAAAGTCCGCGCCATCCGACCGGGAATTTTCCTTAGTTAATAGCCCAATCTCAAAAACTAATTTTCCTTCTTTGGTTTTTAGTTCACTGGATAGACTTGAGGGAGGATGAAGCAAAAAGGCTCTACGGATTTTATCATTAAGCCCATATTGTTGATAAGAAAAATAATTAGAGGCTGGAGCAAGAAGTGAGCCGGTTCTAAATTGTTCAATTAAACCGGTATGTCCAAGCCGATGGTTCAGTAATAAATACCGGAAAAGAAGACCTTGAGCAGGCTCCGGGATTCTTTCCAGCCTCAAGGGAAGATAACACTGATTATCCCGGAAAAAATCCTCCAGAGCCTCTTTCTTATCTCTCCATTGATTTAGTGCGGAAAAAAATAAAAAGTAATCCCGACTATAAATAGAAGCCCGCTTCCGAACATCCCGCAAATTGAAGAGACTGGCGGAGTTCGGGGGAAGTAAACTTGAATCCGGACTATAAATTCGGAAAAAATCTGAAGCAAGATTTAGCTCATCTAAAAATTTGGGACGACTGACCTTATAAAGCTCTGAACCAGCGGGATTGGAAGGAAAAATAAAATAAATAAAAAGTTCGCTGATGACCAGAATAAATATCAACCGAGAAATAATTTTCGCTGGCTCAACTGATAAATGTCTCACCCGGAATAAATAAATAAAAATTAAACCTGCGATACCGGTAATTAAAAGAATCCCGGTCAATAAAAATAGTGGACTATGCTTAAGAGGTTGCCAGAAGAAAATTATATGTGCTATAAGCCATACCCCAAGTCCCAAAAGAAAAAGTAAATAAAATTTTATCCCTTGCCCCTTTTTAAGCTTCTCAAACCCAAATCCAGCTAAGATAGAAAGCGATAGCGCAACCAGCGGTTGAAGGTAGCGAAAATTTTGAAAGCGATTGATGAAAGGCAATAATATCGGAAGGTTTAAAATTGGCAGGCTGAAAATTATTCCCAGCACGATCAAGGTTAAAATCCAGAAGAAGTAGATTTGAGGGGAATGCTTTTTTAAATTGAAGGCGGTGAAAAGCGCCAGCGAGCAAAGAAAAAAGCCCAGATAAGACGGAATGGGAGTGGCAATGGCGAGTTTCCCTTCAGGTAATTCCAGCCAGTAGCTAAAAATCGGAGTGAATAAAGCAATCAGATGATTGATATTCAAATGAAGCATTCCAAGCTCAAGGGTGTGAAAAGTCCAGCTCCGGGACACGAACGCCACAGCCATTAAAAAATAATAACTACATAAATGACCTAAAATAACTATAATTAGCCAAAGGAGTATTCTGGGCAGAAACGAAGAAATGACTTTTTGCTCACGGTTCAGCGCTTTTTCCAAGCCAGCGTAAAAAGCAATTAAAAAAATCACGCCCAAGGCGTAATAAATCGGCATTGGATGAGTGCCGGTGGTGAGGAGATATAGGAAAAACAAGCTCACGATAAAATCAAAAAAAATCAACCTGCGGAAGAACCTGAGAGAAAATAAAACCAAAAGCGGCAAAAACATAATACAGGAAAGGTCAAAAAAATTTAAAAACTGCCGAAAATAACCGCAAAGCATAAAACCCAATCCAGAAATTAAACCCGCAGAATGACCAAGCCCCACGCCTCTTGCTAACACATAGCAAAAAACCCCGGAAAGTAATAATCTCAATAAAAAAACTATTTCAAGCCCCAAATCATTTCCCCATAAATAATAAATCCATAGCAAGGGCTGAGCGGAAACGAACCCTTCTGGGCTGTTTAGGGAATAGCCAAATCCTCGGTAAGGGTCCCAGAGCGCAAAATTTCCAGCTTTAATCATTTCGGATTCCAGTTTTGCGGAAGGATATAATAGCTGAATAAAGGTCGGGTCCCAGACCACCTCAAAGCCCATCTTCTTTCCATAAATCCAGCGAGTGGAAAAAGCCAATCCAATAATAAAAAGAAAGAGGATAAGCGCTTGAAGATAATCCCGAAGCGGAATTGATTTTAGTGAGGGCATCTTCTTTATTATACCGATAGAAAAAAAATGCTCAAAAGCCAATTTATTTCTTATTCAAAAATAAAATCAATGGAGTAAAATTTTTTCTCTCAAAATAATATCTATCCGGTCCAGTTTTTTTGACCCATTTTTGAGCCAATAAAATTTTTAAAATCCAGCCCAGTTTATAACTCTTCCCGAACAATTCTTTGCACAATCCAGCAAATTGCTCAGCAGTAAAAGTCCCGGGCAAAAGCTCAAAAACAGCTGGAGTAAGTAAGGCAAGCTCTTTTAACCGTTCCCTTGCCTTTTTCAAAACCAAGATATGGTCAAAAGCTAACTCCGGAGGTCTTTTAGCTAAAAACCATCCTACCTCCTCTGCATCATCCCCAGCTTTAGGCTTAACTTTGTCCCTTCTAACTAATGCCAGATACCCAATAGTGATAGTCCTGGTCCTGGGGTCTCGTCTCGGATAACCAAACCCGCCAAATTCATAGAGCTTTAAATTTTTTAATCCAGTCTCTTCAAAAAGCTCTCTCCTCGCAGAATCTTCTAAATCTTCATCTTGGTTCACAAATCCTCCCGGAATCGCCCAATAGCCCTGAAACGGCATTTTTTTCCGCTTGACCAAAAGCACCCAAAGCCGACCTTCAAAAAAACTGAAAATAACTATATCCGTGGTCGCGGATTGGCTGGGATATCTTGATGGGTCATATCCAGAAGGAGCTTGATAGCCAGGACGATTGATAAACTTAGAATAATCTTTGCTCAATTTTAATCTCCCGCGCTAATTTCTGCCTCAGCTTTCTCAGCTTCTCAGAGCGCTTAATCGGGAAATGAGAAGGACGGTCAAGGCTTCTCACCCGTGGAGGAATTTTCTGCATCTCTTTAAGCGCCTTTTCCTGAATCTCCTCTAAACTTGGTGGTTTTCCGATAGCCTTTCCGTTCTCCATAACCTTTTTTAGAAGCGGTCTCCCAGTGAGCTTCTCATCAAAACAAGCTATTATATCCTCCTGATAATAGCCTCTCTCCCCCATCCTTCTGAAAATCTGCTTTTGCCCCGGATAAGTTGCCTTCTTAGTGCTCAATTTAAGCGTGTATTTCACTCCCTGCTCAGTCTCAATCTCCACCAGTTTATAAATCCCTCCCAAGGCCGGCGCGTCCTTGCTGGTCACCAGCTCAGTGCCTACCCCAAAAGCATCTATCGGCGCTTTCTTCCGAACCAGCTCGTCAATGATGAACTCATTCAGGTCCCCGCTGGCAAGAATCCGAACCGATTTTTTCCCCGCTCGGTCCAATATCCGACGGACCATTTTAGAAAGCTGAATTAAATCCCCAGAATCCAATCGCACCCCTTTAATCTCTCCCTTCATTTCTGCAACCATATGAGCAGAACGAATCGTGTCATAGGTGTCCAATAAAAGTGTGGTATGCTCAGGGAAAGTCGCAAGATATTTCTCAAACGCCTCTTTTTCTGTGGAAAAAGACATTATATAAGAATGCGCCATTGTGCCAACTGGAGGAATTTTTAATTCTTTTCCCGCATAAACATTGCTGGTGCCTACACACCCGCCGATAAAGCTGGCTCTGGCTGCGAGCACGCTTGCTTCTGGTCCGTGAGCCCTCCGAGCTCCAAAATCCACCACCTGCCTGCCTCTGGCAGACCCCACCACCCTTGCGGATTTACTGGCAATCAAGCTCTGAAAATTTATCATACTGAGCAAATAGGTCTCCACTAATTGAGCCTGAATCAAAGGCGCCCTCACCTGAAGAACCGGCTCCCCGGCAAAAAATGGCTCGCCTTCCTCCATTGCCCAGACCTGGCCTGCGAATTTTAATTTGGCAAGGTAATCAAAAAATTCCTTAGGAACTGATTTAAATTGAGGAAGGGAGCCAAGATAATCTAATTCTTCTGGCAGGAATTTGAAATTTTCCAGATACTCCAGCGCCTGCTCTAACCCGGCAAAAATCAGATATCCTCGGTTTTCTGGAAGATGCCGAATGAACATCTCAAAACAGGCAATTGGATTATGATTATGCTGAAAATAGCTGGCCGACATTGTTAATTGATAAAGGTCAGTGATAAGAGCGCGATTCTTAAAATCCAGTAATCCCACCTGCTACCCTCCTTTTGTGGACTAAATTTTAATGTTGAGGCTGAGATATGTCAACCCATTTTATCGTTTTGGACTTCCCCCATTTTTTAGAAGTCTAAAAGAGGCATTTGAGGATCGCCTCGGATTTCAGGAGGGCGAGCCGGGAAGGGGCCTCTTCCAGCCCGGAAGAGAATCTCTTTAATCCCATCCGCCAGCGCATA
>Ga0172365_10002793_pt1 | contig 12942 bp, 10 predicted proteins | sample LakKivSesite48cm_FD_114535 | JGI IMG/M metagenome (GOLD analysis project Ga0172365, IMG submission 114535) | Sediment microbial communities from Lake Kivu, Rwanda - Sediment site 48cm | ecosystem: Environmental > Aquatic > Freshwater > Lake > Sediment | place: Rwanda: Western Province, Lake...
GCTTTGATTCAGCGAGGTCCAAAAGAGGAAGAGAAGGCGCCCGGCGTGAAGCTTGAGGAGTGGATCCACACTAGGCTGAGGTGGATACGTGAACGGCACTTCAAGGCTTGGAACGCGATAATAAGCGAGAACCCTGTAAAAGAGATGCTGGAAGAGTACACAATTCTCAGCGTAGACCCAGTCGTCTACGACAAGAAAGAATACTTCAAGAAGAGGCTAGCCTTCGAGTTCCTAAGCACGATAGGCGAGATAATGGCAGCCTGCAACACCAACATCTGGACGCGCAAGAGCATAATTATATCTGCCATAGTGGCAGCGCAAACGCCGTTTACGAAGGGTCCAAGTTGAGCCTAGAGGCAGTTTCTGAGCTGGGCTGTTCGCCAAGCGTGTTCCTTGATGCTCTGGCAAAAAGGCTGATAGACGCTTCAGCTGGACGCGGCGGAATAGAGGTTCTCCTCCAATTCCTCGAGGCCTTGGACTTTATTCCTGAGCTTGCGCCGATACGCGGTAGCATCAAACGCCACTCAATCTTCTTCGAAACCGCCCTAGGCAAATGCGACAAGGAACGCTTGAAGCTGCCGCTTCAAAAACGTCATAACGAGATTTCTGAACTTCTCGGTTTCAAGTGCCAAAAATGTGGCTACGAGAGTTCAGGGTCTTGGATGACTGCGCTGTCGAGGTGTCCCAAATGCAAGGGGCAGCTGACACCGTACTATGTGTCTATAGAGATGGACATGCTTAAGCGGGGCTTAGAGATGACGCCTGAAGCCGTCCTCATGCACGTGGCCTACGATAGGGTTGCGGAAGCCTACGTAGAGGGCTATGAGGGAGTCAGGCTTGTGATGAGTAAGACGGCGGAGGTCTTGGGCTGGGCAAAGTACAGGATAGACCAGCCTGAAATACGAAGCTACATGGACAGGTACCGGCTTGGGCAGCTGTCTGGCGAAACACACATCCCACGCGAAGAGAAGCAGCTTTTGCAATTTCTTGTACGCGGAAACATGGCTGGAATCCCGAAAGAAGACGCGGAGAAGCTGGTCCGCCTTAATACGGAAGTGTTGAAGTGGGGTTATATCTTCCAGGTTTTGGGCGTGTCAGGCGCTGGCAGCCTTTACGACGAGGCTGTGGCAAACTACGGTTTTCTCCATGATGAGATAAACGTGCGCATCAGAAAGACGCTGACGGAACTCTACGCTGAACAGAGAGAACGAAAGATTCAGATAACCAAGTCTCTTGGAGGCTACTATGCTCCGTGCCTGCTGATGCAGAAGCACTGCTGGGAAACGGGGCAACTGTCCAGCGACGTCACATTTGAGCCATACTATAAACTGCCGATTTTTCCCGAAGCCGACTACGGGCCCGTCGAAATCGCGTATGCCCCGAGAGGGAAAGGGAAAACTCTCCTTCTGAGCGCCGTAGCCAGCTACGTGATACAGTTTAAGCGCGAGATTGTGTTCAGTCCGATGAACGACAAAAGCAACTCGTTCTCGCTTGCTGGTCTTCCGCTTTTCCCCTATGATAAACGTACGAAAGATTTGACGCAGACGCTTCAAAACCAACTGGATGTAGAACCGCAGGGCGTGCCCACATTGACCCTAACCGTTCTTCGGAAGGGCGAGAAGACGCCATCTCCAGAAAAGGATCCGCCTACGGTTTTCGACCGAACAATAGAGGTTAAGGACCCGTCTGGCTTCGACGTGGACTTCGACCAAGTTATGAACGAGTTGAAGGGGATATCTGAAAGGTATGGGTTCAGCCAGCCAGTCGGTTTGGTGAATGTCCGCAACCTGCAGCGGTTCGACCCAGCGACAAACGTCTACGTTGACGCGCAAATAGCGTCGAACATGCTAACTCAATTTGACAAGTGGAGGAAGTCTCATCTCAGCCGTCCAGCCCGCGTCATAATAGACGAGGTCCATGATATAGCAAGTGCCCAAGTTGTTCTGTACGCGAGAGACGCTTTGAGGACGTCTGCGACCATAAGCGACTTCATCAAGGAGTCTAGGAGAAACAGGCTTGGTCTCTGTTTGGCTACGCAGAGGCCTCTGGAGATTCAGCCAGACATCCGAGACGCTGCCACAAACGTTTTCTTCCGCGGGCTGGCTTCAAGCAAGGACAAAATGAGGAGCGAGATAGACTTCCTGCTGGACAGTCTCCAGCTTGAGGACCCAAGCGAAAGAAGCGTGGTTCGGGAAATAAACAACCGGGGCATCTTTAGGAACGTACCGTTGTGGTTCTGGTATAACCAGCCGTCCTACAGCATCGAAGTTATCCAGCCTTGTCCACCCACTTTCTGCCTTCAAGACCCGAAGAAGACGCCGCGTGAAATTTTCAAGCTCTACGAGAAGCAGTCGGGTAAAAAGGTTCTACTCCGTAACTGGAGTCAGGTTCCAGTCCTGCAGTCGACCGAAAAGGAAACGGCTACCGCAGGGGAATTACTGAGGAGAAGGAAGCGTTAAATTGTCTGCGCAACAGCGCTTGACCTTTTATGCCTATCTTGGTTCGAGAAGAACGAAGGTTCCAGTTCCACCAGCGCTCGATGAGTTACCTTCTGACTGGGTTGAGTTGAAGCAATTTCTAGCGGAAGCTATGGCAGTGGTCCACGCGAACTACGGCAAGACCGAAGCAGATGTCAGCCTTGAACGGCACAGGCGTGGAAAATTCACGGTCCGGTTCAGCGGGCGCGGATACAGTATCCAGCCACTCCGCTACCAACGCGAGTACGAAGCTTTCTTCAAACTCCGTTACGTTCCGAAAACAGGCGACGTGGAAGTCAGTAGGGCTAACTTCTCATGGACCCTTCACCAAGTTGCGCAGGAATTTTACCAGATGGAGAAAGGCATAGGGTACCGCGTGCCGCCCCTGATCCCGATGGGACATAGGCAAAGCGTCTTGGAGAACCCGAAGACTCTCCTGCGTCTTGAACCTGAAGGTTCAAGGTATGCTGACTACACGAGGAAGCCTCAGCACCTCTACGATAGAATCAGTGAAGCTGAAGAGCCCCCGATGAACTACCGACGCGAACCCATAACAACGAATCAGAAGCACTAAAATCAACACTTCTTTTTTCGCTTGTTTCAGAAAAAGAACCTTGAAAAGCTTCCTATTATCCTGCCTTCGGTTGTTCAAAAAAATTTGTGTCCACATATACGTGACCCAAAGGATTTGCGTTAATAGAGATTAACGCAAACGAAATACGCCTGAAACGGGCTTCCGCCGTCCAGCTCCGAATGTGCATGCAGAAAAAGGCTGGAAAATCGGGCGCTAATAAGAGTATAATTATGTGTTCCTTGGCGGTGGCTCCGTAACTCCACAACTCCACACAATCACATGTATTTCTCTCTTGAAGAAAGCATGACCAAAAAGAACCTCACCCTTTACATCGACGACGATGTCCAGACAAGGTTCAAACAGGTAATGCTCTCACGGAAGAGGTCCGTAAGTGGAGAGATTGAGGACCATATGAAGGTCCGCATAAACGAGCACGAAGGCGGGGCAAACGTGGACTTGGAGGCAAGTGCCACCGACTACGAAGCCCTGAAGAGGCAGCACATCAAACTCGTGGCGGAAGCCGACAAGCTCTCTAAGTATCTTGAGAGAACAGGCAAGTTCGACGACCTAGCGGACTTCGCCAAGAATCTCGGCTTGGACTTCGAAGCATTTAACAACCTCGCAGAGCTAACGCCCCAGATGCTGGAGAAGTGGCACACCAAGGGCGAAGCGAAGGAGAACATGCATCTGTTCATAACGTTTCTCGAGACCCTAAAAGAAAAGGGAACAGTCGAAGCTAGACTCGAAGAAATCAGAAAGAAGACGACGGAGACAAAGAAAAACAATGAACATTGAAAACTACGAGTCTGTACAGCGCTGGATCACGAAGCTAGGCAAGAAAAGCGGAAGCCCCAGCACACGAAGAGTCTATTTCCACTACCTCGAAGAGTTCTGCCAGTACGCTAACCTGAATCCAGACGAGATCATAGCGAAAAGGACGCAAGACCTGAAAAACGCGGACAAGTTCGTCCAGAAGCGGGCGGAAGACAGGCTTGACGGATGGTTCAACGAGCTGACGAAGAAGGAACTGTCCAGAAACACGTGCGTCCTAGCCTACAACGCTGTCCGTAGCTTCTATAAAGCCAATTATTCGGAGCTGGAGCTAGAGGACCCGCCATCTTCTTGGGTCACAAAATCGAAGCCAGGGTTATCGCGTGAAGAGTTGAAGGCCATGCTAAACCACACGGGCAACCTCATGCACAAAGCGTACATTCTCTGCCAGATGCAGTCGGGCTTAAGCATTTCCGACCTGTTAAGGCTAACAGTCAGCGACTTAAACGAAGTGGAACCGGGCTACATGCACATGCACCTGACCAGAGAGAAAGAGAAGCAGCTAGGCTTCTTCGACACCTTCTTCGGAGAAACAGCCACCGCCACACTCAAGGAATATCTGAAGGCGAGGAAAAACTTGAAACCGTCCAATCGCTTATTCGACTGTACTCCACAAAATGTCAGACATTTCTTAGTAAGGCTTTCAGACCGCGCCGGAGTAACGTTTAGAGTAGGCAGCCACGACCTCCGCAAATACTTCAACACACAACTAAAAATGGCGCGAGTCAACAGCCCAGCCTTCAACGATACGCTGATCGAGTATTGGATGGGACACTCGCTTGGGAAAGTAAAAAGCGCTTACTTCATCCCACCCATGGAAGAACAGCTCAAACTATACAAACTAGCTGAAACAAGGCTTGAACCTTGAAGTCTACTGGTTAACCTATATCACATTACGCTTTTATGAGAGGTGCACCCCTTACGAGTTATAGGGGCTGGTAAGTTTGACAATACATTCTAACATTTTTGAATGTAGGAGAGTTTTTGACGCTCTAAATCTATTGGTAAATCTTTATCGTGCCGAGGGAATCGCAAACGATAATGATCGTTTTTTGAATTTGTCTAAGGTTAAGGAAGAGCTTCGCCGCCAGCTGGGCGCACTTGTTGTCCTATATTCGCCAGGTGATCAGGATTTTGCTGTAGCTTTACAACCAATCTCTAATGCAGAGGTATCCAAGGTAGGTTTCCAAGTAAAGCTCGATAGAAAGAATGTGCCCTTGTCTGAGTATCCTCAGCAATTGCGAGAGTTTCATTATGAAGCTACAAGGTATGCTCTCGAAAAATATGGGATGTGGAAATACACCTACAACCGTTATTTTGAATACTTCCCGGAAAAAGCTATAGACCAATATGAGATATCTCGAGGAATTTGTTTCCGATTCGACTTAATTGATGGCAAAATTCAGTTAGTTATTGACCCGATGACAAGAGTAACAACTCGGAGCACAGTCTGGGAATTGATTTCAAAGCTTGGAAAAGAAGAAGCAAAAAAGAGACTAATTCGCAGGTATGTTTTGGCTACCCAGGAGAAAGGGAAATCAATCTATCAAATCATGAGAATTGACTTTGATAAAACTGTTAATTCCAAATGCATCCAGCTTGGTGACAAGATCTACAGTATAAAAGAGTATTTCCAGAGACCCAAAGGAAGACCTGAGTTAGTAAATTTGATTTCAGACGAAGAATGCGTGGTTTTTGTCAAGAGAGGGTTTACTGGTAAAGAGTTGAGCATGGCTCCAAGTCTATTAAAACTTGTTTTAAAGACTGATGATTTCCCAAGAGAAAGAGACTTGAAACGGGCTTTAATGTGTGAAGTTTTTCTTACAGCTGAGCGGAGACGCATTCTCACTCAGAAGTTCTTGACTATCCTGAATCCTGTCAGGCTTAACAGCCATATGTCTAGCGAGTTTGAACCTAGTGACCTTTCTGAAGAAACGAGAGAAGCAGGCGTAATCTCAGCGCCAAAACTCTTTTTTGGAAATAAGAGTTCAACAGTCCCGAATTTTGTAAACTACGGACAATTTATGAAAAATACGTTAAAGAGGTTTGGTCCTGCCAAGAAAGCCGTTTTTTCGAATAACAGGATAGTGCTGGTTTATCCCTCTACGATAGCAAGAGGTATTATGAGTAGGTTTTATGATGATTGCAAATGGGTATCGAAGGAGTTTTTCCGTACTTATCTGCCTGACAAGGCAGTCTTCTACAACTATCCTGATGTCAACGTGAGAAAAGAATATGAATCTTTCAAGAACAGTGTTGATGCCGTTTTAGCAGTAATTCGGTATGAAGGCGAGACGGAGAGGTATCTTAACTTCAAGGAATGGTTCGACAAGCCAAACCAGGTCTTAACTTACAGGGTCATTGACGAAAGGTACCAATTGCCAAGGGAGCAGATGGGAAAGTACAATAATCTACTTCTCAACGTATGTGCTGGACTTCTCGGTAAAATGGGAGGGCGACCGTGGGTTTTGGAAGACAAGTTGAGCTCAGATTTCTACGTGGGTTTAGATGTTGGCGGCGAGAAGAAGGCAAGAGTAGCCTGCTTCACCTTCTTTGACGGATATGGGAACTATGTTCGTGAAGAATGGCGTCCTCAAAGAGCAGAGGAAATCGACCCATTGGAACTAAAAAGAATCGTGGTAAATGCGGTTGAAGGATATCAACAGTCTGTCAAAAACATAGTTTTTCATAGGGACGGAGAATTCACTAGTAGAGAGTTACAGGGCATCGAGATGGTTGAGTCAGACCTCATTAAGAACGGAACGATTCCAGATAATACAATCTTCACTTGCGTGAATGTGAAGAAAAACGTGCCGTATAGGCTATACGACATTCAAGGGAAGCAGCAAAGTGGCTGTAGAATTGGTTCATATTTAGTCCTGAATAAGCAAAGCGGAATTGTTGCCACCTCAGGCGCACCGTTACTTAGACAAGGAACGGCTAAACCTATGCTAGTTGAGCTAGTTTCACCATTTGACAAAGCTAGCATTAAAACAGTTTTACAGGATGTATACTACCTATCCTATATGCATTGGGGTTCGATTATGCAGAAAATGAAGCTTCCAGCTACCTTAAGGTATGCGGATGCTTTAACGCCATTTGCGCTAAAAAACATCAGAATCAGTGGGGTACCTCTTTAGCAATTCATTGCTTACTTGAACTGGGTTTAGCTTGTTTTCTTCAATCGCAAGTGCAGATATGGTGGATATGAGGTCCTTGTCAGGCACCGTACCTGCAGAGAGTGCACGTCTAGCTTCTGTTATGTCTGCCCACTTGTCTATTATTGGCGTAGGCGTTAAGACTGAACCTATTGAACTCAAAGCCGCGTTTACAACTTCGTCGTCAGCTATGAAAATTGAAGTTGGTGTAGACACCGTGTGGGTGTACGATTGCCATGAATTTCGGTAGTCGTTAATGCTTATGCCTGAGAGACCTAAGTCTTCCAAAATATCCAGCATAAAGTTTACACGTATGCTCGTTGGGGGATGAGTGAATTCAACGCGGTCAGGCTGACCGTTGAGTGCAGTAAGCATGAATTGTAAAATGAAGGCAGGTCCCAATGTTTTTACAGCGAAGCAATCTGATACAAATTCTGGTATCCAATGATTAGTCCATATATAGGTTGCTTGTTCGAAATCGTACTGATTCAAATTTGGTGGTCTAACTTCGCCTAGTTTTCTTACTACTTGAGGACTAACGTTAGAGTTTATCTCGAAGCTATTTTGATGGTAATATATGTGTCCAATTTCGTGCGCTAATAAAACCCATTTGCGGAGATTTTGGGCTTCTGAAAAGGTACCAAAAATTATGTGCTTTCTTTTACTTGCCCATTCGATTGGGAAACATGCATAACTTTCTCCTATTATGGTCATGACAGGTTCAGGCATGCAGCAGAACTTTAAAAAGTCGTTGACAAAGTGTGTGAGAAGGTCATGGTGCCGCTTAGTTTCTGGTCTAGCTTTTTGACTATTCCAGATAAAAATAAGTGGTAAAAAAGTGTCCACGCCTATGTAGACTCTCTTTTCTATGTCTTCAAAATTTCTCAGTATAGCTGCTAGTAATCTTCTGTGGGCTTTTTCAGGAATGAAGGCTTCTTGACCAAAGCCGGTTTTTTTAATAAATTCTACGAAATCTGCTTCTGCTTCTTTTACGCTTTCTTTTAAAGTTTTAAGATAGTATCCTAATGGTTCAATATAGCTTTTAAGAACTTCATCGGTCGATTTAATCTCATTAATTGATTGTTCGGCAAAAGTTATTTTTGATATGATGTCTTCTGCTTTTTGGTCTAGCAAGTACATTGTTATCTTGCTTCTACCATAAACATTTGAACTTTTGATGTGGCTTTTGTTGCTTCTTCTGATGTGGAGTTGGCGATTATTTCCAGAAGATTCTCTGCTTCTTCGAGGTCGCTTGTTTTTCCCTGTTTGGAGCGGTCCAATTCGGTTAATGAATTGGATAAGATTTTTCTTAGATATGCTGAACCGCCAACCATTCGGCCTTGTGAGAGTACGTATAGAACTGACAACGCTTCGGGAGATGTTACTTCTCCTTTTTCTCTTGCTTCGAGTGCCCGTAAAATTGTCTGTAATAGGGTGACCCCCTTGTCTATTTTCTGCATTTGTAATTTTTGGACACACTTGCCTTCCTTTCTCGCTATTTCTGCGAATTGTATTCCTATAAGAGCGTCATTTGCCAATTTAGATGCATCTAGGAAAGTCTGGGCGTCCCGCATCAATTGCCATTGGCGCGTCATTGTAAATACTCCTCCATACAAAAGATAAACTAAGTCTTTAAAAAGAGTTTTTAAGGCTTTTGGATTTGGGGTGCGTTTTTCTAATCGCCAGAATGCAAACTTGCGAAATGGGCGCTTGTTAGAATGTTGCTACGTATCAGCCAAAGATGTTTGGCAAGCCGCATTTCCTAATTCAACCGAATATCGTAATATTTTACGACGGTTCATTTTGGCACGGACAAAACTGGAACAAGCTAAGGCATAAACTTTCAGAAGGTTATTAGTATAATCACATCATGGCGAATAGGAAACGGGACAAAAAAGTGAACGCTGAACTAAAGGGTAAGAACTATATAGTCTTGCGATTTTGGGACGACCAGATAGAAAAGAAAATTGATAGATGCATGGAAAAAGTACAGAATACATTAAAAATCATGAACAAGATGCACTTTCTTATGGCGTGACCATTTATTTTTCTTCGGTTTCAACCTTTTAAAGCGGCAATCCATGTCTAATAGAATGCCCCGGAGTTCTAGGGTGATGATTACGTCCGGTCTTGCCGTGGCAATCTAAGCCAGCACAGGCAACAAGGCATTAATGCTGGAGAAGCCCGGCATTCATTTCTCTTTTGGAGAATTGCCATGGACTTGACCAAGAAAGAGTTAATCAGCCTAGTTGTGTTCGCGCTGTTCCTGGCGTTCTGGTCATACGTTTTTGTTCCCCAATTCCAAAACTGGATACACGAGTGGAGTTCTCCCAGCCCACTGCTCTTCTACCCACTCTTCAACATAGTCTACGTCGCAATGTTCAGCTTCCTGACGTACATGCTTCTCATAGTCTTGGGCAAACAGGGAAGCCTCAGAAGCCTTGTGGCTTCAGCGTTCAGGTACGGCATAGCAGGCTTCATCCTGCTTTGGATGATCCCTGACCTTATAGCGCCTCCATACCTTATCACGATGGAAGGCGAACTCCTGATGTCGCATCCCCTGTGGCCAGCGGTTGCTGACTCGTTCTGGTACACGATTCTTCAGCCCTGCGTGCCAGCATCGATGATGTACCTTGCAGTGTACTTTGGGGTGCCAGTTCTGATGTTTCTGGTGGTTCTCCTTCTCGTGTCTCCCCGCCGGCTAGCTAAACTCGTGAAAGAACTTTAGCCCACATTTTTCTCTCAGAGGTTTCAACGTTGAGAACTGTAGAGCATGTTCCGTTCAAGCATCTCGAAGCCTGCCCCAAATGCGGGCGCATGGAGCTGAAGGTCGTTCACACCCAGAAGTATCCTGAAGCGGACGGCATCCACCAGCTTGTGGTTTACCGCTGCCCAAACGGGCACGAAACTTCCAGACGGCAACTTGTTGTTAAGCAGGAAGGCGTTCCGCCAAAAGAGGACTGGGGAGGCTGGCATTAATGCCGAAACAGCAGTACAAGTCTATAGCCACATTCACCTATTCCAGACGGGTCAAGAAGCTCAAGCCCGGAAAGACGCGGATGATGCGCTTCAAGGGCAGCAGAGTCAAGGTCTACGTCGAACCAAATGGAAGACAGTTAAAGGTCATAGAAGCGCCCAAACATGTCGTTCCAGACTTAAGGAAGGCTGAAACCCTCAGAGTGGTGGACGGAAGGCTTCAAGTCGTGTACAAGAAGCCAGACGTACAGCCAGAGCCGAAGCCGAAACCCGCTCCGCCCCTTGAACCTGCACCGAGGCCAGTTGAAGAACCGAGTCCAGAACCCAAGCCAGTGCCAGAACCAGAACCCCCTACACCCGAACCGCCTGAACCGCCCAAGCCTGAACCTAAACCTCCGAAGAAAGTCGGCAAACCCAACGTTCTCTCCGAAGCCGAACGCAGGAAAGCGATGCTGGTTCCTGTTCCAGACTCAGGTCCAATACCAGCACCCTACATCGACTGGAACAACATGCCTGAACACAGCAAGATAAGCGGCGTGGTGTACCACGACTACGTGATACCAGGCGCACCCAAGGGTATGCTTAAGGAGCTCCGCGAAATGTTTAGGCGAAGCCGTAGATACCAAGACACCGCGCCAGTGAACATCATAATTCAAGGTCCGAAGGGAACGGGCAAGTCGGAGCTAATCAAAAAGTTCGCCGAGGACACCGGATTGCCATACTGGAGCGTCATCGGGCAGGAAGGCATACGCGCTGACGAGTTGCTGGGGCACTATGAACTGAAAGAGGGCACAAGCAAGTGGGTGGATGGCATAATCCCCAGAGCTGTAAGGGCTGGCGGAATACTCCACATTGACGAGGCAAACGTCATTGAACCTGCCATTCTCATGCGCCTAGACGAGCTGCTGGACAACAAGCGCCAACTTAACATGGAAGACCTGAATGGCGAACTAGTCAAGGCACACCCGGACCTGTTCGTAGTTTTCACAATGAACCCTCCAACATACGAGGGCGTCAAACCGCTGCCAGAACCGATTATGAGCAGGCTGACTAAACGCTACTGGCTGGATTATCCGCCACCACATGTGGAGATGAACATTCTTGAGGCTAAGCTGCGGAAGATGGGCGTCAAATCAGGCGAGTTCAAGGCATCAGACAGCCCACGCAAGCCAGCAACAGGCACAATGTCCAAAGACGTGCTGGACCTTATACAGATAGTTTCTGGACTCAGGAAGGACACGGATCTCTCATACACACCTAGCATACGCGAAACGCAGGGCTTCGTTCAGGACATCAGAGAGGGAGACGACTTCTTCAAAGCCTTCGACAACAACATCAAAAACGCCTACTGGACGGACGAGGAAAAGCAGAAGGTTGAGGAAGCCCTGAACGCTGTCAGAAGGAGAACGTAGAACCGTTGACTTACAGGAAGCAAGCCCGCCAGAGCTACGTTCAGGTCAGACGCAAGCCAAATGGCAGCAAGCTTAGGGCGGTATCAACCTCAACTAAAAGAAGCGGGGGGTTCTCACAGACTGCGACCACTGGGCAGCAGAGGTTCGCCGCTAACCTCATGGACCTAACAAGGTTTCTGGCAAGGTACCTCAGCGGAAAAAGCAACGTGATGGTGACCGCTAGGAAAGGGACACAAGGTTACAGCGTGGGCAAAACAGAAGTCAAAGGCAAAGGCTTCTACAACATCAACGTGCCAAACTGGCAGACCTACAACCTGCCGCTTAAAGGCTTCAACAAGTACCGCATATACAGAAGCGGACTTTGGCACGAAAGCATGCACGCTAAGCATACGCCTGACGAGGTTTTCACGCACGGCAAAACAGACCCATTAGAGCATGACATCATAAACATAATTGAGGACCGCCGAATCGAGGACTTGGGCGTTGAGGAGTGGAGAGGCTACCTTCCAGAACGCCTCTACACAATCGCCTACGGCTACGCACTGCGACCAGACGTGGGCGACATGTGGAATAATGCGCAGAAGACCTACACCCCTGGCTTAGTGAAAGAACGGGAAGAAGCACGAGCCAGATACGAAGCCTTCTTGCAGAAGTTCATTACTGGCAAGATAAAGGGAGAAGACAAGCTGCCGCAGGCCGAAAGAGAGAGAATCAACTCCGTGGCAGAGAAGGTGGAGAAAGACCTAGAGGAGATGAAGGAACACAGAGACGACCATGGGAAGGTTTATGATTGGCTGGCGGACTTGACGAGTGAAGTCATAAAGGATCTAGATTTGCGTGATCACGCGCCTAACCCTGACCGCGTTCCGAACCAGCCGCCAAGCAGTAGTAGTTGGGACGATACCTTCACAGAGGAATACGTGAAGCAACAAAAAGCCGAACCGAAGGACGTTGAGGAAGGCATGGACGAGTACTTCGACGAAGCGGAGAAGGAAGTTGAGTCGACGCCTGAAAAGGAACCTACGCCTGAAGCGCCTGAACCTGAAACCGGACCGAAAGAGAAACCCGCAATCACAAAAGAAGACGTGCAGAAGGCGAGGGAAGGAACGGACCAAGTCGAGAAGGAGTACACACAGGTTCAGCGGGATGAGGTTGACGACACCCCGGTCTTCGCCCCGTTAGCAACGACGGTTCCGCCCGAACTCTTCCGCGACCAAAAGTTCATCACAAAAATGAACACGGCACTGCGCGAGTGGAAGACGGGACGCAAGGAGGTCGTGGGCGAACACGGCGCAAGACTCAGCATACCAGAGTACATACGCCACAGGGAAGAACCCTTCGTCACGCGCATAAGAAAGTCTGCCCGTGGAAGAAAGATCATGGTTGTTACGGACTTCAGTGGTTCCATGCATTCAAGGGAAGAAGACTACAAGAAAGCCAGAATCAGCAGAATGGAGGTCTTGGACGGGATCGGAAGCAAAACAGCGCTGTTCGGGTTCGGAGGCGAGAAAGAC
>Ga0172365_10002795_pt1 | contig 12939 bp, 5 predicted proteins | sample LakKivSesite48cm_FD_114535 | JGI IMG/M metagenome (GOLD analysis project Ga0172365, IMG submission 114535) | Sediment microbial communities from Lake Kivu, Rwanda - Sediment site 48cm | ecosystem: Environmental > Aquatic > Freshwater > Lake > Sediment | place: Rwanda: Western Province, Lake Kivu...
CGCTCGACGCGCTCGAAAAAGCCCGGCCCATCGCGGAAGCGCACGGCGTCACCCTCGCGCAAATGACCATCAACTGGACGATCCACGAGCCGGGCGTCACCGCCGCCATCGTCGGCGCTCGGAACGCGAAACAGGTCGAGGAAAACGCCGGTGCGCTCGCATTCGCCCTGAGCGACGACGAACGCGCATCCATCAGGAAGACCTTCGAGGCGTTGGGCGGGCCGGAATAGGGGCACAGGTCTCCTCGCACCAAGGAGCGTTTCCTCATCTTGTATCAGGGGATCACGGTAACTATCTTCCCCTTTGCGGTGAGGAGTGCGCAGGGGAGGAAACGCGCAGCTCGGCCCATCGTGGTGCTTTTGCTGAGCTTGCACGGCATCGGGACGATCTGTGCTTTGCAGGGAACGCAGGGCTGCCGCCACGTTCTGAGGTCGGTTCTGGAGGGAGGTGTCTTGATGGTGAGCAGGTGGGGTATCTGTCTTGCCGGGGTAGGGGCTTTCTTGGCGATCATGATGAGCGGATGCGGCGGCACAGGACCGAAAGGGGCGTCCAGCCCATCCGAATTGGCGCAGCAGGTCGTCGCCACCTGCGCCGGGGTGAGCGACCCGGAAGTGAGCGATTTCGACGCGCTCTTTCCCGACGCAGCGCTCTTGAACCGCATCCCGTTCCGCGAATCCGGGGGCGACAGCGTGCGTCAGGACGCCGACCCCGCCAAGGACGTGCAGCGCATTCGTGACGCGTGGCAGGTCATCCTCGACATGCTCACCACCGAAGATGCGCTTCAAGGGCTTCGCGTGGCCGGTCAGCCAACCCCGTCGAAATCCGCAGGCGGAGTCTCAAAGGCATACATCACGCTCAGCTTCGGCCAGAGCGCCGCCACATTCCGGATCGCCGCCGCAGAGCTACGCGGTCGCTGGTATATCGTTGATGCGCGCCTCGACGAGGCAACCTCCAGCCCTGTCTACTGAGCCTCGTTGCGTGCCCTGGAAGACGTGATCCGATCAGGGCGTGGGAATTCATGAGGGCGCTTCGGGAGGCACTTCATCATGTCGGACGAGGATCGCCACGAAGCGACGGGCAACCGCACGCTCGGTGGCATATCCATCACGAGGAAGCGCCTCGTTCTGTGGCTTGTCGGGGCGCTGATCCTGGGGAACGTCATGGGCTTCTTCATCGGCGTCGCCGTGAGGAAGGGCGGACTGGGAATTGGGCATCTGCTTTCCGGAGAGAAGGCCGCCGACCTTGCGCATCCCCAGAAACTTGCGCGGGAGGGATACCGCCTCACGTTTCCCGGCAACTGGCGCGTGGATACGAGCGATGAGGAGTACGACCCGGACCACTTCTTCTCCCTGGATAGCCCCGGCGCATCGTTTGCCATGTTCACGATCCTCGAGGTTCCGACCGACCCGGAGCAGAATGTGGACGTGAACGTGAGCGAGTTTGTCCCGAACGTGATCAGGAGTCCCGTGCGGACCACGTTCATGGCGTGGGGAAACTATCAGGGCTATGGGGTTGAGTTGAAAGGGAAGGTGGCCTCTCTCGTGGAGGGAGGCGTGAGAATCTTCTCGTACTCCTCCGAGAGAACGTCGTTCATCGTGGTCGAATCGTACCACGACGAAGACCGAGAAAAGGTGGAGCCGGGCTTCCAACTGATTCGCTCCACGTTCGAGCTATCCGAGCGGGATAGCACCGCGCTCCCGGCTCCTGGCCCGGCAATCACGGAGTGAGTCCGTTTCAAAATCCCGACGCTTCACGTCGTGCGGCAGGTGGAGGAGAACGCGGGCGCGATGCGATTCGGGCCGCTCTCGGACGCTCGGATGAGGGAGATTGACGCGCTGCTCAAAGGGCTGGCGTAGGAGCGCGCCTCCGAACGCATCGCAACGATTGTCGTGTGCTCGTCCTGCGGCTATCTTCGTACCGTTATCAGTTTGTTCTGCCATCATGTACCCGAGGAGATGAACATGGTGCGCCGAATGACTCTCCTTTTCTTTGTCTGCTTCTTCGCAAGCACCGTGTACACCCAGACGCAAGAGCTTCCCCGCGTCGGCGTGCTCGACCTCACCAGCGAGAACGTGCCCGCCGCCGAACTGCGCCTGCTTTCCGACCGGCTCAGGATCGAACTCTTCAACACCGGGCAATTCCTCGTGCTCGAACGGCAGAGGATGGAAGAAATCCTCAAGGAGCAGGGCTTCCAGCAATCCGGCTGCGTGGAGACGGAGTGCGTGGTGGAAGTCGGTCAGTTGCTTGGCACGCAGAAGATGGTTGCCGGGAGCGTGGGCCGTGTGGGCGAGGTCTACACGATCAGCCTGCGGAGCATCAACGTGGAGACCGGCGTGTTGGAACGCACCGCCGTAAAAGATTGCCGGTGTTCCCTTGAAGAGGTGCTCACGCGGAGCATCGCGCAGGTGGCGGCAGAGCTTGCCGGGACGACGGTGGTGACAACGCCCCTCCAGCGCAGCGAAGGCGTCGGCATGCTTTACATCTCCTCCACCCCACTGGGCGCGCAGATCGTCCTCGACGGCCGCCCTCAGCGCGAAGTGACCCCGGCAACACTGACGCAATTGCCCGCCGGTGAGCACATCATCCGTCTCGTGAAGGAGAACCTCATCGCCGAGGAGCGCGTGACGGTGGTGCGTGACGATCTCGTGAAGGTCTCGCCGACCCTCCGCCCCGGCTTGGGTAGTCTCTTCATCAACAGTAGCCCGCCCGAAGCGCAGGTCGCAATTGACGGTAAAGCCTGTGATCCTACGCCGGTGCTCATCAGAGAAATCGCTCCTGGCCCCCATACAGTTCGCGTGACCAAGGCCGATTACCTGCCTTGGGAAGATCAGGTCGTCGTCGAGCTTGGTAAACAGACAACCGTGCCTATAGTATTGCAGCCATGTGGCTATCTCAGTATACAGATCATGCCACTTCTGCTACCCAACGCGGTTGTGGAGGTAGACGGCCGGGAAGCGCGCAGAGGCGGTTTCTTCCGTTCACTTATTGCGCCAGGAGAGCACCGTGTCGTCGTCCGGCTTGCGGGTCACGACTCGCTCGTGCAAACTGTAGCCATCGCACAGGGCCAGGCAAAGGCCGTGCGTGTGACGATGACGGGTGGGCAGATACAGGCGGAGATTCGCACCGACCCCACGAGATGGAGTTCAGGCCCATTCATGCCAACCGCACGCGGCTACTTGGCCGCAGCAGAGGCGGGCGGCAGACTCTACGTCGTGGGGGGATTCGGTGGCAGCCGTGCTCTGAACACGCTTGAGATATTTGATCCCTCGACGAACCAGTGGACGACCGGGCCATCCATGCCGACTGCACGTTCTGGCTTGGCTGTGGCAGCAATAGGCGGCAAACTGTATGTGGTAGGTGGATTGGACAGCAACCGCAGATTGAACATACTCGAGAGCTATGATCCCTCGACGAACCAGTGGACGACCGGGCCATCCATGCCGACTGCACGTTCCAGCTTGGCTGCGGCAGCAATAGGCGGCAAACTGTATGTGGTAGGTGGATTGGACAGCAACCGCAGATTGAACATACTCGAGAGCTATGATCCCTCGACGAACCGGTGGACAACCGGGCCATCCATGCCGACTGCACGTTCTAGCTTGGCTGCGGCGGGGGCGGGCGGCAAGTTGTACGTGGTAGGGGGATTCGACGGCAGTCGCTACCTGAACACGCTTGAGATATTCGACCCGGCGACGGGTGGCTGGACGACCGGCTCTCCAATGCCCACCGCACTCGGTGGTTTGGCCGCAACGGAGATGAACGGCAGGCTCTACGTCGTGGGGGGATGGGATGGCAGCTACAAGAATGAGCTTGAAATCTACGATCCGGTGATGGGGGGCTGGACGGCCGGCCCTTCGATGCCCACTGCACGTTCCAGCTTGGCCGCAACGGAGATGAACGGCAGGCTCTACGTCATAGGGGGACAGAACGGTCCGAGCATTCTTGAGATTCTGGGATATTGACGAACGTACAGGGGATCGTTCCCCTTATCTGCCCTCGCTCACTCGGTGATCTGGAAGGCCCGTTCTCCGGCCACCTCCTTGCCGCTTTTCAGGTCGCGCACGGTGATGACAAGGGTGTAATCGCCCTTATCGAGCGTGCTCGTGCCAAGCTGGAAGTGCTGGGTCTCAGCCGTCCGGATGCCCTCGTAGATGCGGCTCACCCCGACGCGCCGCCTGATGCCGAGGAAGCGACCAATGGCGCGAAGGACGCTGCCTCTCTCCGCTTCACGACCGGTGCGGACGGCATGTTCCACCTCGTATTCCGTCTCGCCGTATCTCTCCCCGCGCGTGAGGTTGTAAATCTCGAAGTACAGGTGAATCGGCTGCCCGCGCCGGAACGTCTGGGTCGCCATGGGGAGGATCAGGAGGCCGTTCCGGACGAACTTCTGCGAGCCGGTGGAGTCCGCTTTGCGTATGCTCCCCGCAAGGACGATGTCGCTCATCGCCAGGTGCGCGCTATCGAAGCGAGCGACTTCGACTTTCTCCCGATATGCGCCGAGGCGACCGGAGATCAGGTCCCTCGCCTGGACGGAAAGCAGCACATCCTCGCCGCCGGGGAGGAGCAGCGACTGCCTGTCAACGTGGATTGCCCCTTTCTCCCTTTGCGGGTCGGACGAGGCGCGCAGTTCGACGTGTTCAACCGAGCGGGTCTCGACGTGCCATGCGGTATCGAACAGGGCATATCCCCGCTCGAGGGCAGCCGTAAAGGTCCCTTCCGAGTTGGTGCGGAACTGAAGTTCGGCGGTAGGCAGGCCGTAGTAGATGTCAAGCTCGGTGTTCCCGTTCGGCGCTCGGAATTGGGCAAGGTAGTAGGCAAAGTCGAGCGGATCGTGCGCCTCGTCGTAGATGTAGCGATCGGGCTTATCAAGCTGCGCTGCATGGTACTGTTCTTCGGGGGCGTATTGATAGAGGACAGGCAGCAGATGGAAAGGGGTGTGGAGAATGGGTGGGGTGTGGAAGCAATAGTTGCCGTCGTTGTTCCGCTCGGAAAACAGGATCACCAAGCCCTTCTTGACCGTAGGATATACCCATTCCTCCCAGTCGGTGATGAGCCGCGCCTCCTCGTCGGAGAACGCCAGAGGGAAGGCCGTTCCTTCGGGGCTACCCCCCATGGAGTGCGCTCTACTCCCGTAGATGTTGTAGCGAAGGTGCTCGCGTGCCATCTCCACGTCGCTGCCCATTGCGAAGTTGGGGTTGAACTTGCTTGCGCGATGCTTCGGCGGGCCATAGCGGATGTAGACCGATCCGCGATCATCCCATGGCTTGCGCCCATGGGAGAAGTACCTGCGGGCGTACCAGACGCGGCGATAGTGCTCCAGCTTCCGCTCGTTCAATTCGGTGGCCGGGGTCGGATCGTGTCGGAGCCAGAACATCCGGACAAACTCGGCCTGGGCTTCGCCGGAAAGGTTCCTGAGTTGTCGAACCTCCTCCGGGGAAGCGACATTGGTGAGGTCCTCGTACCAGAAGCGTTCCCCCGCCGACATACGCCCCATCGCCTTGGCGTAGGCATCGGCGGCAAGCTCGAACTCGCGGTCGCTCACGCAGCTTGCGGCGACGGCCAGGAGGAGGTCCCTGTCCTGTCCGTAGGCGAGATCGAGCGCCTCGTGCAGGCGTTGCCGGGCTTGCGAGTAGCGACCCCGTTCAAGCAGGCAATAGCCTAACCGCGTGAGCGTGTCCTTATCAGGCGGCATGATCTGAACGTGCGCCTCGTACTGCGTGATCGCGTTCGCCAGGTCGCCGTCGCGTTCGTAGAGCCAGGCAAGTTCGAGATGTGCCGAAGGGTGGCGCGGATCGGCTTCCACGGCCTTGCGAAAACTCTCTTTGGCGCGGCCACGTTCGCCGAGCGATACGAAAATCCGCGCCAGGTGGACCAGGGCTTCGGCGTTCCTCGGGTTTTTTCGAGACGCGACCCGGAACTTCCACCCGGCCGTGGTTCCATCGCCCCGGGATTGCGCTATCAGGGCCTCGCCGAATTCCAGGTAGCCCTTCCCTGGTTCCCACTCTTCCGCCTGACGAAACAGCCGCTCCGCCTCGTCAATGTTGCCGCGTTCGACCGAGACTTGTCCGAGGCCCGCAGCAGCAGGCGCATACCGGGGATCAAGACGCAACGCCCGTTCGTACCACGTCGCCGCGCTTCCCAGGTAGCCGCGTGCGAACTCGACGTTCCCCCGGACGACTAGAGAATCGGCCGTCAGGTCCGCCGCACGCGCATTCGTCGCCGATACCAGGAAAACGAGCGCCACGAGCATCCGCCGCCCAGCGCGAACCATCGCGACCATTCCTTTCGAGGACTCCCACGGTAGGGGCACATGGCCGTGCGCCCTTGCCGGTTATCAACTACCCAAACTTGGCGAGAAAACCACTAATAGATAGCATACGACGATGATTTGTCGTACGCACGGGAGGAAATGGTCTCCGGCGCTACGAGCGTCCGCCCTTCGGCAGGAGCGATTCGCCCTTGCGCACCAGCGCATCCACGATCTTCCGCGACCACATCTGGCCCTCCTCGCTCGTGCTCTCCAGCGCATCCTCCCCGCAACCCACGAACTCCCCCGCCCGACGGAGCGCCTCAAGGTCCACCCTTTCCGGCGCGGCATCCATCATGAGGGAGGTCTCCCACTTCCCCGCGTGGTCGCCATGGCCCAATTCGCCGGACTCCGCGAGCAATTCCCCCTCGTGCCCCGCCCAATTCGCCATCCCCAGATGCCTGCCCACGAGATGGCCGACGAATCTGCCGTAGTGAGTGAGAGGATAGTGCCCGTTGAAGTAGATGATGGCCTTGAAGCCGAGCGACTTCGCCTGACAGGAAATTTTCCAGAGGAGTGCGAGATAATCCAGAGCCTGGCCGATGATCGTGCCCGATTGCGTGTATCCGGGCAGGAAGTTCTCGTGGGGCAACTGCATACGGTCCTGAATTTCACGCCCTACGTATGGGTTGATCTCCATGAGGTGCGATTCCCGGTGTTCGCCAAACCAGACCACCGGAAAGACGAGGCCGCCGCCTTCCTGTGCGGCGCGGAGGCAGAGGGAATGCGCTTTCAGGCCGTCCAGCCCCACCGGGTTGTGCGGGCCGTGCCACTCAATCGTGCCAAGGGGCAGGTAGAGAAGCGGATAGAATTGCCTGCGTTCGACGATCTCCGCCGGGCGAAGGTACTCATAGCGGACCTCCGGGATATGTTCCATCACAGTGCTCCCTTTTCGGCGCCGATGGTGCGGGCTGCTTGGTACGTGCCGCGTCGTGCTCCGCCCAGAACGTGGGCTGCTCACGATAAGAAAGGTAAGCCGTGCGGTTTTCTCTGGGACACCCTCCGGGAGGTCCATCGGAGGTGAAAAAGAAGCAAATATTGAAAAAAGATAATGACACCCCTTGAAAGGTATCGTATCATGTCGTATATTGTTAATACATACAGGAGCCTCGAATGTCTCGATCTATGGCGTGGCAATAGAGGTTATCAGGTCTAAAGCGTTCTGTGGGATGGGAACACCAACCATGAAGCTCGTTCATCGTCGCCTGCTCCGCAGCGTGCTGCTGGTGTCTTCGTTGTCGCTCTTCCTGCCGCGCATCGGCCTAGCGCAGCCTGCCGGGGGCGCGGTCTATCTGGATGGCTCAGGAGATTTCATCCGCGTTCCTGACGTTGCCAGCCTCGATTTCGATTCCTCAGGCAGCGTCGGCCCCAGCTTCACGCTGGAAGGCTGGTTCTACTCCTCGACCATGCCGACAAGCTCCGTGCTCATCTCCAAGCGCGACTTTGAGACGTACACCACCACGACGAACTACGTGTTCCGGTTTGAGACGGAGAAGCTCCGCCTGTTCTGGTATACCGACGGCGAGCTGCAATCGGCGTGGGCGACGACCAATAGCTTCACGGTGAATTCGTGGAACCATCTGGCGGCAACCTACGACGGCACGACCAAACGCGCGCGGATATTCGTCAACGGCGTCGAGGTTCCCGGATACACGGCAGGCGGGGTGTCCACGAACCCGAATCCTCCGTACATGACTAAACATCCCGTGAGCAACGACAAGCCGCTCACCATCGGCACCGAGTATCAATCAACCCTCGGCGACTCGGCGAAAGACGAGTTCACGGGCTATATTGACGAGGTACGCATCAGCAACGTGGTGCGGTATTCGAGCAACTTCATCCCCTCTACGAGGCCTTTCGTCGCCGACTCGAACACGGTCCTGTTGCTCCACATGGACCAATCCACCGGCCTGACCGCGCCGAACTACGTGCGCGACGCCTCGAGCAAGGGAAATGATGGAGGACTCATCGCTGGAGCTGATGTCGTCTCGTCCACGGTCCCCCTGCGGCCCTCTTCCGGCAATGCGATCACCCTGAGCGGCACTCAACGGCTCTCGGTAGTTTCGGCGTCCAATCTCAACTTCGGGGCATCGGACGACTTCACCGCAAGCCTCTGGTTCAAGACCACCGGGACAGGCACGCAGCCGCTCTTCACGAAGAACACGTCTGGCTACTCGGCCTCTGTTTCGGGCGGAAAGCTCTCGTTCAACGTCACCGGCACGACGATCACCGGCACGACGAACGTCAACGACGGCAACTGGCACTACGCGACATTCGTACGGGACGCCGGGGCTGCCGACTCATTGCGGATTTACCTCGACGGGCAGATCGAGGTGCAGAACGCGGGCGGCAGCGGCGCGATCAGCAACAGCGACTCGCTCTACGTCGGATACGACGGGACCAACTCCTTCTCTGGCTCGATAGACGAGGTGCGTCTTGAGGGCGGTCTGCTCTCCAGCAATGCCGGTCCTACGGAGCCGGTGCGCACGACGACGAATACGCGGCTGCTTCTGCGGATGGATTACAAGACGGGCGAGACGACCCTCGTGCAGGACGAATCGGACAACAGCAACGACGCGAAGGTCGTCGGCAGCCCGACGTTCGACGCTTCCCGGCTCTATCTGCTCTCCGTCGTCGCGGGTCCTGCCAACCCCGGCGCAAGCTCCGAGGCGTCAGGCGCGGCAAACGTGCCCGCGCTCCAGCTCCGCCTCAACGCGAAGGGCGCTCCCGAACAGGTGAACATCAGTTCGATCAAACTGCACTTCAGCGGGAGCGGGCAGGACAATACCGACATCGCTACGGGCGGAGTGAAGGTCTACCGCGATGTGAACGCGAACGGCACGTTTGAGCCTGAGACCGACCTCCTCATCGCCACCTCGAACGGCCCGACGAGCGACGACGGCACGGTCACCGTCAGCACGGCGGGGCAGACCCTTGCGGCGGGCGACTCGACCACGTGGCTCGTCCTTTTGAGCTTCAACAACAACGCGAGCATCGGCGAAACCTATCAGGTCAGCCACGTGAGCACCGAGGTTTCGGCGTACGGCAGCACGAGCGGGCAGATCGCCCGCGTCTTCGGAGGCACGGCGACCGGCGGCCTCAAGACGATCTCCACCGGCTCCAGCACGCTCACCGTCGCGGCAGGCCCGAACAATCCGGGGGCCTCGAACGCGGGCGCATCCACTCCCAACGTGGTGATGCTCCAGTTCCAGTTGACCGCAGGCTCCAGCGACACGCTGGCGATAGATTCGGTGAAATTCACCCCTGGTGGCTCTGGCGCGTTCGCCAACGTGGCGAGAGCGGTGCTCTGGTACGATGCGAACAACAACGGCATCGTTGACAGCGGCGTTGATACGCCGTTGGATACGGTGACGGCCTCGCCGTATGCGTTCGAGATCACCACCCAGGACAGCCTGCTCCTGCCCAGCGTGTCGAAGAACCTGCTGCTCTCGTACGACTTCAGCGGCGCGACGACGAGCGCGACGTACAGCGTCACCCTTTCAAGCGTCGTCGCGCACGGCCTGAACAGCGTCGTCACCATCTCCGGCACGCCGATCACCGGCCCGACGAAGACCATCGCCACCGTGGGGAAGCTCACGCTGAGCGCAGGCCCCGCGAATCCGGCGTCGTCGAACGAAGGGAACGCCGCGCAGGACGTGGAAGTCTTGCAGATCAAGCTCGCGGTTGACCCGGTGCAGAACCTCACGATCAGCCAGTTGGTCGTCGGCTCGACCGGCACGCTTGCCGATTCCGCCGCCACGACGGAAGTTGCGCTCGTGCTCGACATTGACGGCGACGGGGTGTATTCCCCGACGAGCGATCAGGTGCTCACGAGCGCCACCTTCAGCGGCGAGACGGTCACCTTCAGCAGCATCAACCGGACGATCACCGCCGGAAGCTACGAGTACTGGCTGATCGTCTACGACCTGAACGGCACGGCGACAAGCGGCCAGACCTTCTCGGCTACGATAGCAAGCAACACCTCCATCACCGTCTCCGGCTCTCCGACGGTCACCGGCGCGCCTGTCGTCGGCAACACGAAGACCATTTCCACGAGCGGCACGCTCACCCTTTCCGCAGGGCCTGCGAACCCGGCAGCCGGTACGATAGATTCCTCGGCGACCAACGTCCCCATGCTCCACCTGCGGCTGAGCGCGTCCTCGGTGGAAGACATCAACATCAACCACGTCACCATCAGCCACGACGGCACGGGCGACCCGGTCACGGACCTGACCCCGAACGCCTTCCACCTCTACCGCGACGCCAACTCGAACGGGCGGGTGGACATCGGCACCGACGAATTCATCACGAGCGGCACGGGGTTCAAGAAGGGGATGGTCTCGCTGGACGGGAACGACTACCTCACCGCCGACGGGACGAAGACGAACCTGCTCACTGGGAAGAGCGCGGCGACGTGGGAAGCCTGGATTTACCCCACGTCAACGGCCACCCAGCACATCATCGGGAAAGAATACTACTTGGTCGGCATCTCGAGCAGCAGGCTCTACTGCGCCGTGTACACGACCGGCTTCGGCTACGCCTACCGCTACCTCGGCACGAACACGGTGACGCTCAACCAGTGGAACCATATCGCCGTCACGTACGACGGCACTTCGCTCAAGGGCTACATCAACGGCCAGTACGCCGGTGAGAACGCGCAGACCGGGACTTTGGGGAGCAACACCGGCACGTTCTACCTCGGCGTGCGGAACGTCACGAACGGCTACTTCAACGGCAAGATTGACGAGGTGCGCGTCTCCGGCGTCGTCCGCTATACGGGCAATTTCACCGTCCCCTCCGCCCCGTTCGTGCCGGACGACAACACGCTCTTGCTCTATCACCTGGACGAGAACAGCGGCACCACCTCGGCGGACGCCTCCGGCACCGGGGCGGACCTGACCTTCGCCTCCGGGGCGAACTCGCCGACGTGGGCGGACCAGACGACGCCCATCACGAGCACGCCGCTCACGATCCGCACCCCCGGACAATCCATCACCGCCGGTCAGTACGAGGATTGGCTGCTCCTGTACAGCTTCGGCGGTTCGCAGTATCCCTCCGTCGGCGAGACCTTCACCGCACGGATTGCGCAGAACCTGCACGTATCCGCCACCGGCGCGGCTTCGGGGAGCGTCATCACCCCCTCCGGCGCGCCCGTCTCCGGCGGCACGAAGACCGTTTCCGCCACCGGCAGCCTGACCTTGCAGGCCGGGAACAATAACCCGACCGCCGGGAACATCGCAACCTCCCAGCAGAACCTTGCGATGCTGCAACTGGCGCTCGTCGCGTCGGCCACCGAGTCCATCAAGGTGACGCAGGCGCAGTTCAAGACCTCCGGCACCGCCAACGAATCCACCGACCTTGCCAGCGTACGGCTCTACCGCGACGTGAACAACAACGGCACGTTCGATAACTTGGTGGACATTCAGATCGGCAGCACGGTCTCAAGCTTCACGAACGACGGCACGATCACTTTCAGCAGCCTCGCCGAGACGCTCGCCGCAGGCACGACGACCAACTGGCTGCTCGTCTACAACCTCGCCGGGGCGGCCAGCGCAACGGAGACCTTCCGCGCAAGCGTCGAACTGGCTTCCTACGTGGCCGCGACGGGCATCCGGAGCGGCCAGACGATCACGCCCTCCGGCAGCTTCCCGATTCAGGGCGGGTTGAAGACCGTTGCGACGGCGGGCGTGCTCACGATGAGCGCGGGCAGCTACAACCCCGACTCGTCGAACATCGCCAACAACGCCGACAACGTGCCCATGCTGCAACTGCGTCTCGCAGCGAGCGCCGCCGAGACGATTAACGTGACCTCGGTGAAGCTGACGCACGTCGGGACCGGCAGCATTGACAGCGCACTCGTGACGAACGGCGTCTCCCTCTGGCGCGACGTGAACAACAATGGCACGCTCGAACCGGCCACCGACCAGTTGCTCGGCTCAGGAGCGGCGGGCATTGACACGCTGCGCACCGCACTGGCGTTCGACGCGACCGACGACTACGTCACCGCAGGCAACGTCGGGGCGATCACCGGGGCATATACCGTCGAGGCGTGGATTTATCCGACGGCTTCCACCAGCTACAGCACTATCGTGAGCAAGGGCGACGTGGCGGGCACGCCGAACGCCAACTACGCGCTGCGCCTGGAGAGCCTCGCGCTGCGCCTCTTCCATTATAACGGGACGACGCTCCAATCGGTCATGCAGAACACGGCGACCATGACCACCAACAAGTGGTACCACGTCGCGGGCGTGTACGACGGGAGCGAGCTGCGCATCTACATTGACGGTACGCGCATCACCAGCGTGACGACGCAGGGGACGGGAGCAGCCCCGTCCACCAACACGGTTCCGCTGTACGTTGGCGCCCGGTACAGTTCTTCGGCGACGTACACCCAGGTGTTCCCCGGTCGCATTGACGAGGTGCGCATCTCGAACGTCGCCCGGTACACGACCAACTTCACCCGACCGACCGCGCAGTTCACGACGGACGGCAACACGGTCGCGCTCTACCACTTCAACGAGAACACCGGGACCACTGCCGCCGATTCTTCGGGCAATGGCCTCAACGGGACGCTCATCAACGGCCCGACGTGGGCCGACGGGTACGGAGCGGAAGCCAACACGGCGACCATC
>Ga0172365_10002798_pt1 | contig 12934 bp, 8 predicted proteins | sample LakKivSesite48cm_FD_114535 | JGI IMG/M metagenome (GOLD analysis project Ga0172365, IMG submission 114535) | Sediment microbial communities from Lake Kivu, Rwanda - Sediment site 48cm | ecosystem: Environmental > Aquatic > Freshwater > Lake > Sediment | place: Rwanda: Western Province, Lake Kivu...
CCGGCAGGCGGGCCTCGCGGAACGCGCCGAGCAGCGACGTGATCGACGGCACGACGACGTCTTTCACCCGCTCCGTGAAATAATCGAGCACGCCGGGCGCGAACGTGCCGAAAAACTTGGCGATGGCACCGTCGCCGCTCACCTGGTACCCTTGCATATCGATCACGAGCAACGCGCTGTGAGCGACATCGAGCGGCGCGCGTATCCCGCGCTTGGCCGCGAGGAACGCGTCGATCTTGGCATCTGGCTCCATGAATCGATCCTCGGTCGATTATCTATTTCAATGCTTTAGAAAAACACCTGTTCCTTGTCGAACTTGCCGTACATCTGGCGTATCTGATAGGTGAAGCCTTCCCGGAGCGTGAGCGGCAGGCGGGGCTGCGGGTCGGTCGTCCCGTGCTTCTTGCAAAGGGCAGCTATCCATGCTTCCATCGCGTCGTCGAGGGGTTTCGTGATGTTGGGCACCTCGTCAACGATGTTCCTTGCCTCGCCCGGATCGAACATCAAGTCGTACAGCTGCTCAGCCGGCATCGACGAGGTGCCGTCAATCTTCTTGATGTATTTCCATCGGTTCGTGCGGACGGCACGCTGTTTCTGGTAGGTGCTCTCGATGACGAGCACTGCCTTGCGCTCTGCCCCGCCTGGGTTCCTGGCCGGATCCGCCGGGGCGGAACCGAGCTCGCACGCGGATGGCGGGACGACGTCGCGTTCCCCGAGCATGTTCGGGAGCAGGCTAACCCCGTCGAACGCGTAGGGAGGCCGGCGATCGATGCCGAGCACGTCGAGCAGCGTCGGCACCATGTCGACCTGCGAGGCGAAGCCATCGACCCGCCTCCCGCCCGCGATGCCCGGCACCTTGACGATGAACGGGATGGAACAGTTGGGATCCGTGAGCCCGACGTGGCTGAACATGGCACGCTGCCCGCATATCAAGGCGTTGGTCTCGGCCATGGTCTCCCCGTGGTCGCTCGTGAGCACCACTGCGGTATAATCGGTCAGCCCGAGTTCGTCGAGCTTGTCGAGCACGACGCCGACGTGGTGGTCTGCGTAGGCGATGTCGCCGTCGTAGAGCGACACGACATAGTTCGGGTCCGTGACATCTTTGTACCGGCTGTCCAGCTTTCGCGCCCAGTCCTTCAGCCACCCGCCGATGTTGCAGCCGTAGAGCTGGTCGAGGGCGTGGTTCTCGGGGGCGCGGGGGTCGCGGCCGCTCGGGTAGAACTTGCAGAAGGGCTCGGGGGGCACGTAGGGTGTGTGCGGGTCCCAGAAGTGCACGAACAAGAAAAAGGGCCGGTTCTTGCCATCCTTCGCGATCTCGTCGAGCAAATCCGTGGCCTGCGCGCTGATCCGGGGGGCCGGGACCACGTGGCCGCCTTGCAGCTGCTCGAAGTTCGCAACGGTAGTCTTGTATTTGCCATCTAGCTCCTTGAACGCGTGGAGGTCGAACGCCCGGTTCAGGTGCGCGCAGCTCTTCTGCGGGAAGTCGGAGAGCGTGGTGACCTCCGCGTTGAAGTAGCCTTCCGCCTTGAGCAGCTCGGCGAGCATGACGACTCCCTCGCGCACCGGCCACGTGTTTCCGTGGGCGACGATGTCATGCGACGTGGGATAGAGGCCGGTGAACATGCTCGTGTAGCCAGGCAGCGTGCAATTCGAAACGGAGAAGCATTGCTCGAACAGCGTGCCGTGCCTGGCGATGCGCTCGTCGATGCAAGGCGTCGTCTTCTTGTCGTACCCGTAGCAGCTCACGTGGTCTCGGCGCGTCGTGTCTATCGAAAAAAAAACCAGGTTCAGCTTTGGATCCATGCTTAGGCTATCATTACTAGCTATAAAATGCCTATTGCCCAGTTAATGACAAGAACCCGCGATTAGCTTTTCTGAAAAAAGCCGAATGATGTGTTTCCGATGTTCACGCTCGACAAGAACGAGCTCTTGAAACTCCCCCGGATCGCCTTGATCTATGGCGATGGCGAATATGCCACGTGGAAGGATCCCATCAAGAAGTCTTTCGAGATTCCCGATACGATGTTCGCGGACGTGCACGTTACGCGGGTTAAAGAATCTTTTTTAGATAAACGAAGCCAGTTCTTGCTTTGCATCATCGCCCCTGCAGCATCAGCGCAGCCGGGCATAGATATTGGAGAACACGCGGGCTTGTGGCTCGATTACCTGAACCAGGGCGGCTTCTTGATGGTATTCGATGCCGCCGCTGCCTGGCTCGGGAAGCTGGGGCAGCGGTTTGCAGCTGTTCCACGTATAATGGACAAGGCGAGCGCCGCGGCGATCAGGCCCCGTGGGATCCGGCTCGAGAGCCGGTTGCTCGCGAACCAGGGTTATGCCGAGGGGGCCGAGAACCTCGGCCCGTGGACAGGCGAGTACATGGCATGGGATCCTTGCTGGGACGTCTTGATAGAATCAGACAGCGGGGGAGCCCTGGCGCTCGCGCAGTCGTTCGGGATGTCGAAGGTCATCTTGTTCACCGGGTTGCTCGCCAAGGAGAACATGATCAAGATCATCCCCGTCCGCATGCTCATCGCGAGCTCGCTGGAAACCTGGTTCCGCGAGGCATCCACGTCCATATATGACATGCAAAGCGGGCTGCATTGCACCGTCTCGTTGAACCGCAAGGTCCAAGTAAATTTCTTGCCGCTCTCGTGTTCGATCAACGTTGGCACCCTCGGAGATCGTTCCATGGCCGGGTCCATCGACGTCAAAATCCTGGTCAAGAAGGGAGCGGAAATCCGCTTCCAGAAACATGATGCCACCAGGAAGCTGGATGGATGCAAAAAAGTCGTGGAGGATTTCACGATCGACTTGTTATCGATCAAGGATCCTCCTATCGATGACGGGGATTATACATTGAAAGTTTTCGTGGCGGTCATTGATGAAAGCGGGAGGCGCGTTCAACTTTCGGACGAGATAGAGTTTCCAGTCAATTCAAGGGAGATCTCCGAGATCTGGGGGAACTTGCACGGCATGAAACTGGCGGTCACGCGGGAGATACTGCAACTCAAGAGGTTGTTCGGCGATCGACCTGGCAATCGTGGCGTGGTGACGAAGGACATGGGAATCGTTGACGCCACGAGGGGAATGAGGCTCGTTTACTTGCAAAGCCGCATCGGCATTTGCTTCGAGATCATCGAGAACATCCTGGGGGAGGCAGTGGATCCCGACGCGCCGCTGAAGGTGAACGGCAAGATAACGAAGGCCATCCACGTGAACATCGGCACCATGGCTGAATTGCGGCGGATCTACCAGGAATGCCTCGCACGGATGGCCACCGTGCCGGCTTTCGAGGCACCTCCGGTCAAGAACGCGAGGTACCGGCTGCTCCAGGCCATGGCTTCCGGGCCCGGCGTTGAATGCGTGTGGGAATGCAAGCCGGTGAGCGGGGCGAGCTCGATCATCCAGGGCTTCGGAAACAGGATCCCGCAGGAATCGATAGCGATCTTCCACAACGGTTTCTGCGTCGCGAGTGCATCGTGCATCGTCGAGGGAAAGAGGGAGAAGCTGCAGAAGCACGTGGAGGCGTTCAAGAAACTACACCCCGAACACGATGAGATCGGCCACCTTTGCCTCGTCTTCGCGGGATCGTACGAGTTCCAGAACATGGTATGGCACGGCATCGTGGTAAAAGACGACTTTGCCATTCGGGTGTCCTCGCTTTCCCGCATAGGCATCATGACCGTCGCGGAACACGTCATGGACGGCACGCCCTTCACTCGAGACGAGGTCGCTGCCATCGCGGCGGACACGTGGGGGATCATGAAGCTGGGTGGGGGCCTCGATTGGACGGGGCTATTCACCCTCTTCAAGGGCTCGATGCTGGTGATGCCCGGCACGGCACCGGCGCAAGACGGCGAGTGGAAAGTGATGGTAAAGGCTCTCGGGTTCGCCGGCGTTCGCGAGGATCGAGGAAGCCTTGCGCTGGCTTCGGAAATCATGACACGGCTACACATCGACGAGGGGCGGGAATGCCGTGCCGGGCTCAAGAACGTTGGCGACCGGCGAGAGCTCCATCTGCATTTCGGCAAGGAACTCGGTATGAATGCATGCGAGGCTGTCAAGTTCTTGTATTTACTCGATAAATACATTGCCGGTGGAATTACCCATTTTGTAGGGGACTTGCACTCGCATTCCACGCTGTCCGACGGCATGTTCAACCCGGAAGACGTGGGAATCGCGGCGTTCAATTCGTTCATGGATTTCTTTGGCCTGACGGATCACCACTCCATCGCCGGTTCCAATTATTTGCATCGCGTCTCGAAAGAGCGTGGCTGGGACGTGATGATCGTGCCGGGCTGCCAGGAGGTCACGCAACTCAACGCGCACTACATCGCCGCGTGCGCGCGCCGATCCGTGTTCGAGCTCGTGGAGCCACAAGATATCCTTGCCGAGTATGACAAGTCGGGAGCGATGCTTAGGATATTCGCGCACGAGAGGCAACCGCACGAGTGGAACGATGAGACCATGCGGCTCGGGAGCAAGAGCGGTTTCGATTCGTTCGTCTGCCGGGGCGATCATCTCGCATATCGGGAGCAATACTTGAAGGAGAATATCGAGCCGGCGTGGACCGAGTCGACGGATGCCGATGACGCGTGTTTCGGATCCGCGCAACGTACCGTTGTTTTCGTGGATCGATCGACAAGCCAGAATCGTGACGTTTGCGACATCGTGTGCAACGCGATAAAGCGGAAGGATTGCGCGGGCATCTCGGGGGCTGGTATCTTCGGTACGCCCGCGTTCGTGCTGCTCGCGAGGATAGTTCCCACGCTGGCTGCCGCGCGTGAGACTTTCACCGAGCGGTTCACGAGGCGCGTGCGTGCCTTCGTGCGGGGATCGTGATGACCGCAAACCGCGAGTCCGGGAGGCCTCGCGGGGCTCGATGGAACGGGAACCGAGTACATCCTTAAGAGTTGCAGCGCCGATATTTGACACCTAACCACACAAGCCTTTCAGTTCAAGTTGATGCTTTCCTTGCACGCACGCAAACGAAAGGGTAACCGGCTGGCGCTTTCAAGGCCCGCATCGCTGGTCCTCTTGCTCGTCCTTGCATTCAGCGGGTTCTTCACCCCCTACGTGTCCTTCTTCATCTACGCCATGAACGACTACAACAGCATCTCTTCCCTGGCACCGGCACCCGACCCGTCGTCGTTCATCGACGTCAACGCGAGCAGGCTTTACGCGATGGCAAATTGGTACGAGGACAACATCGCCAAGTACCACGTGCCCCACGACATGATCGTGAACACGTGGTTCGACTCGTCGACGAGCGTCGGGAACCCGGAATTCTATGGCGTGTCCTACGACTCGGCCGAATGGACCGGGCATTACTTGATGGCCGAGGCGTTCCGCTACGCGGTCTGCATGGATGCTGGAAACATCACTGACGCCACCCAGGCCCTCGCGAACATCACGAGGGCATTGCGCGGCTATGACAAGATCTTGCACGTGGCGCCGAACGGGGGCATGGCGAGGTACGCGTGGCCGATCGACGACTACGACGGCCCGGTCGACGACAACAAGTACCTCGGCTCGTGGAACGGCGAGTATTACATCTACGAGGATGACACCAGCCGCGACATGCATAACGGCGTGATCATGGGCCTCTGTTTCACCTACTTGCTCGTTAACGATACGACGACGCGGGCTACTGTTGCGCGATTGGTCGAAGATATGCTCGACTACTTCATCGAGCGTGGCTGGCTATACGTGAACCCCGAGGGGGACCCCAACGGGACAGACCTCGATGATGGCTTCTGGTTAGGCGGAACGGACGGCCTCTGGACGCTCGCGTACTTGAAAGTTGGCGAGCTCGTGAACCCATCGAAGTATGGCCCCCTCTACCGCGAGTATGCCATCGACCGCGACTATGCCCATCACTCGAATTTCGCTGCCCTCGCGACCATGAACACGGTGCAGTCGTACTTTGGCCTCCTCCTCGATTGGGAGCTCATGTTCACGCTCGCGACCCTCGAGGCAGACCCGGCCCTCAAGGCTCTCTACCTCAATCACGTTTCCCAGATGTACGAGCTGACGAAAAACGACCGGACGGCGATATTCAACGCGATGTGGCTCGCGCTGCAAGGCATCGACCGGTCGAACCAGCCGGCGGGGATGGTCGTCGTCCAGGACATCGAGGACTGCTTGATGCGTTACTACAACGCCCCGCAGCGATTGCCTGGGCGCAATTACCCGGTCACCAACCCCGGTACAGAAAGCCTCAAGGCCGTCTACTGGAGGGAATTCTTCACGGACGGGATAGGTGGCACGCTATACCCTTTCTGGGAGTTTTTATTCAAGTTTGAAATCGTCGCGGACACGCCGCTCACGCCTGACCGGCGTCCCCAGACAGATTTCCTCTGGTCGAGATCCCCTTTCACGATAGGGAAAGGGGGAACGGGTCACTACGAGGGTCCTGGTGTGGACTTCACTGTCGTCTATTGGTTGTGTCGTTATTACGGGATCATCGAACCGCCGAGCGATTATCAGGCAAGCATTGAGGTGCATTACGGATGACGACTACGGTATCGGATACGCGGCCGGGCACCTTCACTTTCTTCACGATGCATTGGGGCCAGCTCGTGGCAGGCCTCTTGCTATTGCTCGTTGGGATCGCGAGCTTTATCGTCCTGCCAGGCGGGTTGATCTACCTCATCCTCCCGCTGCCATCGTACATCTGGGTGGGCCTGGTCCCGCTCGTTGTAGGAGCTGTTTTAATCGTCCGCTCGCTCGTTATGGCAGAGCAAGTGAGCCTCGCGTGGGATGGTGACGTGCTCCGGGTGGAAGCAAGGCGATTGTGGATTGTAAAGGCGAGCATCCAGAGGGACGACATGCGCTACATCGATATCCGGCATCTCGAATCGAAGGTCCTGCGCTGGCTCGCGGCTTTCGTGCTACTTCTCACGTCCTACGAGGTTCATTTCAAGAATGGCATCGACTTGCTCGGGCACGCAGAAGATGCGCCGTTCTTGCTTTTCTGCTTCGCTATTGTGTGTGCCGCGCTCGGCATCTTCGTCTCTTCCCCGCGATGCTTTCTAGAAATCGGCACGGATCGCGAGGCACGGTTCATCCCGCTGCCAACACGTGGAAGGGGAAGCCGCGAAATCGTGGACATCGCGCGGTTCCTCGGGTTCCACGAGGACACGATCTCGAGAATTGCCTGCAAGGGGAAAATGCGCGAGATTCTTGAGAGCAATACTTTCCCCATCACTACCGGCCTCGCGTTCGTGTCGATTGGTGTCGTCCTTGTGGCGAATCGATCCTGGTTCCTTGGCGACTTTGCTGTACCAGTCTTCATCTTGCTTGGGGCAAAGTGGCTGTCCGACGCCTTTCTCGGCGACAAAGGGCTTGTCCCCGGCGGGGTCGCTGGCGAGTTTCGCGACTACTCGGGCGCTCTCGTTGCCAAGCAATTGCGGGGCGGGACTTTGAGGGTCGAGCGAACACCGGGCATCACGCGCGTCCATCCCATCGAGATGGCTTGTTATTTCTACTTGATGGCACAGGCATTAAAATACGGGTTCCGCTTTGCCTTTTGGCCATATCTTGGCTTCCACGCGGCCTATTTCTTGCTGGGCTTGATCGTGCTCGCGGTGATCTTCTTTAAATGGTTCGGCCTGGTCGATTTGCACGTGGTGGACTTCGGCAATTTTTCGATTTCATTCCAGGTCGCGCGCGGGAAAGACACGAGCATGCCGCCGCGCCCGTGGATTAAATGGTACATCCTCCAGCGTGCGAAGATGGTCGCCACATCGTTCGCCGTCATCAAGGCAAGCAAGAAGCTGGTATGGGCGTGGATCCTGTTCGTTGTTTTCATGCTCGTGCCGATCCTGTATTATGGCCTCGCCTATCCACCATTCATCTTCTAGCGGGCTTTCGCCGACCCGGACAGCTCGTCGAGCTTCCCATCGAGAAATGCCGCGATCTTGCGCACCTCAGGATCACCCTTCTCGTCCAAGGCCATGACGAACAGCCCGCTCCAGTTGTCCCATGACACGACGATCTTGACGTCCCCGCGTGCCATCTCGACCACGGGGCCCGTGAGCGAGAAGCCGGGGAGCCTTGGAACATCGTAACCGAACTCCTTCTCGATGGCGGACACGACGGGGAACACGAGGTCGGCCTCCGCCTCCTCGACATCGTAGGTGAGGAAGCCGGCCGCGGTCTTGCTGATGGATCCTTTCACGTTCCAAAAATGCTCTACGAGCTAAAGATATAAATAGTCCCGTCGCGGTCATATTCCCAGGCAATATTCCCGAATTGGCAACATTCCCGTGATGAAAACAATATTAGATGACTGGACATGTTTGGCTTCTTCAAGACGGGGCCACCCGGTTCATTTCCGGGTGGGCCGCCGTTTTCGGAGTTCGAGAAATTCAGGCAATTGGTCTTGCTCTGGTCGGTGGAACAAGCTTCGATCGGCGAAGGAAAGGGAATAACCGGCTACGAGCTGAAGACCTTGTTCAACGTGCCGCAAACGACCGTGTACCGTGCCCTGGGCGAGCTTGAAAGCAAGGGCTTGGTACGGGCAGATGAAGCGGTCGTGGATGGCCGCGCCCAGAAGCGCTATGCCCTCACGAAAGAAGGCAAGGCCGCCCTCGATGGCCTCAAAAAGACCGTCGCGGGAAAGATCACCTTCTTGTTCGAGATGCTAGCACCCGACATGGCTATACCGGGGAAGGGACATCTCGTGGATCATTTTATCGCCATTTTCAAGAACCGGATGAAGGCAGCTGGCAGCAAAGAGGAGGCAATCGCGATTCTAGACGCGTTCCAGGAAATTTACACGCAGCAAGAGGCAATAATGCAAAAAGCCCATGAAATGATGAAGAAATATTACGACAAGTTCTTGCAATTCAAGAAAAAGGTCGAACAGATGGAGAAATTCGATCCGGATCTCCTTGTTGACTTGATCGATAAGGCAATCCAACAAAGCAAAGAAAATGACAAATAAGGTGGATACACGACGGCGAACGAACGATCCGTGCCCTTCGTCATAAACAGCAATACCGTGCTGGAGACGAGGGGCTTGAAAAAGACGTACATGCAAGGGAAGGTTCCCGTGCACGCGTTGCGAGGCGTTGATTTGGCGTTCAACCGGGGTGAGCTCATCGCCATCCTCGGCCCGTCTGGCAGCGGCAAGTCGACGTTGCTCAACATGATAGGTGCCCTGGACCGTCCCACCGCGGGCACCATCATCATTGACCAGGTATCGGTATCGGTGTCGGTGTCGCCGTGGTCTTCGCTCTTTATCCCGCGGCGAAGGCAGCACGCAAGCCACCCGTGGAAGCATTACGTGCTGAGTGAAGCCCTACTCCATTTTTTTTTAAAATCGTAACCATAATGGGAATTCCAACCGTTGTAGTACACAATTACAAGAAAAGTGCTCGCACATGAATTCATTTCAAATGGTCGTCAAGTATTGGATGAAAACGAAGAAAAAATTCATCGGCGGGATAGTGCTCGTCATCGGATCCACCGTGTTCAGCTTGCTCGCGCCGACGCTCATCGGGCGCGCGGTAAACATCGCCAGTGAAGCGACGGTCGGGGACACGGGCGTGATTGGCAACTTCGCGGCGTGGATGCTGGCCGCGATCGCTGCCGGCTTCATCGCCTTCTTGCTGAACCGGTGGTCGCGTCTCCTCAACGCGGAGGTCGCGTCGAAGGCACTGTACTACGTCCGGAAGGACATCTACGATGCAATCTACCAGCAATCGTTTTCATTTTTCGATAAACAAGAGACAGGCCAGCTCGTTGCGAAAGCCACCTCTGATGTCGAGCAAACAGAAATGATGTTCGGGATGGTCTTGAACATGGGTTTTCAAGGTTTCATGACCCTCGCCGGCGTGCTCGTGGCGCTCCTCTTGCTCGGCAACCCGATCGGGTACATCTTTCTCCTGGTCATTCCCACCTCGCTGGTCGCTTCGGTCGGGATCACGTTGAAGCTGCGCCCTGTCTTCATCGAAACAAGGGAAGCATTCGGCGAGCTCACGAACACTCTCAGGGAAAACATAGTCGGATCGCAAGTGGTGCGCATTTTCTCGACGCAAGACAAGGAAAAGGCGAAGTTCGCGCGCAATAACATTCGATTCCGCGATGCATCTGTTCGAACCACAAAATTATCTTTCATCTTTATGCCGATGAACATGATACTCATCAGCATAATGTTCGTTTCGGTGCTGTATTTCGGCGGGATGATGATCGTCAACGACGTTCCGGGGATGGATATCGGTATGTTGATCACGCTGCAAGCCTTTGGCGGCCAGATCATATTCCCCTTGATAATCATGGGCCAGATCCTTACGTTGTACGTGCAATCCGACGCGGCGCTGATCCGCATCCGTGAAGTCATTGATTCCGTCCCCGACATCAAGGAGGCTGCAAACCCGCTGCCAGCGGGAAACATCAAAGGCGAGGTCGAGTTCCGCGGCGTGAGCTTCGGGTATACCCCGAGCAACCTCGTCCTCAAGAATCTCGATTTCACCGTGCCGGCGGGGAAAAAAATCGCCATCATCGGCACGACAGGCTCGGGCAAGTCGACGATCATCAACTTGCTGCCGCGGTTCTACGACGTGTCCGGCGGCGAAATCCGCATCGACGGCGTGAACATCAAGGATTACAAGTTGAACGAGCTCCGCAAGCAAATAGGCATCGTATCCCAGGATCTATTTCTCTTTAATAAGTCGATCCTGGAAAACATCCGGTTTGGTAACGACAAAGCATCACTCGATGAAGTCATTGAGGCAGCAAAAATCGCCGACATCCACGAGTTCATCGAGTCGCTCCCGGAGAAATACGACACCATGGTCGGGGAACGTGGCATGCGCCTCTCGGGGGGGCAGAAGCAGCGGCTGTCGATCGCACGCGCCCTCCTCATCAAGCCCCGGATCCTCGTCTTCGACGACAGCACGAGCTCGGTGGACGTGGAAACCGAATACAAGATCCAGCAAGCGCTGGAACTGTTCGAGCACGCCACGACGTTCATAATCACGCAAAGGATCAGCACGATCCGCAATGCCGATCTCATCCTCGTGCTTGACAAGGGCCGTGTCGTGGGACTTGGCACGCACAATGAATTGATCGATAAAAACCCCCTTTACACGCAGATCTACCAGACTCTTTACCAGAAGCAGAGAGGTCTGTCGAACAAGGCCAAAGAGGCGAATACCGAATGAAAAAACGACCCAAGCTTCAACAAGAGGAAGAAGACGAGCGGACAGAGAACCGCGTGCAGGGCCCGAACTTGATGCACGGGCCGGGCGGTCGCCCGGGCCCGCCAGGCTTCTCCACGGGCAGGGCAAAGCTAGAGCACCCGCGGAACGTGCTCTGGCACTGGATCTTCTCCTACATCGGCAAGCACAAGGCCCAGTGGATCTTCTATGCCGCCTTGATCATCGCGGGCACGTTCGCCATGACCTTCACGTCCCTCATCTCTCGGCAGATCATCGACAAGGGCATCGGGGAGAAGAACGTGCGATTGATCGAGATACTTGCCTTGATCTACATCACGATCTCCGTGTCAATGGCCTTCGTCAACTACATCGGCATGTATGGCATGGGCAGGATCGGCCAGCACATCATTTACAACGTTCGCAGCGACTTGATCGGGAAGTTGCAAGGCATGTCGATGGCGTATTTCGATAAAAAACTGTCGGGCGATATCATCAGCATCACGACGAACGATGTCGACCAGCTCAACAACCTGGTCGGTGGCCAGCTGGTCCAGATCGTCCGTGGCCTCATTGCCATCGTCTTGATCTTCACTGTCATGTTCATCATGAACCCCTTGCTTGCGCTAGTGAGCACCATCGTTTTTCCCGTGTATCTCGTCGCGATGACCATATTCAAGCGGGTGACGGCCGGCGTTTTCAAGGACATGCGCAAGAAGATGAGCGCGGTCACTTCTTCTATCCAGGAGAACGTCGCGGGAGCGAAAGTCGTTCAAGCATTCGGCCAGGAGAAAAAGGCCGCGAGCGAGTTTGACCGGGTAAATCAAGAGAACTACGAGGCCGGATTCCGGATGCGGAAAATCATCTCGACATTTTTCCCGCTCATTGGCTTCATGTCCCAGTTCCTGGTTGCGGTCGTCTTGTTCACGGGCGGCGCAGCACGCATCAACAATGTCGTGTTGTTCGGCGAACCCGTCACTGCAGGCGCATTGACGGTCTTCATAGGCCTTTTGTCCCAGTTCTTCGAGCCATTCATGACCCTCATGAACTTCCAGCAGATCATCGAGGCAGCCATGGCTGCTTCCGATCGCATCTACGGCTTGCTCGACGAGGAGGCCGAACTCCGCGACCCGGTAAATCCGCGACCCCTGCCCGCCACGACAGACATAGCCTTCTCGGGGGTGTCGTTCGGCTTCCGGTTCAACCAGAATGGCAACAAGGGCGGGAAAAATGGCAAGCCAAGCGGCCCTGTCCCGACGCCTGTCACGAGCGGGCCGAAACCCATGGGCAGGAGCTTCCCGCCGATCATGATGGAACGCATCCGCGAGTACATGAGCAAGCTTCCCGAGCCGTACAAGACTTTCTTGATGGAGAACATGGGGTGTATTCCCCAGGGAATCCGCCGGGACTTGATGCCCGCCCTCGTCGGCAGGCCGCCGGAGCAAGCGGCGAGCACCATCGACGACGTGTTCGCGCGCCACGGGTTCGCCGTGGCGGGCACGAAACACGCGGCCGAGCACCCCGAGCTCAAGACGACCTTCGACGGTGCTCCAGCCGGCCTCCGGCAAGGCATGCCAGGGATGGAACCGATGGCCATGCCGCGGGATGTGGTTCTCCAGATGGCCAAGAACCTGGCCAAGTTGATCGACCCGAAGGCGGGGATGGCCTCGAGCCAGGGCATGGGCGGGGAGGGTGGTGGCATGGGCGGTGGCATGCGTGGCGGGGGCGGTAGCCCGAAAGTTATACTCAAGATGCTCGCGAGCATGCCG
>Ga0172365_10002800_pt1 | contig 12930 bp, 11 predicted proteins | sample LakKivSesite48cm_FD_114535 | JGI IMG/M metagenome (GOLD analysis project Ga0172365, IMG submission 114535) | Sediment microbial communities from Lake Kivu, Rwanda - Sediment site 48cm | ecosystem: Environmental > Aquatic > Freshwater > Lake > Sediment | place: Rwanda: Western Province, Lake...
ACATGTCTCACATCCTTTCTGGCACATGTGCCAATATGGGTTTTGCCTGGCTGCCACCGTGACAGCCATAGCTATAACCACCGATTCGCAAGTTAGTTTAAAGAGCTATTTATATGATAGCATAAAATCCTGCCTTGTCAAACCAGGGCTTACCTTTTTGCCTCTTTGTGCGGGGTGTACTTTTTGCACCACTTGCAGAATTTTTTTAGCTCTATTTTCTTTTCTCCTTTACTTTGAACTTGTTTTGACTTGTGAAGAAAATAGTTTACTCTCTTGCAAGCCCCGCACTGGAATTTAACATAAGCTTTTCTTTTTGTCGCCATATTAAGTGTAAATTATTATTTTCTAAGAAGCCGGAGGGGAGAATTGAACTCCCGACCTTTTTCTTACCAAGAAAACGTTCTACCACTAAACTACTCCGGCAATATTGGGCGTGAGTGGAGTTGAACCACCTGGGCCAAGTAGGCAGCGGTTTTACAGACCGTCCCCGCACCGTACGGGACTACACGCCCAAATATCAAACTATACCAAAGCTTTTTGCCATGTCAAAATGTTTTGGGTTGCCAAAACGGATTTCCTGACAATATTTTCGTAAATCATCTCTTCTTGTGAGATAGAAATTATAGCCGCTTACTTTAGAAGGACTATAGCCCAAGCTCACCAGTATTCCTCTAGCTGAGCGAAGAAGTGGCAAAGCACGATTACAGAATGCCATCTGTATTCCAAACTTCAATTTATAGATTGAACCATCTGTATCAAAGAAACCTCTTAAAAAAGATTTCTTGAACGAATCTTTTTTAAGAATCCATTTAGGAACATCTATTTGATTACGCACTTTATTCGTTGCCGTTAATCCCTTCTCCCGTAAATATGCGGTTAGATCTACAGAACTTAAAAAAAGATTCTTCATATCTTGTTCTTTACGGTAATAAACCCCAGGCTTAACTTCAAATAAATATTGGATAAGCGCTTTTACGTACGGAAGATATGCCCTATCTGTATTATTGTTAATAAAAATCCAAATCTGTCCAGATGATCTATGGCCATCCCCCAGCATTATTCCAAAAAACTCGGCCAACTCTTTTGAAAAATCCGGAAAAATAAACTCATCTCTTTTCCGATTCTTATAATGAGACTTCTTCTCCGGAAGAGTTTTAATACGTAATCGTCTCAAACGATCAAAAACAGTACTCTCTGCAATTCCTAAAATTTTACCAATCTCACCAATTGTTTTATTTTTATTTACATAAAGTTCTACTAACTCTTCCCGCCTCGCCTTCTCTTCTTCATTTGTCCACCGCCTTGCCATTTAAAAATTCTATCACAAAAATCGCTATTTATCAATAATTTTGCCGTGCTTGCTTTTCCATTCCTCAATTTTTTTGTGGTTGCCGGAAAGCAAAACCGAAGGCACTTTCCAGCTCACGCCTTTCTTCGGCGAAAAAATTTCCGGCCTCGTGTACTGCGCATATTCGGCGAAACCTCCGCCTTTCGTAATCCTTTCTTTCAGCAGCTGCGGTTTTCCCAGAACCCCGGGAATCAATCTGGCAATCGTCTCAATAACCACCATTGCCGGCAGTTCGCCCCCCATCAAAACATAATCCCCGATTGACAGTTCAATATCGGCAATGTTTTTAGCCACTCTTTCGTCAACTCCTTCATATCTTCCGGAAATAAAAATTATACGGTCTAGCTTGCTAAGCCGGTAAGCCATTTTCTGGTTGAACTTTTTGCCTCTCGGCGAAAAGAGTATAATCTTAGCTTTCTTTGAATTCTTAGACTTTAAATCTTGAACCGCTTTATAAATCGGTTCCGTCTTCATTACCATTCCCAAGCCGCCGCCAAAAGGCCTGTCGTCAACAGTTTTATGCTTATCGCTCGTCCAATCCCGTAAGTTGTGGGTATTAACCTGTATAAATTTTTTCGCAATTGCCCGGGCGATCAAACTTTCCGAGAGATACGATTTAAAAATTGCCGGAAAAATTGTAATGATGTCAAACTTTATCATACCCGGTAGTGGATTTCCAATAGAATTTTTCTATTCTATAAAAATCCTTGTTTAAATATTATTTTAACAATTATCTTTATTTAATATTGTCCGGTGTTATCATTTTTAGAAAAATTCTGCTTGGCATATCCCGCACTTTCTAAATATGTTCAGAGAAAATTGCTTTGTTTTCCTAATAAATATCGTCAAACCGTCTAATCGGAAAGTGCGGGATAATGCCATTTGGAAATGCTACTACCGGGCATATTTAACGCGAATAACAAACGATGCTACTAAAAATATAGTAGCATCGTTTAGTATCAACGTAAACGCAGAACGTTTACAGTTTCAAGTCTTCCAATCCTTCTTCGGCTGACACTTTTTGCTTTCTGTCAACGCGGCCTCCCTCGGGCTCTTCAATCTTCAGGTTGACTCTGGCGTGATTCTTCAAGCCGACGATTCGGACCAAGGACCTGATAGATCTGGCGGTTGCGCCAGCTCTGCCAATTATTTGCCCCATGTCCTCGGGATTCACCTTTAAAGAAAGTAGAACTCCCATTTCGTCAACTTTTCTGTCAACCTTGACATCGTCAGGATGGTCAACTAAAGCTTTGACAATAAATTCAAGGAACTCCTGATCTGAGTATGCTTTAGCCATAAATCTTAAATCTTGATTGTCTTATCTATGTTCATTTAGAGTAGCTTCGACCTTTTGCATCTCGCAATCAATCCTGCGCTCCTAAAAAGGAACGTTTTGGGCGAGTTCAAAATCGCTATTATCCTACTCTCCTCAATTATATGAAATTTAAAAAAATATGTCAACCTTTCGGGGTTGACATATGCCTATATAATATTAAAGTATTACGCTTTTGGCGCCTCCGGAACTTTTGGAACCGCCTCTTTCTTGGGCTCCGTTTTGGTTTCTTCCCCTGCCGCCTGCGGCGCTGGCGCTTGAGCTGGAACTGAAGTTCCGGCTGGCTTCGCTTCTCCCGCTTTCGCCGGCCCGCCTGCGGCGAGGCTCGCTTTAGCGGCTTCTCCTTTTTTCTTTTTGTGAACCGGAATTTTCTTTGCGTCCAAAATCTTTTCTTCTATCAGCATATTTCTAACGCTCGGCGAAGGCTCCGCTCCTACAGAAAGCCAGTATTTGACTCTATCAATCTTTAAAGTTCTTTCCTTGGTTAAGGGGCTCCAAAAGCCAACTTGCTCAACAAAACGGCCTCCCTTGGAAGACCTTCTTTTGTCGGTGATAATTATCTTAAACGATGGCTGATTCCTTTTTCCGATGCGATAAAATCTGATAACTTGCATATAAATATTAAAAAATATTTAATTTAATAGATTAGCACATTGGCTTTTGAATTTCAACACTTACCACCCCTTTGCTTTCAGAGCTTGTTTTGCCGCCTCTTCTTCCGCTTCCTGTTTTGACAAGCCCTCGCCTTCGGCGACCAGCTCCTTTCCCAGAAAAACACCGATGTTAAACTTTTTCTGATGGTCGGGCCCCCATTCTTTAAGGACGTTGTAAGTCGGGGTTATTCCAGTTTTTTCCTGGGCCTTTTCCTGAAAGTATGATTTTGCGTCTTTTACGCCGCCGCGCACAATGGCCGGCAATTCCCCAAGCAGATATTTTTCAATAAAGGCCTGGCAGGATTTCAGCCCCTGGTCAAGATATAAACTGCCCACGAAAGCCTCAAAAGCGTTGGCCAAAATATATTGCCTCGCTTTCCCGCTTTCCTTTATTTCTCCCTGCGAAAGTAAAAGAAAATCGTTAAGGCCCAGATTCTGGGCAATCTGGCTAAGCATTTTGGCATTTACCAGCGCCGCCCGCAAACTTGTCAATTCCCCCTCCGGTTTCCCGGGATATTTTTTGTAAAGATACTCGGTGACAATATGCTCCAAAATGGCGTCGCCCAAAAATTCCAGACGCTCGTTGTGGGAAATCGTAAAATCCGGATTTTCATTTAGAAATGACCGGTGGACGAAAGCTTGAGTCAGCAAATCTTTGTTTTTAAACTTTATTTTTAGCTTTTTTTCAAGAAGCGAAAAATCCTTCATTAAAATCTTATTTATTTTCAATTTGCTTGTAAACAGTCCCCAATACGCCATTGATAAACTTTCCGGAGTTTTCTCCGCCGAATGTTTTTGCCAGCTCGATTGCCTCGTTGATGGCGACTTTCGGCGGAACCTCCTCCTTGTCTTCATAAAGAAGCTCAAAAAGACCTAATCTTAAAACATTTCTGTCAACAATAGTTATTTGGTCAATCGGCCATTCCGGCGCCGCTTTTTCAATAATTTTGTCAATGTCGTTAATGTGTTCAATAACCCCTTTAACCAGCTGCCAGACAAAAGTTTCCGCCTCCAGGCCGGGCCCGAATTCTTTTATATTTCGCCCAACGATAGTTTCCAAAGCTTCCGGTTTTTTACCGGAAAAATCCCATTCATACAAACTCTGCATCGCAATTGACCTTGATAAATGGCGAGAAGACATGAAACGAAAATGACAAATTTCTAATTTCTAATGTCAAATTATTTCTTAGACAACTCTTCCATCGTTAAGGGTTTCTTTTCCTCTTTTTCGTGGGCCGCCATTTCTTTTTCCCTCTGCTTTTTTTCTTTTTTGTTGAGTTTTTCCAAAACGTTAATCACTTCCCTGCCCTTGTAATATCCGCAATTTAAGCAGACCGTATGCGGTCTCGCTTCCTTGCCGCATTTCGGGCAGCCAACCAAAGAAGGCATCTCTGTGAAAAGATGCGCTCGGCTTTTATTGCGTCTGGATTTTGTGTGCTTTGAACGCGGTATCGCCATAATATAATCCTAATTTACGAATAATATCCGAATGCTCCGAACAAAATTATAATAATATAATAGCAGAAAATAGTTTTTGGCGCAAGCTAATCCTATAATTGACTAAAAACGGCGGAAAAAGTAGAATGGGAAAATAATGACAAAATTCACCCATCTTCATGTCCACACCCACTATTCTCTGCTTGACGGACTCCCAAAAATAGACGAGCTCTTGAGTTATGTCAAAGAGTTGGGGATGGATTCCGTGGCAATAACCGACCACGGCGTTCTTTACGGCGCCGTGGAGTTTTATCAAAAAGCAAAGGCAGCGGGAATAAAACCGATTATCGGTTGCGAAGTTTACGTCGCTTTTGAAAAGATGGATCAAAGGCGCCCGAATATAGACGACAGACGCTATCATTTGGTGTTGCTTGCCAAGAATAGCCAGGGCTATCAAAATCTCGTAAAGCTGGTCAGCAGAGCCCATTTGGACGGATTTTACTACAAGCCGAGGGTGGACGAAGACCTTTTGGAAAAACATTCCGAAGGTTTAATTGCCTTAAGCGCTTGCGTGCAGGGAAAAATTTCCCGATTGATTATCGCTAACAGAAAAGATGAAGCGGAAACAACTGCCCTGAAATACCAGAAAATTTTCGGCAAAGAAAATTTTTATTTGGAGCTCCAGCATCATCCGCACAATAAAGACCAGCAAAAAGTCAATGCCGGCATTATAGAAATTTCCAAAAAACTGGAGATTCCGCTGGTTGCCACCAACGATATCCATTATTTAAGACCGGACGATGCCGAAGCGCAGGATATTTTAATGCTGATAAACACCGGAGCCGACCCCAACGACCCAGAAAGATTAAGCTTAAAAACCGATGATTTTTCACTGACAACGCCGGCCGAAATGGAAGAACATTTTAGAAAAACTCCGGAGGCGCTGGAAAATACGCAAAAAATTGCCGAGGCCTGTAATTTTGAATTTGAACTTGGGAAAACCAAACTGCCTCGCTACGATGTGCCAGATAACAAAACTCCGGAAGCATATCTGGAAGAATTAAGCTACAAGGGACTAAAAACCCGCTTCGGAGAAAATCCCGCGCCGGAAGTTGTTGAAAGATTAAAATACGAATTATCGGTTATAAAGCAGCTTGGCTTTTGCTCCTACTTTTTGATTGTCCAGGATTTTGTAAACTGGGCAAAGCAAAACCGAATCGTCGTGGGGCCGGGACGCGGCTCGGCTGCCGGGTCCTTAGTTTCCTACCTTTTAAATATCACCAACGTTGACCCCTTAAAGCACAACCTTTTATTTGAAAGATTTTTAAATCCGGGAAGAGCTTCCGGGCTTCCAGATATTGATTTGGACTTTACCGACCGGCGAAGAGACGAGGTGCTAAATTACGTCGCCCAAAAATACGGTCGGGAAAGGGTTGCTCAAATAATTACTTTTGGCACGATGGCGGCGAGGGCGGTTATCAGAGACGTCGGCCGCGCGTTGGGATTAAGCTATAGTTATTGCGATCAAGTGGCAAAGATGATTCCGCAGGGCTTTTCCCTAAAAGACACTTTAGAAAAAGTAAAGGAATTTAAAAATTTATATGAGACTGACGACCAGGCAAAAAAGCTGATTGATCTTGCGCAGAAACTGGAAGGAGTTGCCAGACATGCTTCAACCCACGCCTGCGGCGTTGTGATTTCCAACCAGCCGCTAACCGATTTCGTTCCTCTTCAGCATCCGACCCAAGATGATGACAACATCGTAACCCAATACGAAATGCATGCTATTGAAAGTATGGGGCTTTTGAAAATGGATTTTCTAGGGTTGAAAAATTTAACCATTATTGAAGACACGTTAGCCAGAATATATGTAATCAGAAATGAAAAATTAAACATTGACAATCTGCCTCCCAACGACCCGGCAACTTTCAAAATTTTTCGCGACGCCAATACAACGGGCGTGTTCCAATTGGAATCAGACGGGATGAAAAGATATTTAAAAGAATTAAAACCGTCAACATTTGAAGACATAGAAGCGATGATCGCCCTTTACCGGCCCGACCCCATGGAGCTTATTCCAACCTATATTCGCCGAAAGCACCATTTAGAACCGATTGAATATATTCATCCGAAGCTAAAACCGATTCTGGAGAATACCTACGGCATAACTTTATACCAAGAGCAACTGATGAAAATTGCCCAGGAGCTATGCGGTTTTAGCCTTGGAGAAGCTGATGTTTTAAGAAAAGCTGTCGGGAAAAAAATCAAAGCTCTGCTCAACAGCCAGGAAGAAAAGTTTATCAAAGGAGCTATTGCTAACGGAATTCCGGAAAGCGTCATTAAAAAAATATGGCAATGGATTTTGCCTTTTGCCAGTTATGGTTTTAATAAATCGCATTCCTGCTCATACGCCACCATCGCCTATCAGACGGCTTATCTGAAAGCGCATTATCCGGTTGAGTTTATGGCATCTTTGCTGACTTCGGAAAAAGCCGACGTTGAGAGAATCGCAATTTTGATTGACGAGTGTCGCAAAATGAAAATTGAAGTTCTGCCGCCCAATATAAATGAAAGCCTGAAAAATTTTACGGTTGTGCCAGGTGGCCAGAAAATCCGGTTCGGTTTAATCGCGATAAAAAACGTGGGCGAAAACATAATTGACGCCATCACCGCCGAAAAGAAGGCAAACGGTCCTTTTAGATCCATCGAAGATTTCACCCAAAGAATAAATTCCAAAGACCTGAATAAAAAATCAATGGAAAGTTTGATTAAAGCCGGAGCTTTTGACGAATTTGCCGAAAGAAATCAGCTTCTGCAAAACTTGGAGCGGCTTCTTGAATGGGCCAGGGAAAATGCGAAAATAAAGATGGCGGGCCAAAAAGGGCTTTTTGACGGATTTAAAAGTCTTCCCAAGATTACCCTTCAGCCGGCGGCCGCAGCATCCAACTTTGAAAAACTAACCTGGGAAAAAGAGCTTTTGGGCCTTTACGTCACCTCGCATCCCTTAAACGATTTTAAAGGCGTACTTAGAAAAAATACTTTTTCTTTGTCAAAATTAAACGAAGCTTTCCAAAATAAAAGAATCAGAATCGGCGGAATCATTTCCGCTGTCAAAAAAATAATCACCAAAAAAGGCCAGCCGATGCTTTTTATCAAAGTGGAAGATTTGTCCGCCAAAGCGGAAGTGATTATTTTCCCGAGCACAATGGAAAAAAATCCGGAAGTTTTCCAGGAAAATAAAATTGTTTTCATCAAAGGCAGGGTTGACCAAAGGACCGGCGAGCCGAAAATAATCGCCGAAGAAGTTGAAGAAGTCGTTACAAATTAATAACCGTAAACCTTAAGCATAAACTATGAATCTTGAAAATATTCGTCACTCTTTAGCTCATATTCTGGCCGCTTCGGTCCAGAAGTTATTTCCGAAAACGAAATTCGGAATCGGCCCGGCGATTGAAAACGGGTTTTACTACGATTTCCAGTTTCCCAGAGATATTTCCGAAGCAGACCTCGCAAGAATAGAATCTAAAATGCGTGAACTTATCAATGAAAATCTTCCTTTAAAAAAGAAAATCGTTTCCAAGGCGCAGGCAAAAAAAATGTTCAAAAATCAGCCGTTTAAGCTGGAGCTGATAAAAGAGCTTGGAGGCGCAAAAATTTCTGTATATGAAAGCGTAGATTTCGTTGACTTGTGCAAGGGTCCGCATATTAAATCAACAAAAGAAATTCCGGCTGACGCTTTTAAGCTGACGAAAATCGCCGGCGCTTACTGGAAAGGAGACGAAAAAAAGCCAATGCTTCAAAGAATCTACGGCGTTGCTTTTGGAACCAAAAAGGAGCTGGACGATTACTTAAAAATGCAAGCCGAAGCCGAAAAAAGAGACCATAGAAAACTTGGCAGAGAACTTGATCTTTTTTGTTTTTCCGATTTGGTTGGAGCGGGCCTGCCTCTATTTACGCCCAAAGGAACGATTATCAGGGAAGAGTTGCAGAAAGAAGTTGAAAGAATCTGCCGCAGTTATGGATTCCAGAAGGTAAGCACTCCCGCTTTGGCAAAGATAGACCTGTACGAAATATCCGGCCATGCCAAAAAATTCGGCGACGAACTCTTTCATGTTTCCTCAAAGACCGGACACAAATTCGTGCTAAGGCCGGTCCAATGCCCGCACCAGACTCAGATTTATGCTTCCAGGCCGCGTTCCTACAAAGATCTTCCCATACGATATATGGAATCCGACAAACAGTTCCGGGCGGAAAAGCCGGGCGAAGTGGGCGGATTAAACAGGGTTTACGCAATAACCGTTGAAGATGGCCACTCTTTCTGCCAGGCAGACCAGGTAAAAGAAGAAATAAAAATAATGGTCAATATTATAAAAGAATTTTACAGCGCAATGGGACTTTGGCAAAATCATTTTGTCTCTCTTTCGGTGCGCGATTACAAACATCCCGAAAAATATATCGGCGAAAAGACGGATTGGGATTTGTGCGAACGGATACTTCAAGAGGTGTCCGACGAAATGGGGCTTAATGCAAAAAAGATGGAAGGAGAGGCCGCGCTTTACGGGCCCAAACTTGATTTTATGTTCAAAGACGCCCTAGGGAAAGAAGTTCAAATACCAACGGTACAAATTGATTTTGCCACGCCAAAAAGATTTAACCTCGCTTACATCGACAAAGACGGAAAAGAGAAAACGCCGGTAATGGTTCACCGGGCCATATTGGGATCTTATGAACGATTCCTCGTACTAATAATCGAACATTTCGCCGGAGCTTTCCCCCTCTGGTTATCCCCTGTTCAGGCATGGGTTACTCCAATCGGAGAAGACCATAAAAAATACGCAAAAGAAATCCGCGACAATCTTGCAAAGAACAATATGCGCGTAGAATTACGAGATGATAACCAAACTGTTTCCAAAAAAATCAGAGAAGGCGAAATGCAGAAAATTCCTTACATTTTGGTTGTCGGAGAAAAAGAAATCAGCGAGAATTCAGTGAGCGTCAGGGAAAGAAAAAAAGGCAACTTGGGAATGATGCCATTGGAAAATTTCATAGAAAAGGTTAAAAAAGAAATAGAAGCCAAAATCTAAAAATATGCCATCGCTATCAAAAGAAACTCTGCGGTTAATAGAGCAATATCAGTTTTGGAAAAAATCCCTTAGGCCCAAAGAGGGCGTAGCAACAATTCATGTAGACGAGTTTGCTTCAAAAATCGCCGGTTTTTACGAGAAAATAAGAGAAATAGTTGACTGGAAAGAACAGCATTTGATGAGGAGAGCGGCAATCACCCGAAAGCTTAAAAGATTGTTTTTAAACTGGGAGCTAATAAGCGCAAACAGCAAAAATGGAATCGCCGAGCCCTTGGTGCTTGAGTTAATCCGCGGCGGCCATTTTCCGAACGATAAAATTGAAGAGTCAAAAATAGGAGAAGTTCAAAAAGTTATAGACAAATATACCTTTATTCTTAAAAATTCACCCCAGCTAGAAAGCGGGCGCAGAAAACTGCAGTTTCACAACTGGCTGCTGGAAGTGGCAGCCTGCGAGATAGAAGAAACATTGGCCCCTTCGTTAAGGGAAAAAGCCCTCATCGGCTACATGTTTGAGTTAATGAAAGAGAAAATCAAGCTAAGCGAAAAGATAATAACTTCCAAAGTCTTAAGCGAAGAAGAAAAAAACATCCAAATTTACATAGCGGTTCAGCAAGCGCTTTTTAAACTGGATAGCCCTATTATCAGCTATAATTTGCTGAAATATAGATATCCGCAGTGGAATAACGCGAGTTCGGAATTTATTCTTGATATTTCTCGTAACATATATAAAATTTGGGACCAAATTGAAGAGGAATTCTCTCATCCTTTGAGCAAAAAATTTTATGCCATCTGCGAGAAATACGACACGCCATATTTGCTTCTCGGAGATATTCTGAGCGAAGAAGATCCTGCCGGCGCGGCAGAAAAACTTTCAAATCCCGAGAATCTTGAAACTTTAACCACAAAGGCCTATAAGAAACGCCTTTCCACCCTTAAAACAAGACTCGGAAGAGCGGCCATGTATTCAACGCTTTCAATACTCTTAACCAACGCTTTTTCAATGTTTATTATTGAGATTCCCGTTGCAAAGCTTCTCTTCGGAAGTTTTACTTTGGTTACTATGCTAGTTGACGTGCTTGGCCCGACCTTTTTGATGTTTCTTTTCGTCGTAACCGTTAAATTGCCGCCAAAGAGCAACTTAAATATCGTTATACTGGAAACGATGAAAATTGTTTACGAAGGAGAAAAAAGAGATATCTACCAAATAAATTTTCCGAGAAAAAGAGGAATTATAACAAAATTTATAATCGGCTTTATCTATCTTCTGGGAGCCGTTTTCTCCCTTGGAGTCGTTTACGGCATCTTCCTCCTGGCCCAATTCCCCCCCACCTCCGTATTCTTGAATCTGATGTTCGTCGCTTTGATTACCTTTGCGGGCATTGCCATCAGAAAGAGAGCCGAGGAACTTACGGTTGAAGAAAAGCCAGAAAGCATACTGAGTTTCTTCGCCGATGTTTTGTTACTGCCCGTTGCCGGCCTGGGAGGCTGGATTTCCAAAAAATGGAAAAAATACAATGCCATTGCCGCTTTCTTTAACGCTCTGATTGACATGCCTTTTACAATGTTTCTGGAATTTCTAGAAAAATGGAGATTTTTCCTGAAAGAAAAAAAAGAAGAGATACATTAAAAAAAATCCCGCTTGCGCGGGATTTTTTACCACTATTGAAAAAAATAGGATTTGACTTAAAATGGGATATATTATGAAGTATATTACTATCACGTACGGCTGCCAGATGAACTGGTCTGACTCGGAAAGAATAGCTGCGGTATTAGAAGATGCCGGCTGTAAAAAAACCTTAAACATGAATGAGGCTGATTTAATAGTCGTTAATATGTGCTCTGTAAGGCAATCGGCAGTTGACCGAGTTTTCGGGATGGCGGAAAAACTCAAAACACTGAAAATAAACGGCAAAAAGGCAAAAACGATTCTTACCGGTTGCGTTCTTCCGGCAGACAAAAAAACGTTTTCGGAAAGATTTGATTTAATCTTGGACATAAACGATATGCCGAAACTGCCCAAAATTTTAAAAATTTCAGCCTCAAAAACACCGCGAAAACATTACTTAAAAATAAAACCTGAATATACCAGCCCATTTTCCGGTTCAATTCCGATTATGACCGGCTGCAACAATTTCTGCAGCTATTGCGTCGTCCCTCACACTCGCGGCCGGGAAATATCAAGACCAACCAAAGATATTGTTTGCGAAGCAGAAAATTTGGTTAAACGAGGATACAAAGAAATATGGTTGCTGGGGCAGAACGTGAATAGTTATAAAGATAAAGAAATAAATTTTCCGAAATTGCTTAAACGAATAAACGATATTCCCGGAAATTTTTGGATAAGATTTACTTCTTCTCACCCGAAGGATTTTTCGGACGAACTTATTAACGCAATGAGAGAATGCGAAAAAGTTACCGAATATCTAAATCTACCAGTTCAAGCCGGCGACAATAAAGTTTTAAAGGCAATGAACCGGCCGTATTCCATTGAAGAATATAAAAAGATAGTAAAAAAAGTTAGAAAAGAAATTCCGGATATTGCGTTATCGACAGATATAATTGTCGGCTTCCCCGGCGAAACAAAAACGCAATTTGAAAATTCAGTAAGATTGTTTAAGGAAATGAAATTTGATATGGGTTATATTTTGAAGTATTCTCCTCGCAAGGGCTCTGCCGCGGAAAAACTTAAAGACAACGTTTCAAAAGAGGAAAAAGTCAGGAGAGAAAAAATCCTGACAGATATTTTGAGGAAGACAGCTCTTGAAAATAATAAAAAATATATTGGAAAAGAAATTGACGTCTTGGTAGAAAAAGGCAAGTCCGATAATTTATGGCTGGCAAAAACCAGAACCAATAAAACTGTCCAATTCCGGTTCGGCAATAACTTAATCGGAAAATTCGCAAAAGTTAAAATAACTGGCGCTCTGCCATGGGGCTTGAAGGGAAAATTATATGAAAAATAAACTCATCGTCATTGTCGGGCCGACAGCTTCGGGCAAAACCGGACTATCAATAAAACTCGCCAAAAAATTTAACGGCGAGGTTGTTTCCGCCGATTCAAGGCAAGTTTACAGA
>Ga0172365_10002803_pt1 | contig 12925 bp, 17 predicted proteins | sample LakKivSesite48cm_FD_114535 | JGI IMG/M metagenome (GOLD analysis project Ga0172365, IMG submission 114535) | Sediment microbial communities from Lake Kivu, Rwanda - Sediment site 48cm | ecosystem: Environmental > Aquatic > Freshwater > Lake > Sediment | place: Rwanda: Western Province, Lake...
AAATGTATGGGTGGAACTAATGATAAGGCAAACATTGTTCATCTTTCTGCACGGGAGCATTTTGTTATTCATCAGCTGCTTGTGAAAATATATCCATTAGAACCAAAATTGTTATATGCATGTCATATTTTACTAAATAAAAGTGAAAAAGGTAAAATAAATAGTAGAAAATATGATTATCTGAAACGAAAAATAAATAGGTATCAACGAAGTCAAAATAAACAAAATAATAAAGCTTTAGCTGAAAGATCAGCTAAGCAGATCGGAGTTCCAAGACCTGATGTATCTGTTGCTTTGTCAGGAAGAACTAAAGAAACTCATGAATATCTTCAAGTTATTGGCCAATATAGAAAAGGAAGAACTAAAGATAACGATGAATTTATTAGAAAAATTGCTGAAAGTAATAGAATACTTTCAATAGAAAATGAAAACACCGCAGTTTATTTGAACGATATTGAAAAAATATCAATGATAGATATTCATAAATATTTCATATCTATTGGAATAAATGTACAATATTCATCTTTATCAAAAATTATTAGACGGAGACGAAAAGAAATTGATATAAATTCTAATAAATCAACTCGTAGGACAAAGGAAACATGTCCAGGTGTTGTTAGTCAAATTGACAAACTTTCAAAAATTCCAAGACATATACAATTAGAAGTATATGAAAAACGAGAAAGTGGAATAAGTGGAATGGATATTTATAAATGGCTAGTTGAAGATTTGAGATATGATGTATCATATGGAAGAGTTTCATTCATTTATAATAAAATAAAGAAAGAAAAATTATTGATACATAAATGATTTTATTTTTATAAAATGAAATGACCAATATCATATTGGTCATTTCATAAAATATAATAAGTATTACAACAAGAAACCGGCAGTTGCGTTTATTCCATCAGTTCCAATAACTCCATTATTCAATTCCTGATATGCATGATCATACTTGATAGTAAGTTGGATTTGAACTTGATCGGCTGATGAGTAGTCTAAGTCACCGTAAGTTGCATCTTTTATCCAAGCTCCTTCCATCTTCCATTGTTCTGCAATTGCTTCATTACCATCAAGCATTTGAAGGATAACTCCAAACTTATAACCTGAAGCAGTTGCAGCAGTATTTAAGAATTGACCTGAAGCATGATCCGCACCAATCAAACGTTGTTGTCTTTCTAATTGGGCTTGAACCGCAGAAGAAGCTAAACCTGTCAAGTCATCTTCTAAAGTAACTTGGAAATCAGACCAAGAATGCTTACCAGCTACAAATGAGATAGAGTTATAACGATGTAGAGGAACTTCATCAAAAGTCAATGTTGGTCTATTGCAAGTTACAACTTGTCTTGTTAGGTTTGTTCCGTCATTGACCATACCAACGAATTGTACTTGGAACCTATTACGATGTTTCGGGTGCAAAATTCCGTTTCCTGATAATGGAATTCCCGTTTGTGAAAGAGTTGCCATATTATTTCTCCTTTTGAAAATTATTAGATATATGATTTACAGATTTCTCATAAAGTATTTATCAATAATACTTACAAAATATGAATTTATCTATGAAGATGTGATATAATATAAACCATGAATTATCAAAAAATATACAATCAAATCATATTACGAGCTCAAGAAAGATCTTCTTCTAAAAAAGAAGCTAATCTAGTATTAGGTTATTCGGAAGCACATCATATCATTCCTAAATGTCTAGGTGGAACAGATGAACCTGATAATATAGCTTATCTTTCTGCATCTGAACATTTTATAGCACATCAATTACTTGTCAAAATATACCCAGAAAATAATAAATTGAAATATGCTCTTTCCATGTTATGTTGTTCTTCAAAACATAATAGTGAAAGAAAGATGACAAATAAAATGTATTCATGGATTAGACGTGAATTAGGAAAAGCAATGTCAGGAACAGTAGAAGAAGGAAATGAACGTGCAATAAAAATCTCTAATAGTTTATCTGGAAGAACTAAAGAGAATGATCCTTCTAAAAGAGCTGCAGCTGCAAAAATGACTGGTCGTACTAAGGAAAATGATGAAGGATATGCAAAAGTATCTAAAGCAGTGTCTATGACTTTGTCAGGAAGAACTGGAGAAGAATTTTCGTATATTAGAGAAGCAGGTAAAAAACGAGGGGAATTATTTAGAGGAAGAACTAAAGAAACTCATGTTGGACAGCAGAAACAATCAGATGCAATTAGTGGTAAAAATCACCCAAGTGCATGTCAATGGAAACTGGAAAGTCCTAATGGTGAAGTTATCATGACTGATGAATTGATAAAGTTTTGTTATGATAATGACATTCATTATAATGCTCTTAGACAAACTCTACAGTTGCTAAAAGACGGAACAGTTTCAAAAAAGAAGTTAGACAAAACTAAAGGCTGGAAAGTAATACAACGTATTCCTATTGGAACCACGGCAAAAAGACATGACATATCAAATGTCCCAAATGCAGAACAACATGCAAATGTTGGACGAACTAAAGACACTCATGAATATCTAAAAGAAAATGGACAAAAAATATCTCAATCTAAAACTAAATATGGTTTAGATATTGGAATAGTAATAGTAAAGAATAGAGATAATGGAATGACATATCCTCAAATCAAAAAACTAATATCAGAGTTATTTGATGTTCATATAGCTCTTTCTTCTTTTCCTTCTTTATATAAAAAATATGAAAATCAAATCCCAAATTGAAAATGATTTATTGACAGCTTCAAATAGAAAATTGAATGCAAGAAAAACTGAATATCTTGAAGTTTCTAATCCAGAGTTATTTGAAAGTATATTATGTGAAACATTGTTCCTTCCAAAAGAAAGTTCATTACATGAACGGATCTATTGTATTTTACATGAAATACAATGTTTCCCTAAGTGTGATATTTGTGATAAGAAAAGATCTTACACAAAATATCGAGGATATAGTCATACATGTGGAAGTCATAGGTGTTCGGCTAAATTGAGAAATATAAATAAATGTTTATAACATAAAGAGAACTAATATATGAGCACTTTATATTCACCAGAACATTTAGAGACTATAAAAAATGAATATGACTTTACTGCAAAGTCAATAGGGTTCGTCAAAGAGAACTATAACTTTTACGCAAGAATACACGGATCTGAAAATATCAATCTTACATTGTCAAACATGGAAGCAAAGAGGTTAGAACTGGGTTTCAAGATTGACTTTTTGACTAATTTCTTATCATCTTAAAGTTCTGCATAATCCTTATAACCTGCGTCTATTAGTTCTTCTTGACATTCAAGAATGTTACGAGATTTAGCATGCTTACTTAGAATTAGACAGACTTTTTCTACTTCTTTGCTTTTTGCATTATCAGGGTCATTTCTCCAGTTACTAACTCCCAATCGTGATGCAACATTATTCCATGGGCCTTTGACTTTCAACACTGATAAGACAGTTTTTCTATATGCAGAACTAGCAGTAAGGAAAATAGTAGAAGTTACTTCAAAATGATGTGGCACTTCTGCAAGAGGAACATCTCCAATGTCATAAAGAATTAAGTCAAGACATTTTGACTTAGCATCGCCAAATGTTTTAAGATTAGGACAATCAATTGTCAATTTCCAATCAACTTTGGTATAAAGATAGTCTAAAGTTGTAAGATTTTTAGAGTCAATCCACATTTCCTTTCTTACTCGGTCGGGACATCCTTGAAGTGTTGTAAGACCATTATCCTTACCAGAAATAGTTTCAAAGTAGCTCATTATTGAAAACTTGATAGGTAATACAATTTGATTGTCTTCAAGTTTTGCTAATTTGATGTGATTGCCATTTGCAGCAGAAGTAGAATAGGTCCCGTTCTTATTTCGTGTGACACTTCCATCGAAGAACTTCGATGGATCGGCATTTATGAATGCTGGATTAGATGGGTCTTGCCAAGGAGCAATGTTTTTACCTGTGGCTTCTGCTAAGTATTGCTTAAAGTTCTGCATAATCTTTTAGTCCGTTATCGATGAGTTCTTCCTGACATGCAAGAAGGTTTGGCGTATGTGATGCTAAGTATTTATTGACTATTGCAGTTGCTTGAACAAGCGCAGTATCAATTATACTTTTATCAGAATAGTATAGTTGAATACCAAAAGAACCGCTTCCTATAGGCTTCTTAACTTTGAATAAACTCAACAGTCCTTTTCCAACTAGAGTCTTTGCTGCGTCTGGATATAAAGTAATATGTGAACGGATTTTGAAATGCTGTCCTATTGTTCTAAAAAGATCATAATCAAAAGCATAGTCGATGATTACCCTATGACATGTAATTTGACATCCTTGGCCCCATTCTTTCAAACTTGGACAGTTCTGTAATAGTAATGCTTCTGAAACCTCACACTGAAACCCGTTAAATGAAGTAATCTCTGAAAGCTGAATACTCAAACTTCCGGTGCTGCCAATCTTATTTGGTCCATACTCTAGTGTTGTAAGCTTATACGTTGGTGAATCTTTGATGTAAGTTCGCGATGAAGTTCCAATGTTGTTATACTTTACCAGTATTCCAATCTTCCCACCATCAACTGGCCAACTTCTTTTATAGTATAGTAACTTTCTCCTCTCACAGATACACTTCCATCTCTTAGTATCTTTATACCATTACGAGCATTACCATATATGCCCATTATTTCATCAGTTTCAGTTGGTATTCTTGGATGCCATGGAGCAAAAGTATTTCTCTTCGCTCCACCTGCTTCAGTAAATAGTTCAATAATTTTCACGTTATCAAGTTCCTTTCTTTATGAAATCTACAATTTTTGGTATAACTAAATCATCTTTATTTATAAACTGTGGAGCACTATTGATTTCTAGAACATACCATCTTTTGTTAGTTTTATGCTGAATGATATCTACTCCAGTAAAGTCTAAGTCACTAAATACGTTATTAACTTTTTGTGCAGTCTTCTTAGCACCTTCTGAAAGTTCTACAAACTCTTGAGTTCCACCTAACGAAACATTATTCCTAAACTCTCCCTTAGTTTTTGCTACACGTTTGATTGCAAATAACAATTCACCTTTGAAGAAGAAAGCTCTGATATCTCCATCATTTGGAATGAACTCCTGAAAGATAAAGTCTTTCTTTGCATTATCTTCTAAAAACTTAGTTAGAGCAGTTCGAGTTGTATGTTTCTCGACACCTCTACCTTGAGACCCGTCAAGTATTTTACTTATAATTGGTAATCCTAAGTCTTTTACTAATTCTGATGCTTTCAAGGTTGAAGCATTCCCAATCACAGTTTTAGGTTGGTCTAATTTACTTTCAGCGAAACGGAATGTTTGAAGTAATTTGTTGTTCATTGAGAGAGAAGAACCATAGACTAAACTAGCAGTCTTTGACTTTTCAATATACTCTTTTACTAAAATAAACTTTCTTTCGTTATCTCCACATAAACCTAGAAAGATAAATGAAAATGCATTGATGTTGTCAGACCCTATAAAGATTTGACCATTCTTTATACTAACATCAGGCCAATCAACAAATACTGCATCAGGTAAAAGCTTTTCTAAGTTTTTCTTTTTGAATGAGAAAGCAATAAAAACTACTTTTTCTTTTTTCTTTTCAGTAATAAAATCAATTAGCTTCATAGTTCAGCAAAATCCTTTAGGTTATTATCTATGAGTTCTTCTTGACATGTAAATATGTCTTTTGACTTTAGATGATTAGATAGAATGTCTAAGGCTTTCTTTGCTTGTCCTGGAACATTTTCATACATTAGATTATTGATAAACTCACACTTCAATAAGCTAAGAATGTTGCTTTCAATAGGATTATGGCTAAGGTCTAATTGAAAGAAACTTCTTTTACTATTTCCTAATCCTGATAAAGAGCGTATCTTGTTGTTTCGCAAGTTTAGCAAATCAATATGATTAGGTAAATGTTCAAACCCTCCTGCAATTTGATTTCCTTCTAAATTGAGAGCATGCATGATAGGAGCTAATCCTGACGGTATTGACGTAAGTGATGAGTATTCAAATGAAGCAAACTTTGGATGCTTGAAAGGAGTAGCTCGTTTCTTGAAGTAGATTTGTTCAAAGGCTTCTTCTTCATCTACATAACCACCATCATCACATAATAGGTTCCATTCTTTATTTGCTTTCAATAGATTAGTAGTCATAACACGATGTGATACTTTTATCACATGTCCAGCCATAACAGCTTGACGGAAAGCCGTGTAATCATTGTCACCAGGATCTAACCACATTTCAGTTGCAGTTCCAAACTCCTGGTCAAACGTAGATAGAAACTCTTGGCTAAAATCAGCAAAAGCATATGACAAGATATGCGGGTCAAATGGAAGTTTTTCTTCTGCTAAGTATTGTTTAAAGCTCTGCATAGTCCTTATATCCTGCGTCGATGAGATCTTCTTGAAATCCAAAAACATCTTTTGATGTTCGGTGCTTATCTAACATATCTCCAATTTGGCGTTGAAGATTTCCATTTTTGAGAGACTCGATATAGACATCGGTATGTGTTCCTATCTTGGCTAAAGATAGAATGTTTCCTTTAATCTTTTCAAAATCACTAATAAATAACTCTATTACACCTGATCCAATGACTTTATCTATTCCTGATAAACCATATGTATTATCCATACAATGAATAGTAACATTTTCAACATTTACACGGAAAGATGGAACTCCATCAAACTCTAAGTAATATTGTCCCCAGTCAATCGGTTCTCCTTTAGTATCTCCGATAGTTTCTTGAACCGTCCGGATAACATCATTGTATAAGATACCGATTTCTTCTAAATGAGATTGAGTGATGTTGTCAAAAACTGTTATGCATTCTTCTCGTTCGAACGTTACATTTGCTTTAGGAAACACAAACTTGATGTTCTTTGTCAGTCTTGTTCTAGTATCACCACTTGGAACAACAGCTAATGCTAACTTAATGACCAACTGCCCAGATGATACTCGTTGTTGGTGAGGTATTGTATTTTCAAACAGTTCTTTTATCTTCATAGTTCTGCATAGTCCTTATATCCTGCGTCAATAAGTTCTTCTTGACATTGTAATATAGAATTGCTATTGTGCTGATTTAGTATCTGGATAACTTTCATGACTTCTTGGATTTTTGGGTCGGGGAACATGTTAGTTCCCCATGTAATTTGTGCATTGCATTTCAACAAACTTAGAACAGGTTTTCTAAACAATTCACTTAGTGATCCGCTGAAGAAACGAATAATTCGCATATGAAAGTATTTATGCAGGTCACTTAGTGGAGCTTGACCAATACTTCCTATTTTCAGTTCATCAGCTATTGTCACGTTCCCACAATCAAAACGTTTCAACTTTGGAGTATAGAGATAAAGTGAGCCTTTGATAGTTGGAGTACAATGCTCTAATGTTTCAAGATTATGAGCACTTATCCCTAAGTAGAGACATATATCAGGAACTCCCCATAATGACTTAAAGTTTGCATCATCTCCCATGATGATTTCAAACTTCTTAGCATTTCGATACTTTACCATGAGTGCAGTTTCACCATGCCCATAACCGCCAATATCTCCATATACACCAAGAGGTGTATAATCGACTTTTGTCACAGACACTGTTCCATCTTTATTGACTTTCCATCCACTCCATTTAGCATAATTTGACATAAAATACTGAACCTTTTCAGGGTCGCTAATATGCCAAGGAGCAAAGGTTCCTGGCCCAGCGGTGGCTTCTGCTAAGTATTCCTTAAAGCTCTGCATAATCTTTTAGTCCTGCATCTATGAGTTCTTCTTGACAGGCAAGAATGTTTCTACCACTATGAAAGTGCTTTTGGAGAATAGTATTCACTTTGTGATATTCTTCTTGTTTTTCATTTGTCCCACTTATTATAACTCTTTCAAATCCCTTGACCTTCAGTAATGACAGTACGCCAATTTCTTTAGCAGGAGGTTCCAGTCTAATATCTAATTGATAAGCACTATCTCCTTCTATCAACTTGTCAATCCCGTTTAGCGGTTGACTTCCATCAACATGAAGAAAAGCTATATAATTTTGGATAACCATTTTGTAAGCAGGAGGCCAGTTGACATCAACGTATGAAAATGCATCATTTAGTTCATCTAGAACATCTATAGCAATTTCATGTAAATCATTCAAGAACCATACAGTATCAAATAGATGTTGAGGAACATCATATAATGAAATTGTCATTTCCTCTCTCAAGTTTTTATCTATGATTTCAAACTTAGGAAGTTTGTAGTTCTCATTGATGTACTTTGTCATTTGATATTTGATAACGTCAATTGTTGCACGACTTTTTAGTCTTTCCATAAACTCAAAATGAACACTGACAGTTGGTAAATGTCCCCCACTATGAACGTTTTCTTTTAGTAATAAGTATTGTTTAAAGCTCTGCATAATCTTTCAATCCGGCGTCTATGAGTTCTTCTTGACATGCAAATACATCTTTACCACTATCAAAATGGTTCTTGACTATTTCAAACCATTTTGGTGCTTTTTGTGTAATCCCTATAAAATCTAACTTTTCTAACCGAGGTATTTTCAACAACCCTAATACTGCACTTGCAATTGTTACAGAAATACTACTAAAAAGTGTTAGGTGTTTAGTATCAACAACTTTGTGAATGTCATGTAATGATATTTCTTTTTTAGCTAAAGAAGAAAAATTCAATGAAACTCTATCACATGATATTTTGAATGTTGGGATATCATCATACATTGCAACAAAGTGGTTTCGAAGTTTTAGTGGTTTTGACACTATATCTTTGTAATAGTCATTTAGCAATTCAAGCATTTTATTTCCTACTTCCTGCAGTCCAGTTTTGCTACCTTCCTTAGCACTACGTATTGGAATAGATAAAGCTAATTCATTTCCACGAAATTCAATTGAAACTACTCTATCATCAAATTGTCTATGAAACAAATTCCCAATAGCATTTTCAATAGTTTCAGCTGTGGCAGGAGTTGTTTTTCCTGGCAGCTCTTTAGGTATTGCACAATATGTATAGTAAGTTATTCTCATTATAGATCCGCCAAATCTTTGAACCCTGCGTCAATAAGTTCTTCTTGACACCCAAGAATGTCATGTTTTTTGATGTATTTATTGACTATGTCTCCCCAAGGTTCAAAACGGTTCAATACTGAATGAAGTGTCTTTATCTTCAGCAGGCTCAATACATTAGTCACTTTACCTTTTGCACCCGATGCGAATTTGAATACCTGTGTATGTGGAAAGTGTTTATCAAAGTTGCTAAGTGAAATTTGATCTCGATATTGTCTTAGGTCAAATTCGATTACTGGATATTCAATAATGACATTAGGATCAACCGGTCCATAGAAACATACTACAGGACTGACATCTTCAACACTATGAAATGAGCTACTCAACTCTTTGTTGCAGTATCTTGCAGCTTCCATTGCAACTTCTTCAAGTTCAGCTTTCATATAATGTCTATTTGATAGTTTCATACTAACCAACAAATTATCGTCATCACTCCATAACCAATCTATCTTATTAGGAGCTTCAAGATGAGCTTGCAAACCATCAACGAACTTCTCAACTTCATTATCAAAAGCATTAAGATATCTTGGATTGTGGTGTATTCCTGAAGCTTCAGCAAAAGCTTCTTTACTTTCCAGTTCTAATTCAAGCCATGGGACAGAAGTAGGTGAAGTAGTTTGTTCTTTTAGTAAGTATTCTTTAAAGCTCTGCATAATCTTTTAACCCCGCGTCTATAAGTTCTTCTTGACATTCAAGAAGATTTCGATTTCCTAAAAAATGTTCGTTGATGATAGAATATGCTTTATTGAAATCAGGTGTAGCATAAATGCCATGCTGTATTTTGTCTAGTTCTTCTAATCCTTTGATTTTTAGAATGCCTAACATATTAGACTTTATTCGATTTGAAATACGTAAATGTCTAGTTTCAGCACAAAAATCTTTTCCTATACCTTCTAATGTAGATACATTAGTAGCAGTCAAGCTACATAATCTTTTACATACTAATGGAGCACCTTTGAAAGTACCACTATCAACTGTTCTTACATCGAGACTAAATGACAAAACAGTTCTTGGAAATCCTACTAATGTCGGAACATAGTCAGTATTTTCACAAACTACATCACATTTTGGCAAGTCTAAATGACTAAAATCAAATGGTAACTCAAATGGTGTTTGTCTTATATTAGTAATAAACGCAAAACCATTATTGCCAAAATTTGATAAACGTTTTGAACGTAACATACCACTACTAAAGATCCAGATGAATTCTGCTTCTTCAGGTGTTAGTCCTGGAGCACTTCTCCAAGGTTCTTCTTGTAATAATAGTTCTCTTATCTTCATAGTTCTGCGTAATCCTTATAACCTGCGTCGATGAGTTCTTCTTGACATGCAAAAAGGTCTTTATCCGATTTGAAATGCTTGTGTAAAATTGAATACCATTCTAAATTAGTTGATAGTGATGGCCAAATTGTTATATGGTTCAAAGTTTTGATTTTTAGCAATCCTAATACATTGCTTTCAATCTTATCTATACTATGAAAGAATATTAATGTTTTGCATTGTGGTATCTTTAGATGAATGTTTTCTAACGAAATAGAATTAGAATGTGGAAGATAAAACTGTATATAAGGCCAATCAGTTTTTACATTAGGTTCTAGTTCTCGTCTAAATGTTAGATAGATGCTATCAATGTTTCGATTTTCTAATTTAGTATCTAACAAATCATCTATTACTTTTAGAACTTTTCTACTTGTATTATGAATATGTGAAGACGAAAGATCGGCATTAGTATCAGGCAAATCAATTGTAAGTATCAATTCACCTCCACTATCAAAATGAACTTCTATCTCAGCATTTGTGGCATTAAAATGATCTTGTAAACTATCATTTAGCCAATTTTCAAATACCTTATCTAAATCACCATCACCATCATAGAATTCATTTTTCCATTCTTCAATTTCCGACGAAAAGATACCTGTTGAGATATCAATGTATGGATTAGATGGATAAGCACTTTCTTTTAGTAAGTATTGCTTAAAGCTCTGCATAGTCTTTTAGTCCGTTGTCGATGAGTTCTTCTTGACACGCAAGAACGTTTCTTTCAGGTGTTCGTAAATGTTTAGACAAAATGCTCATTAGCAACTTTTGTTCAGGTGATGCTTGTGATATACTGTCAAAATGTAACATTCGAAGTTTTGGTATCTTTAGTGCCCATAACATTGGACCATTGTAACTATTAGAGACAGTCACAAAGCCATCAATAAAGTCAAAATGTCTGTGAGCATTAGACCAATTGATGTTATGACATAGTCCTAATCGTAAGTCACCATTGATCTGTCTCGAAATGCCGTCTAATGTTTGAAGTTCAGTATTGATTGTAATTGAAACAAGTGCAGCCGTCCCATACTCTTTACTACCACGAGCAGATATTCTATCAGGAAATCCTTCGAATGACTTTAGTCGTGGAGCATTCAATAGTATTTGACCACAACGTTTGAACTTGAACGGTAGCTTCCCTGCACCTGGACCTTCACGAGGTATCATCAAGTTTGAAAGTTTGAAAGGAAGACTTGAAAGATCATCAATACAGACCATCCCATCTTCAATCTTGTAGTTTCCAAATCTTACTTTTATTGGAACATCACTTGAAGAATACTTCCCTTTACGAATGGCTTTTATCTCAAGATCAACTGCTTTATCCCCGGGAGATAGCGATGGAGCTTCTTGTAATAATAGTTCTCTTATCTTCATAGTTCGGCATAATCCTTCAGTCCAGCATCAATTAGATCTTCTTGACATGCAAGAACGTTTTTACCTGATTTGAAGTGCCCAAGAACAATATCAAACCATTTCGATTTTACTGAAGCATATATCGTAGCATTCTTTATCTTTAGCAAACCTAATACATTTCTTTCAACATAGGACGAGTCTCCCATAGTAATCTGTTTAGCAGACAAAACGACTTTATGAATGTCATGCAATGATTTGACAGTTTCTTCAAGTATGACATGATTGACTTCGACTGTTGTGGTTCTATCAAAGTTTTCTACTAAAACTACTGCAGGCACTTCAGAGGTAACAGTTTGAAAGTTATTGTTATAAACTTCGTATTCATTAGCAATCTCGATAAACTTTACTTCTATAGTATCAAGTTGAGCTTTAGAATAATGAGTATTTGGTTCAAGAGCTAAATGAAACGTAACTCTATCAGATGCAAAGTGATATACTTCTTTTACTTTTGGAATGTTAGCCTTTTCGCAACGTTCATTCAATTCACGAATGATAATCTTACTTATTTGGAAAAGTTTATTTCTATCGCCATATTTTGCAGAAATGTACCCATCTCCACGTAATTTTATTTGAAGTATAATGGGTCGTACTGGCTCTACCCGCGTTTCTTCTGCTAAGTATTCCTTAAAGCTCTGCATAATCTTTCAATCCTGCGTCTATTAGTTCTTCTTGACATGCAAATACATCATGAGTATTTGCTTCACAGTATTTAGTGACAATCTTACATGCACGTTTTAGGTCATCAGGTGCATTTGACCATGTTTTGATCAGGTTAAGATTTTTGATTTTTACTAAACTTAACAGACCCTTTACATCTATTGGAACAAATAAACCATATGTATTCTTCACCCACTTTTCAATCCCTTTTAGCTCAACAATACCTGAAGTATGCAAGTAAATATCATCAGCTTCTTCAGGAAGATATTCAACTGAAGTAATATTAGGTGTCATTAGTTTGAATGCACCCCCAATTGAACGTGGCACACCTTTCAAGCTTAGCATATCTGTTGCACTAACAGTAAAGTCAGATTTACAAGAACGGAAATTGACAGGTAATACACATTTCTTCCCCTTATACCAAATCAATTCATGATTAGTAATAAGTAAGCTGTTCCCATTATATGATACTGTATTATCCTTGT
>Ga0172365_10002806_pt1 | contig 12921 bp, 10 predicted proteins | sample LakKivSesite48cm_FD_114535 | JGI IMG/M metagenome (GOLD analysis project Ga0172365, IMG submission 114535) | Sediment microbial communities from Lake Kivu, Rwanda - Sediment site 48cm | ecosystem: Environmental > Aquatic > Freshwater > Lake > Sediment | place: Rwanda: Western Province, Lake...
CATCTTTGTCTGGTGGTTGGCTGGCTACATCATGATCGGGTTGGGGCTCCTCATGACTCTGAGCTATGGGATCTCGATGAAGATGGCCAGACAGACGGAGCACTCAGATCCGTCCAAGATCCTGGAGCTGAAGGGAGACGAGGAGGTTCTGGATGTCGGCTGCGGGCTTGGAAAGATGACTGTTGGCGTGGCAAAACGCCTGAAGACGGGAAAGGCTATCGGTATTGACATCTGGGATAAGACGGAAATCCCTGGGAACTCACCAGAACGCGCCTATGCAAACGCCAAGATCGAGGGCGTGAGCGACAGAGTCGAATTCAGAACGGGCAATGTTCTCTCGATTCCATTCCCGGATAACTCATTTGATGTTGTAACAAGTAGCAGTGTCATAAACAATCTTCACAACGACCCAGATAGGCTTAAGGCTCTTAGGGAGATCTTCAGGGTCTTACGGCCCGGGGGCAGATTCCTAATGCTTGAACCTCTGAGGGATTCGTGGGAAGGTATCGTGACTTTCGGATTGTTCGTCTTCTTGATTCTGTCCAAAGACAGATGGATCAGACTCTTAGCCAAAGCTGGTTTCGTCAGTCTGAGATATGACCGCTTTCATGGAATGGGCGCGTTCCTTGTAGGAAAGCCGAGTTAGCGTGCGCGAGAAAGCTGACAAGCCTACTGCAGGAGGATGCAATGTGACAATCGCGACCTTCCAAAGAGTCCTCACTAAAGGTTGTGTGAAGAGTGCCGGAACTTCATTGGATTTTGGGGATCGAGATCCAGTAGCTCGCCCCACATCTGCCAAGCGCAGGCGCGACGTATCGAAAGAGACAGCCGAATGAATGCCTCCCTCTTATATAGAGCGGATATGGAGCATACGTTGGAAGGAAGTAAAGATGAACACCAACACATCTGCCAATCAAGCAAGCGGGAAACCCGACCTGACCTACAAAGTTCGGAAACGCATGGTACAAGTGGCCGCTCAGTTTCTGATCTTGGCGGCGATCTTGTTCATCTCGTCGGGCCGCTTGGATTGGGTGTGGGCTTGGGTCTATCTTGGGGTGAGCGTGGGCATCTTGGCAGTCAACCTGTTTGTTGTGAGTCCCGAGTTGATGGCAGAGCGCGGCGAGATCAAAGAGAACGTCAAGGGCTGGGATAAGGCGCTCAGTCCCCTCATCAGCGTCCTGACGCTAGTCGCGTTTGCCGTGGCCGGGTTGGATGAACGCTTCGAGTGGTCGCCTCAACTGGATTCGGCAACTCATCTCGTCGCCTTGATCTTCTGGGCGCTGGGGCAAGGCCTGTTCAGCTGGGCGATGGCGTCGAACAAGTTCTTCTCGGGCCTCGTCCGCATTCAGATGGACCGGAGCCATACCGTCGTCACTGGTGGCCGTTACCGGTACGTGCGCCATCCGGGCTACTTGGGATATATCACCTCCTTCTTTCTTGCAACGCCTCTGGCTCTCGGCTCGCTGTGGGCGCTCATCCTTGGGAGTATTGGGACAATCCTCCTTGTGATCCGCACGGCGCTTGAGGACAGAACCTTGCTAGAGGAACTCGATGGCTACCGGGAATATGCTCAGCGGGTGCGCTATCGCCTGCTTCCGGGCATATGGTAGTCGCGTGTGCAGCAATTGGGATGTCATGAAGAGAAAGGGCGACCAAATGCAGAATAGATCCAATTCCCGCGATACTAGTCAGTTCAGTTGAGACAGACAGCCCTCCGTGCGTGCGCGTACGAACACTACCGAAGCACCTTTACATAGAAAGCCCACGAGATAATATCGAATCAGTGAGGGAATGCTCTAGATGCCAGATGGAGGCCATGAGAAACCCAACATACAAGACCTTCAGAGAAGGAGAGATACTAAAGGATTAGTGGATGCCCTGAAGCATGAGGATGAAGGCGTCCGAGAGTACGCGGCCGAAGCATTGGGGAACTTGGGCGACAAGAGGGCAACTGGGCCTCTCTGTGAAGCTCTCAACGACAGCAGTTGGAGGGTGCGCATGTGGGCTGCTTGGGCATTGGGCAAGTTCCGAGACGAGAGAGCTGTCGATCCCCTTATCAAGGCATTGAAGGACGAGAGGCTTGATGTCCGGAGACTGGCTGCTGTTGCGCTGAGTCAAACTGGCGACTCGGCTATCCTTCCGGCAATCAACGTCTTCGCTGAGGAGGATCTAGACCTGTGCGCTCGCGCCGAGTATGTGCTGTGGAACATAGGCAATACCAGCATATCCCCGCTCACCAAGGCCCTTCAGTCAGAGAATCGGAGAGTATGGATGAGATCTGCCATGACCCTAGCCCATATCAACTACAAGAGGATCAACGACCCTCCCGGCATAATACTTGACCCCAAGGCCATTCACTGCCTTGAGACGAAGATAGATCTCCCCGCGTCAAAGAGGGACGAAGCGCAAGCGGTCGAGCCCCTTATCAAAGTACTTGCCGACAACGAGCCAACGGTGCGCCAATATGCCGCATACGCCCTGGGAGAGATTGGAGACAAATGAGCCGTTGATCCGCTGACGAAGATGCTGAACGCCGACAATGCAGACGTGCGTACGAAGGCCAGTGAGGCCCTGAAGAAGATCCAGAAGACCTAGAAAGCGTGAGTGGAAGGCGAGAGGACTGCTCGAGGACACTTCCTCGGCCACGTTTAGATAGGAACTGACACTAGACTGTGACTGGGCTAGCCATTGTACCCAGTGGGAGGACCGAAGCACGTGATCGTCTTCGGCCAGATTGGATGTTACGACCTCGAAGATCCTCTGGCGAGGGCGGACTCTATGAACTCAGTCGCCTACAGCGATACTGAGTTGCTCCATGCCTTCTTTCCATCGAAGTCAGTGATCTCAAGTCTGAGATACTTCTGGAAAGTTACTCCCTCCAAGCGCAGATGGATTATGCTCTTGTTCCTAAGTTCAAGGTGCGCGATTCGATTCCCGAGTTCAATTCTAGCCTTCTCGACACCCTCGGCGTTCTTGTCCGTCGATACCCTTATCATGTCATTCTTCGTTTCCTTCACCTTCTCGTAGCTATCGGTCGACGCGCTGAAACCTGACCCGCCCATGGAGATCAAGTCCACCCTTCTCACGGGGGAGAACCTCGCCTCTACGGTCCCGTTAGAAAAAGTGAAACGATCTATCGAGGGGCCCATTGTCGAGTAGAATCGGCCTTCTCTTATGGGGGCCAGTATTCCCTCCGTGCTTTCCTCCCTCACCTTGACCCATATCCAGCCCCCAGCCGAATCTATTGGGTACCAGTGAGCATCATCCACAGCGAATCCGTAGGGCCTCTTTCCCTGGGAGAGGAGGTTGTCCCAGTGAACCATGGAGAATCCCTTTGCGACCAGAACGTCGCACCCTGTGTTGTACACCTCGATCCCGAGGGAGTTACCTACCTCCGATAGATCCCGTGTGGTGAGCCTCGACCAGTAGGGATGAGCGATGAAAGCAAGTCCCTTAACGCTAGCGACGTAATCAAGCAGTGAATCCAAGGACTCCAGTTTGTGTCTCTGTAGGGCGTCGTTGTCCTCGACGTTCAGCGCCACGACGTGATGGCTGTCACCAAGGACGGCATGACCCGCGACAATCTCAGTTCCGGGAATCAGCGTGAGCTTTCGGGATTCTACTCTCGTGACTACCTCATGATCGGTCAAGGCGAGGAAATCGTAGCCGCAGTTGGAGTAGTAGTCCACTACCTCCTGGGGGGCCAAGCGGCCGTCTGATTCAGTGGTGTGACAATGGAGGTTCCCCCTCAGCCATTTGCCTAGTGAGTCGAACAGATTGTCATCCATGGCCGATGAGGTACGGACCGGGTCTTAAGATTTAAGTTCCGAAGCCATTCTAGGCCGGGAAGATGAGAGTAGCATTTCTACGGAATTTCACGCTGAAGAAGGGAGACTCCATGGCGACTGACATGATAGGATACGGCGTTACAGTTCCGGGCGCGATCATAGAGGAGATGAGAAAACGGGGGGTAGACGTCGTCGATGTCACACCGCAAGTGGAGGAGGTGGATCCAACTCGGGCGAAACTATGGTGGACATACGAGGGCTACAAGCAGGTCACGGACCTGCTGATGAGAGGAGAAGTGGATTCTATATTCATATTCCACGTCTTCCATCAATTCCCGGGCGAACTGAGAAGAGTGATCTGCGACACGAAGAGCAAAGCCCGCTTAGTCGGTTACACGCACGGCAGTCACTGGGATCCAAGCGACACCTTCAGATTCATTTTCTATCCGAACATGGAGCTGTTGGACCTAGCTAACCTCTATTGTCTTGACACGATTTTCCTAGTGTCAGAGTACTTCAGAGGGATTCTGAGAACGGAGGTAGGCAAGCTCAACCAGAAGGTCGCCCAAGAGATATACGATAAGATCAGCGTCGTCGGGTTGCCGATAAACACCGGGCTCATAGACAGGTACAAGAAGCCCAAGAAGTTCGATGAGCTCACGGTGGTCTTCAATCACAACCTCATCTCAAGTAAGGACCCAATCATGTTCGTGAACGTCATGGATCGTCTGATGAAGACTCACGACTTGAAGGTCATATTCACGAGGAATGTTTGCGAGGACCCGAAGATCTCTGCTGTATTGCAGAAGTTCAAGGCGGACCACCAGAAAGACGTGTCGTTCGTAGAGAAACCGGGAGCAGATCCCTATTATCCGATCCTCTGGCAGTCTCACATACAGGTTTCGACGGCTTCCCATGAGACGCTTGGAGTCGCGACGTTGGAGTCCATGTACACTGACACATGCTGCATCTTACCCAACCACTGTAGCTATCCAGAAATAACTAGCAACTATGAAGACTGTCTGTATCCTTACAACGAACAGGCTTTGTACGATAGGTTGAAGCACGTAATAGAGGACGAGGCCGCAAGGAGCAGAATCGCCAGGGATCTGAAGAAGAGGGTCGAGAAATACCACCCGGAAAACGTCACCGCCAAAATACTACAGTCCATGCGAAGGTAGCTCGGAACCTGGGACCGTTCTCTCAGATCGCGCGCGTTGGGATATCGGCGGCAAGAAAGGCGATGGAATCAATACCAGCCTAGGGTTCCTTCTCGCTTGGATCTATCCAATCCCCATTGGAATACCTTGTAGCCGACAGGCAAGAGTATGATCGCGAATACAGATCCCTCCAGAAACTGGATCAGGATGCTCGGATCTAAGAGCGAGGGATTAGTTAACATGGACAACCGGCAGAGATGATAGACCCACGTTTGGGGAAGTAGCCATGAAATCATTGATGCGCCAGGGAAGAATATCGTATCCAAGTACACCACGGGAAACGCAATGCCTGCAAATAGGTTCTGGAGGACGTTTATCGCCCATGTGATGGGATCGGTGGACTTAGTCACAATCCTCAAGCCCGTGGAGATCATGGCCAAACCCACCAATATGGCGGCTGAGACCGCGAAGGCCACAATGGTAGAGGGGACGTTTACGTTCAACTTCACGTGAAAGAAAGAGATTCCGATGATCAAGTAGGGAATGAACGTCACTATGGAAAAGATGTACGTCCACATGATGTTGCCGATGACAAAGACGGTTGTGCTTATGCCCGTCATCAGGATGGTTTCAAGGGTCCAAGGGTTCAGCGCCTGAAAGCCCTGTGCCAGCGGCATTATGAGGTTGCCTACGGCTATTCCCACTAGAAGAAAAGAGATGTAATCACTGCCGTACATCTCGCTGACCGGCCTCTGGACGTAAGCTGCTCCCACTCCCCAAGAGAAAACTCCTATGAAGATGTTGACGACTTGGGTTATCATCAGAGCCCTGTAGGTTGTCCAACTGAAGAAATCCCTCTTTGTGAAGGCGATAATCTGCTTCAGTTCTATCGGGAGTTCCATTCCTCTGCCCTCCGACTATGCCCCCCAAGTCCGCCGCCGTTCAGGGTGCCCCGTGATGGCCATGAACGCATCTTCTAGAGTCGGCTCCTCAGTATTTATCATCCTAATCTTCAGTCCTGTCTTCGTGATGGCATCCAGAATGTCGGAGAGGTCCGTGCTCTTGTTCACTCGTATGGATATCCCGATGAAGTTCCTCTCAGGATCCGCGTCCGGAGTGACACCGTGGACGCCCGGCATCTTCTCTAGCTCGCCGACCATCCTCTCATGCTCATCGCTGTAAGTAGCATCGATGAAAGTGACCTCGAAGACCTTTTCGTCGAACATTGTGTATCTTATGTTGTCCGGCGTGTCGCATGCGACTATCTTGCCCCTGTCGAGGATGGCTATGCGGTCGCACATGTCTTGGGCCTCGTACAGATTGTGCGTGCTGAGCAGGATGGTCTTCTTCTCCTTCCGAGCTAACCTGTCACGCAGCAGGGTGCGGAATTCCTCAGCGGAGGCAGGGTCTAGGCCCACCGTCGGCTCGTCAAAGAGCATTATGGGAGTGCTCCTAAGCAAGGCCCTGCAGAGCAGGAGCTTGCGCTGCATCCCGCTGGAATACCGCTGGTAGCCGTCATTCGCCCGATCCGTCAGTCCAGTGAAGTCTAAGAGATAGTCGATTCTCTCCTTCGCCTCCTTATCTCTCAGCCCGTAAAGCGAAGCGTAGAATTCCAAGTTCTCCCGTCCGGTCAGTCTCCAATTGAACCCCCTGCTCTCGGGCAGGACGGCCTGGAGGTTCTTCAGAACCTCGATGGGCTTCTTCCTGACATCGAGCCCATTGACGTAAGCCTCACCCTCATCGTGGATGACCAGAGTGCAAAGTATCTTGATCAGCGTCGTCTTCCCAGCGCCGTTGGGCCCCAACACGCCAAAAATCTGCCCGTTCTCGACCCTGAGGTTGACTCCCCTGAGAGCCTCGACGAAAGGACCCCTGATTCCCCTGAAGATGCTGAGTACTCCCCCAAAGGTGGTTACCTGCCCGCCGTAGAAACCCCAGCCTCTCCCCCTTCTGGCGCTTGTTGGGTATCTCTTGACTAGATCAACAGTCTCTATGGTGTACTCTGCAGGCATCGGCCTTTCTTCCTAGTTCTAGGCAGGGATATGAACAATGCGGTCGGCATAGTGGTTGCCGTAGCCGCGATCGATGCTAAGCCGATCCGAGGGCCACCGATATCTTCGGAGTACCCTAGCGTGTCTAACCCTGTGTATCTCGTCTGCGGCTACTTGTCGCCTTGCGTCTTCCTCTTGAGTTGCTCCCTCTTCTCTTTGTGGATCTCTTCCAGCTTGACCCTCAATTGAGAGACGGCCTCCTTGGTCAGGGGGAACCGCGTGAACACGAGCAACCCCAAGAGCAGCGCCAGAGACGGGAAGAGAGATAACGTGAGCTTGAGGCCCATCAAGGCTCCTGCTGGCTGAACCGCGTTTATATCCGGTACGAAGCCGGTCGTCGTCTGAACTAGTAGCTGAGTCAATGCAGTCAGCACCAGGGTCAACCTAGAGATGAAGGTCAGGATTCCGTTGTACATCGCCTCTCGTCTCTTTCCCGTGAGTGTCTCATCGTAGTCTATCGTGAGGCTCAGGACTGGCTCTGACATCAAGGTGCCCGAGACGCCGAAACCAGGGAGGATCGAGAGCAGCATTAGTTGAGTCATGTCTGACGCTATGAAAATGGGGATGAGACCCAACGCAAAGACCAGAGTAGTGAGCATGAAAGTGGTCTTCTCACCGAATCTCTTGTACATGTAGCCCCAGAAAGGCAATCCCAACAGCACGGCGATGACTACCCCGATCATGGTGAGCCCTGTCTCTTCCACCTTCAGGCCCAAGACGAACCTACCGTAGATCGGCAGGATCATGGTAAGAGTGCCAAACGCGTACTCGGTCATTATTAGGAGAAAGGCCGTGTATATGAAGGGCTTGTTACTGAAGGTGCTCTTGACAGCGGCAGTCAGACCCAGCGGCTCCTCGACGCTATACTCCGCCTTCTCCTTGGTGCCGAGCAAGGATATGAACAACGTGATCGGTATCGTCACCCCTATTATCGCGCCCATTCCCGGCCATCCGAAGCTCGCGGCAAGCACGGGCGGGACCATCATCCCGACCGCTGATGACAGGAAGGCGATAGCGTCCTTCACCACGACCACGTTTGCCCTTTCGGCCGTGCTTTCATACATCTCGGTGTAGAGGGAATTCCACGCGCCTAGGGCGAACGTCCATGTCGCGTCGTAGACGCAAATCACTGTAAGCCCGTATAGGAAGATCTCGAACGGATCCTTGAAGGGCACGAACCAAATGAGGAAGAACATTACTCCACAGGGTATTGCCCACAATAGAATGTGAGGTGTCCTTCTCCCCCACCTCGTCCTGGTCCTGTCCATTATGTAGCCGGCGAGCAGGTCGTTCACCGCGTTCCAGACCGAATAAATCACCCAGAGTAGCGTGAAGTACTCGATGCTTAGGCCCAACACCAACTCGTAGTACATGAGGAAGTATGAGGCGATGGCATTGTACGGCAGGGCAGAGGGGATCGCTCCGACGCAGTACGCCAATCTGCTTGCCCATGACGACTTCTGCTTCTTCTCCACAGCGGGGGCACTCATGCGAGCCCGGTATGAGCCCTTGAAAAGATATATGCCTTCGATTCCCCTCTTCCCTTTGTGATGACAAGATGAGGAAATCCACCGTAGGCATCGCGATACTCGGTGACGAAAGGGAACCCGTGATGGCCGAGGTCACGCCCGGGTGCATGAAGGTCCTCAAGAAGGCGGCGGAGATCATAAGGAAGAACGTAAGATACAGAGATGGTTCGTCCCCTGAAGTCGTAACTGCTTCGAAGGTCATAACGTCGATCAGAACCTCAAAGGAAGTCGGAGAGGAACTTGCGAGGGCAAATGCCAAGATCATAGTGATGCTGTACTACATATGGGATTTTCCATATCTTGCCTGGCCTTTCATCAACATGGTTGGAAAGGACAAGCCTATTCTCAGCCTGTCAAACAATGAGGGACAATTCCCCGGTAACGTGGGACTGCTCGCGACAGACGGAGCCTTGAGACAGACGGGCATGAGAACTCACAGGATCGTGGGAGATCTGGACGACGCAGATGTTCAGAAGAGGATCGCCGAGTGGATTAGAGCTGCGGAGGCCTATGCATCGCTCAGAGGGCAGGTCTATGGGATGTACGGCGGGCACTCGATGGGCATGGAGACCGGGTACTTCCACCTGATACCGGTTCAGAAGACGTTCGGCGTGACGATGTACCAGATAGACCAACTGCTGCTAGTCGAGAGAATGAAAGGAGTTGACCCGAAGGAGGTCGAGAGGGGGTTCAAGTGGCTCAGCGACATGCTCGGCAAGAGGATAAAGTACGACAACAAGATGCTCACCCCGGAGATGCTGAAGACTCAGATCAAGCTCTACTTGGCCATGAAGGGAGTGAACGACGAGTGGGGATTCGACTTCAGCGGGATAAAGGGACAGAGGGAACTCACGGAGCACGTCTGCATAACCGATGTGTCCGAGATGTTGATGAACGACCCGTATGACTGGAACGGTCCGAAGGAACCTTTCGTGTGCTCAACCGAGGCGGACTCGCTGGCGGCACTGACGATGCAGACACTGAAGTACATCAGTGGTGGGTTGCCGCCGCTTTTCGCAGACGTCAGGTTGTACGACCCAGAGAAGGACATATGGGACTTCTGCAACTCGGGCAACCACCCCAGTTGGTACGCGTCAAGGAGCGACGATCCGGCTGAGAACTTCAAGAAGGTGACATTCCACCCTGCGCTCGAAATGTACTTCAAGGCTGGGGGTGCGTCAGTCGAGTTCGACGCCGCTCCTGGCGAGATGACATTCGCTAGGGTCGGCATAGTGGATGACAGGTTCCACATGATCATAGCTAAGGGAACGATACTTGACCTGCCGGAGGAGGAGAGGAAGAGGATAAACAGCAGGACGAGCCCCACATGGCCACACCTGCACGTCAGATTCCCGTGCAGTTTCGACGAGTTCGTCGATGTCTTTCCATGCAACCACATACTCTGCGTGCCGGGAGATCACGTCAAGGAACTGAAGCACTTCTGCGAGATGGCCGGCGTCAGGCCCGTCGTGCTGGGAGAGTGCGGCAAGAGAAGTCGGTAGCCAACGAGAACCCATCATGAGCCGACACACGTTCCTCGCCTTTGACCTCGGGGCCGAAAGCGGCAGGGCCGTAATCGGTGTCCTGAGCGACCAGAAGATCGAAACAAGGGAGACACACAGGTTTGCCAACATCCCGGCGAGGATTGGGGGCCACACTTACTGGGATGTGCTGAGACTCTGGAACGACATGAAGCACGCAGTTCCACTGGCTCAGGTTGAATCCGGCGGCTCGCTCACATCGATAGGCGTCGACACGTGGGGAGTTGACTTCGCGCTCTTGGACAGAGACGGAGAGTTGGTAGGTAATCCGCATCACTATAGAGATGTCAGGACAGAGGGCGTCATGGAGAGACTCTTGACTGAAGTTCCCAAGGAGGAAGTCTACTCTAGGACGGGGATCCAATTCATGAGGATCAACACGCTGTACCAGCTGTACTCCATGGTGCTGGATAAATCCCCTGCGCTGGATTCTGCGGAGAAGTTCCTCATGATGCCTGACTTGTTTCACTACTTCCTCTCGGGCTCGACGAAATCAGAGTTCACAGATGCCACCACGACGCAGTTCTACAACCCGATCAAGAGGGACTGGGACTTTGACCTGCTGAGAAGGCTGAAGATCCCCACGCACTTCCTGCCCGAAATCATCGGCCCGGGGACTGTGCTGGGGAAGATGTCGAGTGAGCTTGCGAGCGAGCTGAGTGTCAGCAGAGAGATCTCGATCGTGGCCCCGGCCTGTCACGACACCGCCTCCGCTGTCGCGGCGGCGCCCCTCAGGAGCGGCAGGTCAGCCTACATCAGCTCAGGAACTTGGTCCCTGATTGGTGCGGAAGTCGAGAAGCCAGTGATGAGCAAGAAGTCTTTGTCATATGATTTCACGAACGAGGGTGGCGTTTTTGGGACGTTCAGATTGCTGCACAACGTGCAGGGGATGTGGCTGCTACAGGAGTGCAGGCGAGTCTGGACTTCTATGGGCAGGGATCTGTCATACGAGGAGCTGACGAAGCTTGCCAGTGAGTCGAGGCGATTCGTTGCCCAGATAGACCCTGACCACCCAAGATTCATTGCTCCCTCTAACATGGAAGATGAGATCATGGGTTACTTGGAGGACACGAAGCAGAACAAGCCCAAGGATGAGGGAGAGCTGGCGAGGATCATCTTTGAGAGCCTCGCGCTCAAGTACAGGATGGTAATCGAACAGCTTGAGGATCTGACGGGATTGAAGTTCAACCAGATCAACGTGGTCGGAGGTGGGTCGAGGAACTGGCTGCTCAATCAGCTCACGGCCGACTTCACTGGACTCCATGTAGTGGCGGGTCCTGTGGAGGCAACATCTATCGGCAACATCTTGATGCAGGCCGTAGCAGCTGGGCTGCTTGGGAGCCACGATGACGTCAGATCGGTCGTGAGGAATTCGTCCGAGTTGCAGGAGTATGAACCCAATCCGAGCGCTGAGATCGATGACGCATACAAGCAGTTTGTCGCGCTTGTAGAGAGACGAGGAAAGCCCACGAGGGGAGCATAGGACGAGCGGATAGGCAAGGCAGCGTGTGAGGCCACATCCTCCATAAATAGTGATCTTCGCTTTGACAAAGAGAGACGGTCAGTGACAGCCGAGTACAGCGACAAGTACCTTGCTTTCATGGGGCGTTGGCCCAAGCGCATCCCGCACTGGGAGCATTGGTCTTGCCCGGACGCAGAGACCTATCTGACCGGCATCGACTACTATGAGCACCCTCGCCTCTGCAGGCAGAAGATGGCAGAGCTGTACCCGGAGTTGGAGCTGCCCATTCCCACAGAGGACGACCCGATCCCAAGGTCACGCTTGGAGCTCAGCGGGGAGGGTTCATACACTGACGAACAAGGGCGGCGGTTCGTTCGTTGGGGAGACTCTCTGAGCAGCCAATGGAATTGGGGGGAGCGTTTCAAGACGCCGGAGGACGTGTTCGCGTTTTCCCCGCTTGAACAGGGTGACTTCACGGACATCCCGGTAGTCGAGTCACGGGACTACCGCGACGAGGAGGAACTGTATGAAGGCTATCGCCGGAACTATCCAGCCGAGTGGGGCGACAGCGCCCCAGAGGGTTCCACTGCCTCTGTGAGCTTCTACAACACGATGTTCATGTGGCCGCTGCTAACCTTCGGCTGGAAGCTCTTCTTGCTGGCCTGCTTGGATGAGCGCTTCGCTCGGGTCATGGATGAATTCGCGGAGATCAACCGTAGAGTCTTTCGCGTCTTCGCCCGCTTGCCAGTGAACTTCGTGGTCTGTCACGACGACATAGTCACCTCACGAGGGCCAGTTTGCTCGCCCGCTTGGATGCGCCGCTACATCTTTCCCCGTTACAGGGAATTCTGGGGCATCGTGAAGGCCGCGGGAAAGGAGGTCATCTTCATGTCCGATGGTTGCATGGACGCGTACGCTGATGACGTGATGGCCTGCGGTGCCCGAGGGATCATCAGCGAGCCCTACACCGACTACCGCACCATCGCGAGCAAACACAAGGACTGCTTCTTGGCGGGCGAGGGTGACGCGCGGATCCTATTTCGGAATGACCCCTCGGAGATAGAGGTCATGGTGAGACAGATGGTGAAGACATCGACGATGACGGGAGGCTACGTCTTCTGCATCGGAAACCACATCCCTTGGAATACTCCGCCCGAGGCCATCAAGTGCTATCTGGATCTTTGCTCCGAACTCGGAAACCGGTGAGGATGCCAACTCTTAAGTGCGATTCCGACTAGGAGTCGGCGTTATGAGAATCGTCGACCTGAACGGAGCGTGGCTGCTGAAAGGGTTCGATGCTGGCGAGGGCGACGGGGAGGAGCCGTCTGAGCCCCGCTACGATGACTCCGACTGGATGGAAGCCCGCATCCCTGGGGTAGTTCACCTTGAC
>Ga0172365_10002807_pt1 | contig 12921 bp, 15 predicted proteins | sample LakKivSesite48cm_FD_114535 | JGI IMG/M metagenome (GOLD analysis project Ga0172365, IMG submission 114535) | Sediment microbial communities from Lake Kivu, Rwanda - Sediment site 48cm | ecosystem: Environmental > Aquatic > Freshwater > Lake > Sediment | place: Rwanda: Western Province, Lake...
ATGATTTTTGATAATGTTTATATACTCCTGCTTATTTAAATAATTGTTGATTGTACAGATGGACGCAATAGAATGCATGAAGACAAGGAGAAGCGTAAGGAAATTCTTAGATAAGCCTGTTTCATGGGACAGTATTGCTACTATATTAGACTGCGGCAGGATGGCTCCAAGCGCAGGAAACCTTCAGTCATGGAAATTTATTGTTGTTGAAGATAAGGATCCAAAAGAAGCTATAGCAAAAGCATGCGTTGAGCAGGCATGGATTTCAAAAGCTCCTTATATTATTGTGGTTGTTTCAGAAGCAGAAAAGATGAAGCGCTTCTATGATTTAAGAGGAGAGCGCCTTTATTCAGTCCAGAGCTGTGCTGCCGCTGTCCAGAACATGCTTTTGGCTGCCCATAATTTAGGATTGGGCTCATGCTGGGTAGGAGCTTTTGATGAGGAAAAGATAAAATCAATCCTTGGCTGTCCTGCAGAAACAAGGCCACAGGCTATACTTCCGGTAGGATATCCTGCAGAGACATCTGAAAAGCCAAACAAGTTTCCTTTAGAGATCTGTTCTTACAGAAGGCACTGGAGAGGAAGGATATATGATGTTGATAAGGCTCTTGGGATGTATTCTCCAAAAGTTGAAAAGGTTATAGGGAAAAGTGTAGAAGCTATAAGAAAAGCACCTGAGCAGATAAAAAAGCACACAAAAAAAGCAGTTGAGCATATAAAGAAGAAAATGAGCGAAGCAAAAGCGAAAAGAGCTGCTAAGCCAGATAACTAAAGATCAATATTTAATTTTCTGATCTTGTTTAAAATAAAAAATCCCCTATTGCCCTTGCGAGCAATAAGGAGAATAATTAGCTTTGCCCTTTTCTAATTTAACTTGGGGGGTCAGTTAGAAATAATGAGGCAAAGCACACCCAAAGGTGAATATGAAAAAATAAGGTAAAAAATTACCTTACAATTTCTATGCCTAGCTCATCACTCATCCTTTTGTCTCTTATCTTCTGTGTCCTCTTGTCTGTCCTTCCGACAATCCAAGGTGAGTTGACGCCTGTTATTATTGTCATCACTGTAAGTTTTCCTTTCATTGCTTCTGATACTCTTGCTCCCCAGATGACGTTTGCATCATCATCTAAGCTCTCTGTTACAAGTTCTCCAACTCTGTTGATCTCGTCCAATGTTAGGTCTGGGCCTCCGCTTACGTGTATAAGTGCTCCGGTTGCGCCCTCATAGTTTATGTCCAATAGTGGGTTGCTCAATGCTCCTTTCACAGCTTCCTCAACCCTGTTCTCAGTGTCTGAAGCTCCTACTCCTATAGCAGCAACTCCGCCGTTTGTCATGATTGCTTTTACGTCCGCATAGTCTAGGTTTACTAGGCTTGGTACAGCTATTGTCTCTACTATTCCTTTTATCATCGTGGAAATCAGCTCGTTTGCTACTGCAAATGCCTGCTGTATTGGCAGATTTCCTGCTATGCTTACCAGCCTGTTGTTGTCTATCACTATTACAGTGTCTGATACTTCCCTTAGCTGCTGTAATCCGAACTCAGCCTTGTCTACTCTTGCTCTCTCAATATTGAAAGGCATTGTTACAGTTCCTATAACAATAGCACCTGTGTCTTTCGCAACCTGGGCGACAACTGGAGCAGCTCCTGTTCCTGTTCCTCCTCCCATTCCTGCGCATACAAATACCATGTCTGACTCTTTCAGGCTCTCCTTTACTTCCTGGATGCTCTCCTGGGCAGATTCAGCTCCTTTGTTTGGGAATCCTCCGCATCCTAGTCCTCTTGTAAGGTCTTTTCCAAGCAAGAATTTTCTGTCAGCATCAGTTATATTCAAGTGCTGCTGATCTGTGTTGCAGGCTATTATCTCAGCGCCCTTGATTCCTTTCTTGTAGAGCCAGTTTACCATATTGTTTCCAGCTCCTCCTACCCCTATTACCTTAATGTTTGCCTGTCCAGACAACATTTCGCTAAAGTTTGTTTCTTCAGCAGTCTTCATTGCGTTTTCTATTATAAAATCCATTTTTCATCTCCCCCTTTTTGTTTTTTGCATTTTTTCGCTTATATTTATATACTTTAGTATACAAATATTTATATATGAGTATTATTTATACTCCTCTTAAGAAAAGCTTGTTATTTTCTCGCGCCAACGAGTTAATAACCACAAAAAGTAGCTTTTCAGCCTTACAAGTTCGGAATTCACCTTTCGGACTAGAAACGCACTTCAAAGCCAGGTTTTTCGCCAAAAAAACCAGCTTTATTTTTTCTAGTATATGATGTATACTTATATATAAACTTTTCTATTATGCATAATATATTTCTCAAAATATTTTTATTAATACCAGTTATAAATGCGAAATCTAAGGTTTTAAGGCCTATAAGCCTCATCTTTAAATATTGTTTCAAAAATGAAATGATGTTTCAAAAATGAAAAAGTTTAAATATTAGCTGAGATATATAAAAAATATGGAGAATAAGGATATCCTTGAGCAGCTTATTGACCAAAAAACAATCAAAATTCTCAGGATTTTCTTCGAAAACGACAAAAAACAGTTCTATTTAAGAGAAATCTCAAAGATTACAGGAGTTAGCGGAGCATCTACATTCAGATTGCTTAACAAGCTTGTAAATATTAAAGTAATTAACCTTATTTCTGCTGCAAAGTTCAAAATATATACTCTCGCTGATAATGAAACTACAAGATTTCTTGGACAGCTGATTAAAAAAGAGAAACAGATCCTGCAGATCCTGATCACAAGAGTAAAGAGCATAAAAGGCCTTGAAGAGGTGATATTATATGGAAAAGAAGAAAAAGACAAGGCAAATATTTTATTGATAGGCAATGATATATCTGCAGATGTGATAAAATCAGTCTGTTCTGGTATGAAAGAAGAATTCAACTACACTATAACCCCGCTTATCCTTAACAGGGAACAGTATGACCAGATGAATGCTATGGGATTATATCCTGAGAAAAAGACTTATTTATACAGGAAATGATCAGCTGTCAAGAGCGATCTTTGCTATATTTCTTGCGTTTCCCACTATATTTTTGAGTCTTGCTGCTATTGCTTTTTCCTTCAGCTTGTCCAGTTTTTCCACAATCCCGTTTTTTTGGCTGATCAGCTTGTCTGCCAGTTCCCTGTCTTTTTTCATATAGGCTTTCACAGCTTCTTTATAATATTCCTCAACCTCAGAGTATTTGTCCAATATCCCCTTATCGTTTGTATTTTCAAAATCCTCAGCAACCTCTTTTATCTCATCAGATATGTTCTCTAAAGTCTTGGCGATCCAGAAATATGCTATCACTTGCTTAGAGCTTATATCTCTTGACCTAAGCAGCCTGTTCAACAGGAAGAAAAGCTTGTCGACCTCATAATCCCTAAGTTTAAGGTTCTCATGCACCCCTTTCTTGCTAAAGCTGTTCTTTGAATCTATCATTATTGACCTTACTAGCATATCCATCCTTCTTATTATGCTATCCAGTGAAAATTCCTTAAGATCTAAGTAATCCTTAACAACCAGCCTTTTTTCTGTCTGCTCAATCACTTCTAATGCAAGAAAATTATGCAGTATCTTCCTTATATCCTCCAGCTTATTGTTTAGGGTGTCTCCTATAAATGTAAGCTGGCTGAAATTGTTGATATAAGCTGATATGGTCTCTCTTCTTATTGTGCTTACATCCTTCCTGTCTATCGTTATGACAGCCTCTTTCTCCTCTTTCTGGTTTCTGCCTTCTGCAGGCTTTATCTCTAAAAACTCTTTATTCTCTTCTATGAATAACATATCTCCTTTGTTCAGCTTATTCTTCTTTATCCATCCTTTAGGTAAAGAGAGAGTATATGTCTCTGCTCCTGTCCTGACAAGTTTTCTTGTTTCCATCTTTCAGTATCCTGCCATGATCATTTGAAGAATTGAACAAACTTCAGCGGGTTTTGTCTCCATTAAGAATCTCCTTCTTGCTGCGGTTCAGCAGACCCTTGTGCCTCTGCTAGATTTACCTGAAGCGTGGCTTCTTCCTGTGTTCCTTCCTGTTTCTCAACTTTATATCTGTCTGATGTATCTGCATTGCATCCTGCAAAACAAAGCAGTAAAAGCATCAAGATTATAATTATCGCAGCTTTCATTTTTTATCACCTTTCTTTATGCCTTTGACAAGCTTTCCTAGATGTTCATGATGCCTGAAAAGGTTGCCTTTTCTGTAGCTTATCGCAAACAGTACAAACAATATTAACAATAACAAGACTATTATTTTCAAGATGTCAAACTCTGGGATCTCAGATGGCGGCTGTGACTCTTCTGAACTGTACTCTCCAATTAATAGGTCGTTTCCACAGGTCGGTGTCTCTTTAAGTGTTATATTGGTGTATTCTGGGTAAAGGCTTGTGAAGATGCTGATGTTTGCCTTTATTTCAATAGCATATATATCAAAGTAATCTGTAACGTTCTGCCTTGTTATGTAAGGCCTGTCGTTCCAGGATATAGGCGTCATCCAGTTGCCGTACGGATATTTCTGGCTATAATTAAATATTGTATCAAGCATAAAATCAGGGATCTCTCCTTGCAAGAAATAGCTTACTGTCACGTCACCTGCCTTATTGGTTGAGTTACCTTTTCCCATAAATATGATATAATGACCTATATATATTGAGTTCTGAGGTATATAGAGGTCAAGGCTTCCTGCTGCATCACAATACACTTCTCCTTTCTTTGACTGGTTGTCATCATTATCAAAGCTTCCCCAAGGATAGATTGTATATCCTGGGTTATTTACCCTAGTGAATGCAGGTATTATACATTCTGTAGTGTTATCTGAATCAAAATCCAACATTAAGTCTCCTGTCACTATCCTGTAAGTCCCTTTCGGAAAGTTAGGGTATAATAATCCTCTTTTCTATGGGTCATTATATAATAACCCCTGAGGAGGCATACCGACTATCTTAAGGAAATAATAATTATCACCATTATTATAGAAGCACATCTGGTATTCATCAAATATAGGGCCTCCTGCTGAATCTCTCCAAGATAGGTTGTTGCATATGATTCCTGTGTCAGGCACCCAGTCGTTTGCCTGCGGATCTATCCCCCAGTCAGATATGCTGCTATCGCCGACTGTTATCGTAGCAGCGCTGGCTGATAGCACAGAGCATACAAACAGCAGAAAAAATATTATCCTTTTCAATTAAAACACCTCATTTTTATTTTTGTATATACATAACATTCAGTATAGTAGTTACATACGTCAAATATATATAAATTTTTCGCAATTAATTCTTTATCTTTGGATCAAATCTGAATTCAAAGCAAAGACACAGACAGAAAGTAGCCACACTTCAAGAATGTTGACTATGGACAAACACAGCGAATAACGTTTTGCTTATTGGTGCTCAGCAAAGCGTTCAAGGACACAACTGCACATCCAAAATACAAAAAGATTGTGTCTGCAAATAAAAGAAGGATATATACAACAACAGTATGTGAAAAACAAAAAAGGCAAAAACAAAGAGTCCAGTGAAGAAAGAAAAAATAAAAAAGGTGATTAAAATGTCATCATGAATTATTTTTTTTCTTTTTTCTTTTTGACTCTTATCATATTCACTCCCCTTACATATTAAGGCCACAAATTCGTTTGTGGCCTCTATTTCTTTTTATGATAAATTAGATATAAGAAGACATTTTTCTGTATGTAAAAATTAACCCCTTCACTTCCAATGGAAAATATTCAATTTCCCAGAGGCATAAACAAAATTATTTAAATAGATGAGTAAATGAAAATAAATATGTCTAAAATAAAAGCTCTTTTTATTACAGAAGAATGGGGTAAATCACAGATAAATCCTTTTTATATTTACAAGGATGATCTAGAAAAAAAGTTTAATTTTTATTTTAATGAAAAAAAAATTGGGGTCTTGGATCCATCTGACAAAAGTGGAAAACTCAAAGAAAAATTAAAAGCAATAAGAAATTCATTTAATAAAGATGAATATAATTTATTATTTATACAGACTTTGTGTGATATTGATGATGAGTTAATGCTAGATTTCTTTAAGGAAGTTTATGACAAAAGAGGTGACACTAAGATTATTTATTTAGATTGGTTTGATCAGGCTTATGTGTTTCATCCTTGTATCTTTCCATCAATAGATTTACTTATAAAAAAGCAGTTATTCAGAGACATAAATTTATATAAAGGGGAAAGTTTTAAATTTAAAGAAAATCTTAGATATTATATTCCTTATTCTAAGGAACCAGCAGATTATAATAAGATGATTGTTGGATGGAATTTAATTACTTTTAATTATTTGGTTAATGGATTTAAAGAAGAACATACTTTATCAAATAGAAAAAAAATTGATATTAATTGCAGGATTAGTACTAAAGGAGGAAATTATTATGAATTTTTAAGAAAGTATATGCTAAAAAAACTTAAAGGGATGGATTATAAATGGAAAATTATAGCAACTAATCAAATTATAAAAAAAGAAGATTACCTAAAAGAATTAGAGAACAGTAAAATTTGTATTAGCCCATTTGGACATGGAGAAGTCTGCTTGAGAGATTTTGAGGCTTCTTTGAAAGGATGTTTATTGATAAAGCCTTCAATGGCGCATATAATAACTGAACCAGATATCTTCATCGCAAATGAAACTTATGTTCCAGTAAAATGGGATTTAAGTGATTTAAAAGATAAATGTACTTATTATCTGGAAAATGAAGGAGAGAGAAATAGAATAATAAGAAATGCTAGAAAAGTATGTATAAAATACTTTAAGGAAAAGAAATTTGTTGATAAGATAGGCGAAATCCTAAAAAGACTCGATTTAATAGATAAATGATGCCCCTGCGAAGAATTGAACTCCGATCCCAAGCTTTTCACAATAAATTTCCGCAAGCCCGTATACTATCCATTATACTACAGGGGCATAAGAATGATAATTTGACAAGATTTATTAATTTATTCTAAAATAAATCAGTTATGAAAGAAAAACAAGCAATTGAACTGTTAAAAAAGTATTCCAAAGGAGACAAAGAAGCATTTGGTAAAGTCCTTGCTCATTCTAAAGCTGTGCAGAAAGTCGCACTGGACATGGCAAAAGATATTCCTGGTCTAGATATTGACCTTATCAAGATAGGTTCCATTCTCCATGATATCGGAAGGTTTGAATGCAAGCCGCATACAAAAGAATCAATCCAGCATGGAATCAAAGGAGCAGAGATACTCAGGAAAGAAGGAGAAGAGCAGCTAGCAAGGATTGCAGAGCGCCATATTGGTGCAGGGATCAATAAAGAAGATATTGAAGAACAGAAACTAAACCTTCCAAAAAAAGATTTCATGCCAAAAACAAGAGAAGAAAAAATTATCGCCTGCGCTGACAACCTGATATTTGGCTCAAGAGTTGGAACAATACAGGAAGTTGTTAATAGATTCACAAAAGAAGTAAATAAAAAGATCGGAAAAAGGGCAAAGAATCTTTACGACGAGATTCTCAGCTGGGAAAAAGTTTAAAATCAAAAACTTTTTATATCAGTACATCATTTGGTTGTTATAATAAAATGTACCTGAACAGCTTATTTGGAATGGGAAATGTTCTTTTTAGGTTTTATCTAGCTTGTTCAGGCTATAAACACATCATTAATACATGTCCGGTGTGGTAAGGGTCTAAATTCATTTTTTCGGGTTCTGAAAACACCAGATTGATTCTAAAAAACAGCTTAAACAAGTTGTTTGGTGTTCATGAGCCTGGATAAAAACAAAACTGGGTGAGGTGGATGGAAAAAACAAACCAAAAGAAAGGAAAGATAGAAGTTGAGGAGCTATTGAAATATCCTCAGCTTGTCGAGAGGGAGTTGGAGTACTGGATCAAGGAGAAGAAGGTCTCCTTTATGGAAAGGGCCATCAAAGCTAATGATATGAATACAGGATTTTCAGGAACAGTCTCTCTTGAGTCTATCAATTGGTATTGCCATCCGGAAGATGATGATGTCATGGACATGATGTATGAAGAGGATGAGGGATTGATAGGGGGGTTTATGGAAGAGATTGATTTTGACGATGATGATGACAGCTTTGCAGAGGCAGGCTGAATTTTTTTATTTTTATTTCATTTTTTATTATCAAGATGGAGGACAATATGAGGTATATTGATAAGAAATATCTGGCTGAGCTTGAAGAAAATGAGGGGTTTGATCCTGAGGATGAGGAGCTCTAGCCCCATATAAAAAGAAAATATTATAAATAAACCTTTGTTTTATAGAGATATGGCGCTAAGATTCTTTAACACATTGACAAGAAGCGTAAAAGCCTTCAAGCCGATAAAAGAAGGAGAGGTTCTTATGTACACCTGCGGCCCTACTGTTTATGATTTTGCGCATATAGGAAACTTCAGGGCTTATATCTGCGCAGACATCCTCAAAAGATACCTGAAATACAACGGCTACAAAGTAAAGCATGTGATGAACATAACTGATGTTGATGACAAGACTATAAGGGATTCGCAGAAAGAAGGAGTATCATTAAAAAATTTCACAGAAAGATATACAAAAGCATTTTTTGATGATCTCAAGGCACTTAACATAGATCCTGCAGATGTCTATCCTAAAGCTACAGAGACTATCCCTGAGATGGTTGATATAATAAAAAAGCTCCTTGAAAAAGGATTTGCCTACAGAGGAGAAGACGGCTCAGTATATTTTTCCATATCAAGATTTAAGGATTACGGAAAGCTTGCCAATCTCAATCTTGAAGAATTGCAGAGCGGAGCTTCAGGTAGAGTAAAGTCAGATGAGTATTCAAAAGAGTCTGCGCATGACTTCGCATTATGGAAAGCTTATGATGAATCAGATGGAGATGTCTTTTGGGATACAGAGCTTGGCAAAGGAAGGCCTGGCTGGCATATTGAATGCTCAGCTATGTCTATGAAATATCTTGCAGAGCAGATAGATATCCATACAGGAGGCATAGACCTTGTTTTTCCCCATCACCAGAATGAGATTGCGCAATCTGAAGCATATACAGGAAAATCTCCTTTTGTAAAGTACTGGTTCCACAATGAATATCTGCAGGTTGACGGAAAGAAGATGTCAAAATCGCTTGGAAATTTTTATACTTTAAGGGATCTTATAAAGAAAGGATATAGTCCGCTAGCTGTCAGATATCTTTTGCTGTCAGCGCATTACAGAACTCAGTTCAACTTCACAGAGGACGGCCTTAAGGCTGCAGATCTGTCAGTGAAAAAGCTGAATGATTTTGTACAGACTATCCTTAATCTTGACACAAAAGGAGCAGATTTCAGCGAGAGGCTGGTCTCTATAACAAAGAAAGCTAAATCCGGCTTTGAGAAAGCTATGGATGATGATCTTAATATCAGCGGAGCTCTGGCCCATATATTTGATATGATGCATGAAATCAACAAGACAATTGCAGAGAATAAGATCCATCAGGATAATGTTGATGATATTACTCAAGTTATGAATATGTTCAACGATGTTTTGGGTGTGATGAGCTTTGACAGACAGCAGATTAGTGAAGATGTAGAGAAGCTGATCGAAGAAAGGGAGCTGGCAAGAAAGAACAAGAACTGGTCTGAATCTGACAGGATAAGGGATGTACTTGACAAGCTCGGTATAATCATCCAGGACACAACTGAAGGGCCAAGATGGAAGAGGAAATAGATTTCTATTTGCTGACTATAAATAAAGACAACCAGCTTTATGCAAATGTCTACGAAGATATGAAATTGCTAAAAGAGGCCATAAGGTTCTTTGAGCAAAAGTATCCTATAAAGCTATTCGCATTGGCAAAAACATCAGGAAAAAAATATGATTTGGCTTTAGCAAGAAAAGATGACAGTTTTGTTGTGTGTCTTGGTCCGAAGATAGAGCTTTCTGACAGTACTAAAGGGATAATAAAATGCAGAAAGAAAGAGATTATCTTTAAAGATTCTATTTTTTCTGATAATTATTAAAACATCAATTGCCTTTCAGGGTTATAATCAGGAACAGGTGCTCCTACACACTTTTCCATCGGATCATCCCTATAGTGGCCGTCTGTTATATTTTCAAGTGATGTTTCTTGGATTGGCATAGTCTCTTCATCTTCGATGTTTTCTGGATCATTATCTGTCGGAGTCAGCCTTCCGTTCAATAGGTGGAATATCTTATATCTTGTATTATATTTTATCCCTGCTCTTTTCAGTAATCTGTCCATATCCTGCTTTGAAAAGTCTCTTTCTATCCTTGCTTCAAGCTCAGCATCAGTCCTGTCATAAAAGAAGATGTGCAATTTGCCTTTATTATCATGTGTTTTGAATGGAACAGCGCTGTCTCCCATAAGCGTCATGAGATCCTTTGCTTCTTCAGAATAAGGAATGAATTGCATTATATCATTAGTATTATTCAGTCCCAATGCTCTTGCTGTGCTTTCAACCACATAAAAATCCATGTTTCTTTCCATTGCTGCATTTGCCATGCTCATTACATCTGCACGCCCGTATCTTTTTACAAGCTCTGCATTTCTTACATAATCATTAAGGCAATATTCTTTTTTCAGCTGCGCTGCAATCTCAGCAAGTTTCTCTCTTTTCAATGGATCTTCCTTGCTTGATGACCCCAATACCTGCATTACATCAGCACCATCAACCCCATATTGTATCATGATATGCTGTACAAAACAATCCCCTCTGATCACTTTTCCTATCTCTGCATTTTCATTTATCATTCCAGTAACCAAAGCCTCATCAATACTTCTAGCTTTTTTGATACCATTAAAAGTAGCGTTCATTTTCCCACCCAAGCATCTATTTTATATAATTTATATAAAAAGAAGGTATAGTTCTATATAAAGATTTACCTATGATTTACCAATTCACGCTTATTTTAGCCTTATCTCCTGCATCTTCATCTGCTTTTCCATAGCTTATCTCTAAAGCCCTTGTTGCTGCTTTGATGTCTTCTTCTGCTTCAGAAAGATCGTCCTTGCATTCTATTGTCAGCTTTTTAATCTCCTCTTTCAATGATTTGCTTGCCTCTGATTTTTTCTTTCTGATTGTAGAGATTATGTCTACCACAATATCTCCTCTCTGCCTTGATTCAACATCATTGTAATATTTCTCCTTGAACTCAGGCCATCCTGAGATATGTATGCTTTTGCATCTCTCCTTTTCTGCAAAATACATCTGATAGCATTCTTCTGCTATGTGCGGCATTACAGGAGCAAGAAGCTTTAGGCATCCAAGTACAAGGTTATATAATGTGTATTGTGCAGCGACTCTTGCATCTTTTCCCCTTCTGTCTGGATTATACAGCCTGTCTTTGACTATTTCCATATAATTATCGCAAAGTATCTGGTAAAAGAATATCTCTGTATCAGATTTTACTCTTGCATATTCATAAGCATTGAAGCTTGCAGTTGAGTTTTTTATCAGCTCAGCCAGCTTTGCCATTGCCCATCTGTCTATAAGCTCTAGCTTTGCCGGCTTTTCCAGATTATAATCTTCAAGATGCATCACAGCAAACTTTGTTGCATTGAACATCTTTGTTATTATCTTCATGCCTGTAACCACATCTTTCTCCTGATAAGGAAGATCCTCCCCTAATTTTGAGCCTGCTGCCATGAACCTTAGCGCATCTGAGCAGTATTTCTCGATTACTTCACGCGGCTCGACTACATTCCCTTTTGATTTGCTCATCTTCTTTCCGTGAGGATCCAAAAGCCATCCTGATATCATCACATTCTTCCACGGAGTTATATTATAATGAAGATGTGACTTAACCACAGTATTGAACAGCCAGAAAGTTATTATATCGTGTGCCTGCGGTCTCAATTCCATGGGATAAAGTTTTTTCTGCAGCTTTTCAGGCATAAGCTCGATGGAAAGCCTTGGTGTCAATGAAGATGTTGCCCATGTATCAAGTATATCTTTTTCAGGAACAAACTTATCATGCCCGCATTTAGGGCATTTTTTTACAGGAGGTTTATCCTTTAATGGATCTACAGGAAGGTCTTCCTCTCTCGCTAATATTACATAGTCGCATTTCTCGCAGTACCATACAGGAAAAGGCACACCGAAATATCTCTGTCTTGATATAAGCCAGTCCCATTGCAGCCCGTTAACCCAGTTAGTGTATCTGTTGACCATATGTTCAGGATGCCATTTGAACTCTTTTGCCCATTTTAGCATATCATCTTTAAGATCAAGATATTTGATAAACCACTGTTTTGATTTTATGAACTCAACCTCAGTTCCGCATCTCTCATGCACGTTTACTGCATGCGTTATAGGTGTCTGGCTGATCAGTAATCTAAGATCCTTCATATCTTCTATCATCATCTTTCTTGCAGTCTTAATATCCATCCCTTCATATTTGCCTGCAAGATCTGTCATCTTTCCGTCTTTTGTTATCGCTTCTTTGATAGGAAGATCATGCGCCTTCTGCCATTCCATATCTGTCTGGTCTCCAAAAGTGCAGCACATCACTATTCCTGTCCCTTTTTCAGGATCAGCCCTTTCATCCTCTAATATAGGAACCTCAAAATCAAACAATGGAACTTTTGCTTTCTTTCCTTTCAGATGCTGGTATCTCTTGTCTTCAGGATGGTAGAACACAGCTACGCAAGCAGGCAGAAGCTCAGGCCTTGTTGTCGCAATCTCTAATTCTTCATCATCAGCTTTAAAGATTATATCATTGAAATAAGAAGGTATATTCTTGTCTTCGCATTCAACCTGGCTTATCCCTGTCTCACATTCAGGGCACCACATAGCAGGAGCATCCTTCCTGTACTCTCTTCCCAGCTTATAAAGCTCTATAAATGATCTTTGTGATATCCTCTGAGAATTCTTGTCGATTGTATCATAAACTATTGAATAGTCGCAGCTTATTGCCAGTCTTTTCATATCATTTATGTAATAAGGTATAAGCTCTTTCTG
>Ga0172365_10002808_pt1 | contig 12920 bp, 15 predicted proteins | sample LakKivSesite48cm_FD_114535 | JGI IMG/M metagenome (GOLD analysis project Ga0172365, IMG submission 114535) | Sediment microbial communities from Lake Kivu, Rwanda - Sediment site 48cm | ecosystem: Environmental > Aquatic > Freshwater > Lake > Sediment | place: Rwanda: Western Province, Lake...
AAAGTAGTAGGGATTGTTTCTTTATTGGGACTTTTAATTCCAAATTATGCTTTCTTTGTGGTGATTGGTTCAATAATTTTGATCAGTCTCTATTTAATTTTTTATTCCTATTTCCAATTCCAGAAAGAGAAAAATAAAAATTAATTGTTTTTTGGAAGTATTTTTTGTTTCTCTAATTCGATAATCCAAAAACCATGTTTTTTTACGTCTTTAACCTTATAAAATTGGAGGGGGTTTTGGGCTGAATGTTCTACTTTTTTGCACTTAAACGATACTTCTCTACCAGTATATTTCTTTGTTTTGGGTTCATACTCTTTAAATATCAAAATATCACCAGATTTTAAATTAAAGTCAGCTAATCTTAATTCCAAAGTTCGTTCCCCAGAACAAAATTTATCAAACCATTCTGGCCAACATTTTTTATAAATAATCGCCATGTAAATTTATAATTCAATTCCTTTCTTCTTGAAAAACTCTTCTGCATTAATTCCAGCTTCTTCTAACAGAGTCGTTGCATAACCCAGAGCTTCTTCGAGATCCATATCTTGCATCTCTTCACAAGAGCCTTCGCCTAAAATTTCTTCACAAATTGTAATGATTTCTCCAACTGTAACTTCTTTCTTCGTAGGCTCTCTTTCAGGAGTAAGATTAAGATCTTTTTCTGTCATATAGCGAGGAATGAAATGACGAGTCGAATGGTGGAGCTGAGGGGAATTGAACCCCTGTCCGCTTTTTACTCTTTAAAGATTCTACAGACATATTCTAGCTTAATTGTTTCTCTTTTTTCCTTGAAGCTAGACTAAAAAGAAAAAAGAAAAGCTCTGTTTTTGATCCGGTTAATCTATGAGCAACAAATTAACCTTGAGCTGTTTTTAAAGGTTTTTCTAGATTAACAGCAAAGATCTAGAAGCCTCTCTTGTCTTAAATTAGGCAAGAGCAAGTGAAGGTGTTTTATCACTTGTTTTTTCAGGAGATTTTTAAGACGGATCCTGACCGTCTGCCTGCCTCTTTTAAAGAGCTGAAAACGTCAAAGCCTAGCAGCCCCAATGACATAATAGCACAAAAATATTTTAAGATCAATATTATTCTTTTTTCTGTGATTGCGGCTCTTGTGACTGTTCTACTTTTTTCACTGGAATTTCTCCTTCTTGAGGAAGGGGTGCGGTTGCTATCTCGCCTTCTTTGGGCACAGGTTTCTCAACAGCTCCTTCTTCACCTGCCTCTTCAGCAGGTAAACCTTCTTCTTCTTTACCCACTTCAACTTCAACTGCTTCTATATCTTCGACTGGTTTTTCTTCAAGCTCTGCTAATTCTTCCTCACTTCTAGGTGGTTGGACTAAAGCTAAGACTGTATCCTTATCTTCTAATAATTCAATCCCTTGAGGAATATCTAAATCAGATAGCTTAACCATATCATCAAAAGTTTTTAATCGGCTTAAATCTACTTTGAATTCTTCAACTAAATCTTGGGGTAAACATTCGACTTCAATTGCATCCTTATTGATGAGCAAAGTCCCCCCAAGCGTTCTCACTGCATCTGACTCACCGCTGTATTCAATGGGAATCTCAGCTTTAATAGGTTTATCCATTCTTACAGCATAAAAATCTAAATGAATTAGTTTATCCTTAACTGGATCATATTGAGAATCATAAATTAAAACTTTTTTAGGACTAGCTTCACCTTCAATTTCTAAATCGATCAACTGAGACGTACCGGCATCTTTAAAGGCTTTTTCTGCTTCTTTAATTTCAAGTTCTAAGGCTTGGGTTTTGACTCTTGGACCATATAAAATAGCTGGCAAAATTCCTTTTCGAACTAATGTTTTAGCCTTAGTTTTGCTTCTTTTTTTAGCTCTCAGTTTAATTCGTTTAATTTTTTCTTGTTTGTCCATAGTGATCATTTTACACTAAATATCCTTAATAAAAAATTAAATGCTGCAAAAATTTAGCAAATAATTTTCTTTATATCAAGAGCTTATCTTAACCAATCAGAAATTGAAGTTTTATTTTTTTCAATGAATCTGGCAAATTCTATAACCTCGTCAGCCTTGATACTCGATTTTTTTTGGTCTTTAACTTGAATTTGTTCTTTTTGCGGTGTCTCTAAGAATATGTCAGCTTTGGGCAGTAAGCCGCCGCCATTAACCATGACTGAAGCGAAAACATTATTTTGGCATTGGGGACAAAGCAACTGAAATAAGAAAAAAGAATTCAATCTGCCTCGAAACATCACAGCTGATTCTGGATAGCGAATGCCGCAAACCGGACATCTCACTTTATCCTGAATGCTCCTTACAAGTTGTTGTAATAATTTGGAATCCATATCGTTTTAATATTAACATGACTGTCAAGAGCTGGCAAGACGACATTATTGATTGATAAAATTTTCCTTAATTTTGCCTGCCTGCCAGCAGGCAGGAGCGGGGCGAGAATGCTAATTTAATAAGATTTGGGTAATCTTTAAGGTTAAATTTCTTACATACCTTGGAAATTATCCACTTGACCAAGTCTTTGCTTTCCTCGACCATTAGATAAGAGGTACTTAAGCTGTATAGCATCCCCCACCACTTACATTTTATCAGCTCATTCAAGCCCATTAAAGCCAAACTGAATCTAATCTTGATGGCTAAAGATATAAATACAAGTGGTGGGGATGTTTTAAATATTCAGAGGAAATTTTCGACAAAGAATTCTAACTTTTGATTTAATAATTTTAGAAATTGTTTTATTTTTTAGAATCTGAACAATAATTTCTGCGATTTCCTCCATTTCTTTTTCTTTCATGCCCCGAGAAGTAATAGCCGCTGTACCCAAACGTAAACCCGAGGGATTATAGGCTGGATTTATATCATAAGGGATGGGGTTACGATTGGAAATAATACCTGCCTGTTCCAGAAGATTCTGCGCTCTCAAACCTCTTAAATTGATTGATCTTAAATCAATTAAAACTAAATGGTTATCTGTACCTCCAGAAACTAAACGAAGCCCATTTTTTTCTAAGCCTTCAGCTAAAACTTGAGCATTTTTTACAACCTGTTGAGCATAATTTTTGAATTCTTTTCTCGAGGCTTCTTTAAAACAAATGGCTTTGGCCAAAATTTCGTTTTCATGGGGACCACCTTGCAAACCCGGAAAGACTGCCTGATCAATTCTTTTGGCTAATTTATTTTTAGAAATTATAAAAGCACTTCTTGGACCTCTGAGGGTTTTGTGAGTAGTTGAAGTCACTACATCAACACAAAATCTGCCTGCCCTAGAAGTGGGAAATGGGGAAGAATGAACACCGCCAACTATTAATCCTGCAATATGTGAGATATCGGCCATTAAAATTGCACCTACTTTTTGGGCAATTTGGCTAAATTGTCTAAAGTCTATTTCTCGCGGATAAGCAGTAGCGCCGCAGACTATAAGTTTTGGCTTTTCTTTTTTAGCGATACTTAAAATTTGGTTATAATCTAATTTTTCAGTTTTTCTATCGACACCATAATAGGAAAAATTCCAAAATTTACCAGAAAAATTGACTTTGGCACCATGGGTCAAATGGCCTCCCTGACTTAAATCCATGGCCAAGACTTTATCGCCCCTCCCGAGGAGAGCTGCATAGACTACGATGTTGGCTGGACTGCCAGAATAAGGCTGAACATTGACTTTGAATTTATCTCGATGATTTTTGGGCAAAAATAACTGAAGCGCTCTTTTTTGGGCCAATTTTTCAACCTTATCAATCACTAAATTACCAGCATAATAACGTTTCTTGGGATAACCTTCTGCATATTTACTATCCAAAACTGATCCTAAAGCGCTAAGTACTGCTTTTGAAGGATAATTTTCTGAAGCAATTAAGTTTAAAGTATTTTGCTGACGTTTTTCTTCTTCCAAAAGTAAACGATTAGCTTCAGAATCAATTTGATTTATTCTTCTAGATTTCATAAGCCCCAGTATGGCATAAAAAGTTTTATTTTCAAGATTATCCGCCAGCTGACGGGTTGATTTTTCTTTATTTTTAAACTATTTTTATTTTATATGCCAAAAACAAAAAAAGATTCTCTTGATATCAAGCGGCATTCTGTCAGTCATCTACTCGCTCTAGCAGTTAAAAAATTATATCCTCAAGTGAAATTAGGAATTGGTCCAACTATTGAAAATGGTTTTTATTATGACTTCTTAAATCTTCCCATTAAAGAAAGTGATTTGAAAAAAATAGAAAATGAAGTTAAAAATTTAGCCAAATCCGAAATTAAATTTGAGAAAATTGAAGTCTCAGTCGATGAAGCCAAACAAATCTTTCAGGATGAGCCATTTAAATTAGAACTAATCAATGAGCTAACCAAAGAAAATCAAAAGATCTCAATCTACGAATCCGGATCTTTCAAAGACCTATGTGTTGGCCCGCATATTCAATCAACTAAAGAACTAAATCCTGAAGGAATAAAATTACTAGAGCTAGCTGGTGCTTATTGGAAAGGCAAAGAAACAAATCCCATGCTTTCACGTATCTATGGCACCTATTTTAATAAGGAAAAAAATCTGGAAAAATATCTTAAAAACTTAGAGGAAATAAAATCAAGAAATCATAAAGTTTTAGGCCAACAGTTAGATCTATATGGCATTTATCCCAAAACCATTGGTTCAGGTTTGGTTTTATGGCAACCCAATGGCTCTATTGTGCGACAAGAAATTGAAAATTTCTGGAAAAAAATTCATCGCGAAAATGGTTATGAATTAGTTTTTACTCCGCATATTGGCAGATTAGATCTTTGGCAGAAATCCGGCCATTTCGATCATTACCGCGAAATGATGTATGCACCAATTAAAATGCCTGATGAAACTTATCTTTTAAAACCGATGAATTGTCCATTCCATGTCCAAATTTATGCATCGGCTCAAAGAAGTTACAAAGATTTACCGATTAAATTGGCAGAACTGGGCACAGTTTATCGCTATGAAAAAAAAGGTGTACTTCTAGGACTCCTACGTGTACGCGGTTTTACTCAAGATGATGCCCATATTTTTTGCTCATTCGACCAATTAGAAGAACAAATTTTAGAAGTCTATAATTTGGCTCTCAAAATGCTTAAAGTTTTTGGCTTTAAAAAATTTGAAGTTGAACTGGCGCTAAAAGATTTGGAAAATAAAAAAGGATATATTGGTTCAGAAGAAGCTTGGCAAAAAGCAGAAACTGCTTTACGCAATGTTCTGGCCAAGAAAAAAATTAAATTCAAAGTTGGGTTAGGCGAGGCTAAATTTTATGGTCCTTCAATCGACATTAAACTTTTAGATAATTTGGGCAGATCTTGGCAAGGCCCAACCATTCAAGTTGATTTTAATTTTCCAGAAAAATTTGATCTTTATTTTATCTCAAAAGATGGCCAAAAAGAACGACCAGTAATGATCCACCGTACAGTTTTGGGAGCAATGGAAAGATTTATGGCCAATTTAGTGGAACAATATGCTGGAGCATTTCCTGTTTGGCTTTCGCCCATTCAAATAGCTATTATTCCCGTAACGGAAAAATTTTCCAAATTAGCTCAAAAACTAGATGATGAATTTAAAGATTTTCGAGTCAAAATTTTCGATTCCAATAATACAGTAGGCAAAAGAATTGCTGAATCAGAAAAACAGAAAATTCCTTATGTCATTGTTGTTGGTGAAAAGGAAAAATCAATTTTGATTTCTAAAACTGCTAAATTATCAGTGAGAATAAGGGAGAAAGGTATCCAAAAATTAGGTCTTAAAAAATTTAAAGAAAACCTGATAAAAAATATCGAGACAAAAAGTCTGACGTTATAATTGATTGTGCTACTAGAAGCTTAGACTTATCTTAAATTGACAGTTTTTTATTTTTTATTTAGATTTAGATTAAGAAAAAACAAAGGAGGTGAGACCTTTGACAACCGAAACACCTAGACAAGTAAGAGTAACAGTAATTCGATTAGCAATAAACGGCAAACCATGGATCCAAAGAGAAAATTTTTTTTCTGTCGATGAAGAAGGCGCCAAAAAGGCAATCAGAATGATTGACCGCCCTTCATATGTTCCTCTCTATCCTCGCTATGCCAGAAAAGGAGGGAAGGACACCAATCGAATTGACGATAGAACAGGATGTGAAATGCAGATCAAAATCGAAGGTCCTGGAGCTGATGATTTCAAGAGAATGTTAGAACAATACCTAACTGATTCCTGTCTGATTGTACGATGGGATCTCCATATTGAATCCCCGCCCGTCTGACATTGACGGGCTTGCCCGCCGAAATCTTGATGAAGGCGGGCTCTTGTTTTAGACTAAAATAAATTTTATGAATAAAAAATTTTATCTTTTTGTCTTAGGTTGCCAGATGAATGAAAATGATGCTGAACGGCTGCGTAGACTTTTAGTTGACTCTGGTTTAAAAGAAGTTCGCCAAGAAAAACAAGCTGATATTATCATTGCAGTTTTATGTTCGGTGAAACAGCCGGCAATTGATCGAATTTGGGGCAAACTGAAAATTTGGAAGAACCTAAATCCGCCAGCTGGCGGACCTAAAATTTTATTGACTGGCTGTATTACCAAAACTGATGAGAAAAAATTCGCTGATCGAGTTGACTTAATTTTTAATATCTTAGACACAAAGAAACTTTTAAATTTTTTAGCTAAAGAAAAGATAATCCAGAAAAATTTTGCCAAAATTAAGTTAGATTTTTTCGAAATCAAACCTCTCCGTTCCAAAATTGATCGGGCTTATATTGCTTTGGGTACGGGCTGCGACAATTTCTGCACTTATTGTGTGGTGCCTTATACTCGCGGCAGAGAATTTTCTAGATCATTTGAAGAAATTGAGAAAGAATTCACTGAAGCAATCAAGTCAGGTGTGAAAACCATTACTTTAATCGCCCAAAATGTAAATAATTTCAAGTTGGATAAAAGAAACCGAGAATTCTTAATGAAGAAATACCTTGAAGATTTACGAACCCCCACACCATCCTGCTCCGCAGATATGGTGAGGGGCGAGAAGCATTATAAAAAGGAATCGGATTTTGTTTTGCTTCTTCGTTTTTTAAACGATCGAGCAGGGGATTTATCCGCCAGCTGGCGGATTGAATTTTTAACTTCTCATCCTAAAAATATGGGTCTTGATTTGATCAAAGCTATTGCCAAATTAGACAAAGTTTCTAAATGGATTCATCTGCCAGTCCAATCAGGGGATACTAAAATTTTAAAAAAAATGAACCGATATTATACAAGATCCCAATATATCAATTTAGTTAAAAAAATAAGAAAATATATTCCCAATGTATTTTTAACCACTGACATCATTGTTGGTTTTCCTAATGAGTCAAAAAAACAATTTGAAAACACAGTTTCCTTAGTCAAAATTTGTCAATTTGACCAAGCTTTTATTTCCCGCTTCAGCCCAAGGCCAGACACCGCGGCATATAAGCTTAAAGATAATGTTCCGAATGAAGAAAAAAAACGAAGATTTAGAATTTTAGATAATCTGATCAATAAAAAACGCAATCCCAAAAATAATCCCTGGGAAATTGCAGAATCAGCTAATTAATGAAAATCTAGATTTTTGCTTTTAAACATGCTATCTTAAAACAAAATTTTTATGCCTAAAAAAGTTAAAAACGTCATTCAAATCGGAAATCCGATTTTGCGGCAAAAAGCAAAGTCAGTATTTAAAATTGGACCAAAAGAAAAAGCAATAACTTTAAAAATGCGGCAGATTTTGAAGGAAACTCAAGGCATTGGTTTAGCTGCCCCCCAAATTGGTAAAAGCTTAAAAATTATTTTAGTTGGCACAGAAAACAAAAAAGATCAAAAAGAATTAGGACTGAAATTTTATGTTTTAATTAATCCTAAAATCATTTCTAAATCCAAAGAGACAGAACCATTAGAAGAAGGCTGTCTTTCTTTCCAAAAACCAGAAATAAGAGGTCTTGTCGAAAGATCGATAAAAACTGAAGTTAAAGCTTTGGATGAAAACGGTAAAAAAATTACGCTCAAAACTAAAAATATGTTGGCTCGTTCAATCTTACATGAGATTGATCACTTAAATGGCATTCTTTTTACAGATCGAGCTATACCTAGATCAATCCATGAAGTTAAACCAAGCGAAAAAGCCAAAAGAAAAAAGATTATGGAATCTGTCAAATTTTATTTTCTTTCTTCTTCTCAATTTGGGGCAGAAGTATTAAAAAATTTAAAACCTGATCTTTTAAAAAAAATTACGCTCATAACTTTTAAAGATAGGCCTGCTGGCAGAGGATTGGAGCTAAAAGCTAATCCAGCCAAAATTGAAGCCCAAAAACTTAATCTAAAAATTAAAGAAATTGAAGGAAAAAATGATGCTATAAAATTACTGGCAAAAACTAACTATGATTTGGCGATTGTGGCTGGTATTGCTTTAATTCTTCCTCCCGAAACGTTGATTTGTCCAAAAAATAAATTAAAAAATATTGGTTTGCACCCTTCGCTCTTACCCGATTTGCGCGGATCCTCACCGATTCAAACCGCGATCTTAAAAGGAAAAAATGAAACTGGAATTTCACTTTTTCAACTAGAGAAAAAAATTGATGCCGGCAAAATTATTATCCAAAGAAAATTGCCAATCAAGAATATTGATACAGCTAAAGTTTTAGAAGAAAAATTAGCCAGGCTTGGGGCAGAAGTTTTGAATTTAAATATAAAATTTTATTTGCAAAAACGACTCTTAGCCCAACCGCAAAAAGGAAAAGTAACCGAGACTCATCTTTTCAAAAAAGAAGAAGGGAATATGACTAAAAATTCAGCCAAAGAAATCTGGCAAAAATTTAAAGCGTTTTGCACCTGGCCTGGTGTTTATTTCAAAATCAATGGCAAAATTATTAAAATTACTGATTTAGAACTCAAGGAAGGAAAAATCTCGATCAAAAAGGTGATTCCTGAAGGGAAAAAAGAGATGACCTTTAAACAATTCTTAACTGGTTATGAACTGCCTCTTGATTTAAAAAACAAGATTGTATATCCTAGTTGAGTCGAGAAATTAAAAATTAGAATAATTAGAAATTTAACTATATGTTGAAGATAAGATTAAGAAGAATTGGCAAAAATAATCGACCCTATTTTGCTGTAGTTGTAGCAGATCACAAAAAAGCAGTTAAGGGTAAATTCATTGAAAAACTTGGTTCATATGATCCTATTAAAAAAAGCCTTTCTGTTAATGCCGAGAAGATAGAAGAATGGAGGAAAAAAGGCGCTCAATTGTCTGATACAGTTCATAATTTGTTGGTCAAAAATAAAATTTTAAAAGCCAAGCCAATCAAAAAAACCGTGAAACCAAAACAGAAAATCAAAGAGACTGAAAAAGAACCAAAAAATCAGCCCAAGGCTGACCAGCCTTTGGCTGGAGAAATCGAAAAATCTCAGCCAAAGATTGATCGTCCTCTGAACGAAACTAAAAAATCTATTGAATCCCAAGAATCCAAAAAATCGATTAAAGTCACTAAACCTATTAAAGAAAATAAACAAAAATCTGAATCCCCAGATAAAAAATAAATTTTTGTTCTAAAATCTTCTCAATTGACTTTTAACAGATTTATTTTTATGATTATTTTAGCGGCGTTCACGCCGCTACCAAAAAAACTTGCCCAAAGGGATACTTCGCCCTTAAGGGCGAAGTAGTTTATTTTATGAAAAATCAGTTGCAAATTTCAGAAAAAAGTATTTTATGGTTTTTCGGTACACTTTTAGCTTTGTTTTTGCTTTGGTATATTCGCGATATTGTTTTTCTCTTTTTTATTGTTTTGCTTTTATTTGCCGCTTTTAACCCTATTGTTAAGTGGCTAGAAAAAATTCACATCCCCCGAATTCTTTCAGCTCTTTCCATTTATATTGTTTTTTTATTTTTATTGGCTCTAGCTATTTATCTTTTTGTTCCACCCTTAGTTCATCAATTACAATCATTAGCTGATTATTTACCTAATTATTTTTCTCAGGCTAAGGAATTGATGCTTAAAACTCAAAACACTGGTTTTTTGAATAAGGGTCTACAAGATTCGTTAAATAATTTAGCTCAATCTTTATCTAAAATTGGCCAAAGTGCTTGGACTGGAGTGGTAACAATTTTTGGCGGTCTAGTTTCATTTTTAGTGATCTTAGTCGCTAGCTTCTATCTATTACTTTACAAAACAGATTTCTATGAAAAAATTAGAGCTTTAATTCCTAGGAATCGCAGATATATGATTGATCGCATTGCTAAAAGATCAGTCGATAAATTAGGTGCTTGGACCCTAGGAGAAATTGTTCTTTGTTTGGTAATCGGTATTTTATATTTCATAGTTTTGTCAATTTTGGGAATTAAATTTGCTTTGCTTTTGGCTATCTTGGGTGGAATTTTAGAAATCATTCCCACAGTTGGTCCAATTATTTCTGTGGTACCGGCTGTAGCTATTGCTTTCCTAGCATCTCCTTGGAAAGCCCTAACAGTGATTATCGCTTATGTTCTCATTCAACAATTAGAAGGTCATATTTTAGTTCCTTTAATTATGAAAAAAGCTGTCAGTCTGAACCCAGTTTTCACTATTTTTGCTTTACTGATTGGTGCAAAATTGGGTGGTATTTTAGGCGCCATTATTGCTGTGCCCATGCTAGCAGTTATATTTGTAATTTTAGAAGAATTGGTTCTAGCTTATGACAACGCTCGCGCGCAATAAAAAGGCTCGTTTCGATTTTGAAATTATTAAGCGCTACATTGCTGGTATTACTCTTTTGGGTTCTGAGGTTAAAGCAATTAGAGAAGGAAAAATGAATTTAGTTGATGCTTATTGTTTGTTAAAAAAAGGACAACTATTTTTAGTCAATGCCCATATTGGTCAATATTCAAAATCTAGCCAGAAAATTGATCCTTATCGAGAACGACAATTGCTTCTTGAGAAAAAAGAATTAGAAACTATTAACCGAGAACTTTCTCAGAAAAAATTAGTCTTGATTCCCATCAAAATTTTTAGCTCAAAAGGTTGGCTAAAATTAGAAATTGGTTTAGCCCGAAAGAAAAAGAAGGGAGAGAAAAGACAAACGTTGAGGCAAAAAGCAATTGAAAGAGAAATGCAGCAAGAATTAAAACACTATCGTTAAAATTCTAAATTCGAAGCACTAAGAATGAAGCGATAGTGAATTTCTCAAATCCAAAAGTTTCACACATTGGAACATTTAAATTTAGATATTGTTTCGAATTTCGATATTCGGATTTCGGATTTAATTTTTATGTTAAAATTAATTCACAATTGAATATGGTAATTAAAAATTTAAATGGAATTTGTTATTTGTGATTTAAACATAAATATGAAAAAGAGAGAATTAATTAAACAGATTGCCAAAGAGGAAAAAATTTCTGAAAGAAAATCAGCAAGGCTCCTAGAAGCAGTTTTTGACATTATGACCAAGACTTTAATGAAGGAAGAAAAAGTTAAAGTTTCTGGATTTGGCACTTTTTTAACCGTAAAGAGAAAAGGAAGGCTTATCCGTGATCCCCAGACTCACAAAATTATTAAAATTTCTGATTACTATATCCCGCATTTTAGAGCTGGCGAGCCGCTAAAAGCAAAAGTGCGTGAAGCAATGAGCCTCAAAAAGATAGACAGGTAAACAGGGTTCCAGATCTACAGGTGAAGAATTATTTTTTCTTTTTAGAAGATGACAAAATAGAATTAAAAATTAAGTTAAATTCTCTAGCCTCATTGCCTAAAAGTTGAATCTTTTCTTTTTCTAAATTGGAGATACTTTTCGCTCCTAATAAAACCAAGCGAAGCCAGAAACGAGTTTCTCTAGATTCTTTTCTGCAAATGGCAATTTTATGTTCAAAATCTTTTTTTGTCTCTGCTTCGCAAACCTCACCATAATTTGCGCCTAAACTAGAACTAGATTTAATGACTTGAGTAAATATTGACGCAAGAATAAGATTAGATTTTTTTGATGACAAAGAATGAACTAGCTCTATAATTTCTAAAGCAAATTTTAAAAGTCTATCTTCTAATTCTTTAATTTTTTTATTTCTATCTTTCATAAAATCACTCTGTAGACCTGTTCCCCTGAATATCTGTTAATCTATACTTATGATTTCTCTAATTTGTTTGAATTTATAAGGATCTTTAGAAAAATCTATTATTAGGGCGTTAAATTCGGCTTTGCCATCTTCTGGAATTTCATGTTTAAAAGGCATGCCAGTTAAATAACTCTTGATCACTTCATCTTTATCAATTCCTAAAACCGAGGGAGTAGCACCAACCATGCCTAAATCCGTGATATAAAAAGTGCCTTGGCCTAGAATTTGAGCATCAGCGGTCATAATATGGCGATGGGTGCCAAAGACTGCTGAAACTTTTCCATCAACATATAAACCAAAAGCTCGGGCCTCGCTCGATGCCTCAGAATGAAAATCTACAATTGCCAGATCGAATTTTCCTTTATATTCTTCTAGAATTTCATCAAATTTTTTAAATGGATCATCTAAAGATTCTTTCATAAAAACTCGACCTAAAAGATTAATCACTAAAACTTTCTTTGTGCCTACTTCGATCAATTTTACTCCCTCACCTAATTTAGTAGGGAAATTTGCTGGCCGCAGGACTGGATATTTCGACAGCACTAACTCATAATCTTTTTTTGCCCAAATATGATTACCGCTAGTTAAAATATCAATCTGTGAATCCAAAGCCTCCTTGATTGTGGCTTCGGTTATGCCTTTGCCATGAGCAATATTTTCACAATTAGCAATTACTAAATCAATTTTTTCTTTTTTAACTATTTCCGGTACAATTTTTGCAATGGTTTTGCGACCAATTTTTCCGACAATATCTCCAATAAATAAAGCTTTCATCCCAGTATATCATCTCCCTTGTTTGATTTTTTCATGTTTGTATTTAATTAATCTTAAACCTAAGAAACGTCGGCCTTGCGTTGT